>Ga0172372_10002573_pt1 | contig 27445 bp, 21 predicted proteins | sample LakKiv5m_2_FD_114544 | JGI IMG/M metagenome (GOLD analysis project Ga0172372, IMG submission 114544) | Freshwater microbial communities from Kabuno Bay, South-Kivu, Congo - kab_092012_9.5m | ecosystem: Environmental > Aquatic > Freshwater > Lake | place: Democratic Republic of the Congo...
CCGCTGCCAGATCGGCGCGCAGCGTCGCGGGCAGTCCGTAGCGAAGCGAGTGCGCCTGCCAGCTGAGCAGAAATTCGCTGCGGGCTTCGCGTTCCAGGAACTCGCTTTCGGTGCAGGCTTCGTGGTCTTCGCCGCCGCTTTCTGCGGGCCGCGTGATCACGCGCCTGGCGAACACGAAGCGATGCCTGGGCAGACGCTGCCTGAGCGTGTCGATCAGGCTGTCCTTGCCGACACCGCTCGCCCCGACGACATAAAACAGTATGCCGCCGGGGGTGTGTACAGCCTGGTCAGGAAACGCCGCCGGGGGCGACGAAAGCTGACCTGTCACTCGTCCAGCCCGATATCAACGGCGGGAGCACTCTGGGTGATCTTGCTGGTCGAGATGTAATCGACACCTGTCATCGCGATGGCGCGGATGGTGTCGATCCGGATTCCGCCAGAGGCTTCGATCTTTGCGCGACCGGCGACGATGCGCACCGCTTCCGGCATCTGCGCCACCGGCATGTTGTCGAGCATGATCACGTCGGCGCCGGCGTCGGCCGCTTCGCGAACCTGCTCGAGGCGGTCGCACTCGACCTCGATCTTGGTGAGGATGGGGAGCTTCTGCCGAGCGCGCTTCACCGCGCTGGTGATGCTTCCCGCCACCGCAATGTGGTTGTCCTTCAGCATGACGCCATTGTCGAGACCGAGGCGGTGATTGACGCCACCGCCGCACACGACAGCGTGCTTTTCCAGCATTCGCAGACCTGGCGTGGTCTTGCGCGTGTCGATCAGACAGGCGCTGCTGCCCTCGATCTCGGCGCGGTAGCGGGCGGTTTCAGTGGCGATGCCGCACATGCGCTGCAGGATGTTGAGCGTGGGGCGCTCTGCCGTCACGATGCTGCGGGCAGACCCAGAGACCGTAAGAAGCCGCGTGCCCTTTTCCACCCGCATTCCATCTTTCACCAGGACCGTGACCGACAGCGTGGGGTCATAGCGCTGGAAGATGCGCTGCGCAATGCCTACGCCCGCAATCACCATTGATTCGCGGGCATTCATGTGAAAGGTGGCCTGTGCGTCTTCGTCGATCATGAGCTGCGCCGTGAGGTCGCAGTAGCCAATGTCTTCGGTAAGCCAGAGGTCGATCAGCCGGTCGACCTGGAAGATGTCGTACATGGATGCTCCGTGAGGATGTGGAAAGGTGAGGAAAGGGTTGACTACGTCGCAGTGACCGGTTGGTCGGGTCCGCGTGTTTGACGGCTGCGGCGATACCGCCAGCCGATCCAGGCGAGCGCGACCAGGGCTGCCAGCAGATTGAGTGCGGCCGATGGCATGAACATGCAAAGGGCCAGCGCGCCGAACGCGAGCCGCGCAGCCATTCCGAGGGCACCGAACGCGTAGTCCTCGAAGGCGATGGTCATGATGATCGAGCCGAGCGCGGTAGCGAGGCACACGCCTATCACGTCGAGCACGGCACCTTCCAGCAGGAGTTCGGGCCGCGCGACAAACACCACCGGCACCACAAAGGCCACCGCGGCGATCCGGCAGGCCAGAAATCCGATGGGCATTGGGTTGGCCTTGGCGATCGATGCGGCAGCAAAGGCGGCCACCGCGACGGGCGGCGTAATGGCCGACACCGCGGCGTAGTAGACCACCAGCAGGTGCGAGGCCATGGTTGAAAGGCCCAGCGAGATGAGCGCAGGCGCCGCGAGCACTGCCGAGAGCGCGTACACCGCGGGTACGGGCATGCCCATGCCCAGTACTACGATCACGGCAATTGCGGTGAACACCGTGAGTGCGAAATTGCCCGAGGCGAGAAGGAAAAGGCCCGAGCTGATCTTGCCGCTCAGATCGGTCATGGAGAGGGTGCCGATCACCAGCCCTGCCACTGCACAGGCCACCCCCACTGTGATCATTCGCTGCATGCCTTCAATCAGCGCAAGTCCGAGCTTCCTCGGCAGGTCGGTGAGCGGCCGGCAGCGGAGCAGGATGACCGGAATGAGCGCCGCGCAGGCGACTGCGCCCGCAAATGCCGGACGATTGAGCGCAAGCACCGCCCAGGCGATGGTGACGAGCGGAACGAGGTAGATCCAGTCACGTCTTAGCACAGCGCCCACCTTGGGGATCTCGGCCTGGTCGAGCGGTACCAGGCCGGCGCGGTGGGCCTGGAGCGCCACCGCGAGATACACGCAGAAGTAGTAGAGGAGCCCCGGGATGATGGCCACCAGTACGATGTCGCCATAAGGGATGCCCGTGAAGTCCGACATCATGAAGGCCGCCGACCCCATCACGGGGGGAAGGATGGCGCCGCCCGTTGAGGCAGCCGCCTCGATCGCACCAGCCCGCACGCGCGTAAAGCCCGTACGGATCATGAGGGGGATGGTGAACGATCCGGTGGTGACCACGTCAGCGGTGGGAGAGCCCGAGATTGAACCGTAGAGGCCCGACGACAGCACTGCCACCTTGGCCGGACCGCCCACCTGACGACCCACCATCGCGTTGGACAGGTCGTGAAAGAAGTCGCCCCCTCCGAAGCGGTCAAGAAGCGCGCCAAACAGCACAAAAACAAATACCAGATAGGCAGCCACCTCGAGCGCCGGCCCGTAGAGCCCGTTATTGGTGAACACCAGCTGATCGATCATCTCGGGCACGCTCATGCCGCGGTGCGAAAAGGCGCCGGTCAGCTTGTCGCCGAGTGCGGCGTAGCCGAGAAAAAGCCCCACCAGCAGCACGAGCACAATACCGATGGTGCGACGGGTTGCCTCGAGAACCAGAGCGATCAGCGCGATCGACACCGCGACGTCGGCGGTGCTGAGCGGATCAAGCACCGGTAAGCGGTCTTTGTGCACATCGTGCATCAGCACAAAGTAGGCGCAGCAGCCGATTGACGCCAGCGCAAGCAGCCAGCTGCTCCAGGTTTCACGGGTCGGTCGAAGTGCATTGCCAGTGGTGTGCAGAAAGGCAAGTGACAGGACGCCGCCCATGAAGAGGTAGAGACCGATCGCCTCGTCAATGTAAACGCCTGCAGCAACAGCGATGAAAGTGACCGCGAGGCCCAGGCAGAGCGCTGTGCTCACGAGGCGGCCGACGGGCCCGAGCGCGCGCGCTCGGCCCGAGCCGATCCGGTCGAGCAGGGTCATCGGTTGGTTCCGTTTGAGGTGAGCCAGAATCCGGCCCGAGGAGGGCCGATGGCGGCGAGGGTCGTCGTCACAAGAAAAAAGGAAAGCGCGGGCGCGGGCTGGCGAAGAGAGGGTACGCCGCCCGCAGCCTGCGCACCGACCTTACTTGATGAGACCCGCTTTGCGATAGGCCGCAGCTGCGCCCGGGTGCAGCGGAAGCGGCGCGACCCGTGTGAGGCTCTCGGGCGTGAGCCGCGACAGGGTGGCGTGCGATTTCTGCAGAAAGTCGAAGTGCTTGAGCATGGCCGACACAATGGCCTCGGCTTCGCTATCCTTCATCTCGGCCGCGGCCATCACGACCACGCTGCCACGTACGGTCGCGGCGGCTTCGGGCGAGAACGAATAGGTGTTGGCGGGCACGCTGATGGTTTCGGTGCCGAGCTGCTTGTTCAAGCGGCCAATCGCGTCAGGCCCCAGGCCGATCAGCTTGAACGGTGTGTCGCGCGCGGCATTGACGATCTGGCTCGATGGGAAGGCCAGCATATTGATGATCAGATCAATCTGGCCGTTTTTCATCATCGCGAGGCCATTGTTGTAGGCGACATAGTTCAGCCGTCCGCCCCAGCTTTCAATGTCTTTCACGCTGAAGCCGTGGGCGGTGAACACTGCTTCGCCGGCCACCGCCATGAGGGTGCCCTTGGAGTTGAGCGCCACCCGCACCGGCATCTTCTTCTCGCGGATCTGGTCAATGCTGGTGATGCCCGAGGCGGCGGAGGCAAGGATTTGCACCGCTGCTTCCGGGTCGATCATGGCAATTGCGCGAACATTCTTCAGGGGCTGGGTGAAGGGCTCGATACCGGCTTCGGCCTGGCGGGCGAGCTGGGCATGGGCAATACCGAGCTGCACCTTGCCCTGGGATACGAGGAGCAGGTTCCCGGCCTCGCGCCCCGGCTCATAGGTGAAGGAAATCCCGGGATACTCTTTTCGCAGCGTTTCGCCGATTGCGGTGCCGACGGCGCTCCAGGCGCCGCCCACCGATCCGCCCGCGAGCGTCACCTTGGCAGGGGCGTTCTGGGCGACTGACGCGCCCGGGAAAGCGACACAGGCGACGGTGGTGGCGAGGCTTGCGAACAGCGCTCGGCGGCCGGCTTTTGAAAGACTGGGCATTGAGGTCTCCTCTTGAATGATCATGATTTTGAACGGATTGTATACCGCGTTGCTGGCCCCGGGAGGCGCGCCGCACGGAGCCCCCAAATGCAACGGGTTTATTGCATGGCACCAATCGGTTAGAATAAAGGGTTTTCCAGCGAACTTAAGCGATGGTTTTTCCATCTCGGACAAGACGATGAGCGAATCTTTGAAGCCTTCTGAGTCGTCCCGCCGCTCGGCGATCGGGCTAGTAGCCGCCGCGGGTGCCGCGGGCGGCGCGGCGGTTGTGGTGCCGTTTGTCAGCACCTTTGCGCCTTCCGAAAAAGCCAAGGCGGCCGGCGCGCCGGTTGAAATTGACGTGTCTTCCATGCAGCCCGGCGAACTCAAGCGGGTGGAGTGGCGGGGCAAGCCCGTGTGGGTGCTGCGTCGCACCCCGGACATGCTTGCCACGCTCAAGGGAACCGATCCCCAGGTGGCCGATCCGGGGTCGGTGCGCACGGCGTATCCCACGCCCGACTATGCGAAAAACCCGCATCGCTCCATCAAGCCGGAGTATCTGGTGGTGGTTGGAATCTGCTCCCACCTGGGGTGTTCGCCCAGCGACAAATTTGCCACTGGCCCCCAGCCGTCGCTGCCGGATGACTGGTCGGGCGGGTTCCTCTGCCCCTGTCACGGATCCACCTTCGATCTGGCGGGCCGGGTGTTCAAGAACAAGCCGGCGCCTGACAACCTCGAGGTGCCCCCTCACCGCTACCTGTCCGATACCCGCATTCTGATCGGCGAGGACAAAGTCGCCTGATCGGCAGATCAGTCCCGCAGCGTGAAGACCCCAATCCCTTACCGGACGATGGGATGCTCGATGCGCATAATCGAGTCTCCGTCACCCCGCTCGTGAAAGTCGCGAGGAGCAACTGAAAAATGGCGCAGCAAAAGCAAGTTGAAACCACCGGCCTTCTTGGCTGGGTCGACCAGCGTTTCCCGCTGACGGCCACCTGGAAAGCGCACCTCTCTGAGTACTACGCTCCGAAAAACTTCAACTTCTGGTACTTCTTCGGGTCGCTCGCCATGCTGGTGCTGGTGATCCAGATTGTGACCGGCATTTTCCTGGTCATGCACTACAAGCCTGACGCCTCGTTGAACGACGCTGGCGTTCCCGTGGCGTTTGCGTCGGTCGAGTACATCATGCGCGATGTGCCCTGGGGCTGGCTGGTGCGCTACCTGCACTCCACCGGGGCCTCGGCCTTCTTCGTGGTCGTGTACATGCACATGTTCCGCGGCCTCATTTATGGGTCATACCGCAAGCCGCGCGAGCTGGTCTGGATTTTCGGCTGCCTCATTTTCCTTTGCCTGATGGCCGAGGCCTTCTTCGGTTATCTGCTTCCCTGGGGGCAGATGTCGTATTGGGGCGCACAGGTCATTGTCAATCTGTTTGCGGCTATCCCGTTCATTGGGCCTGAGCTGTCGATCTGGATTCGCGGTGACTACGTGGTGGGTGACGCTACGCTCAACAGGTTCTTTGCATTCCATGTCATCGCCATTCCGCTGGTGCTGCTCGGGCTGGTGGCGGCGCACATCGTGGCGCTGCACGAGGTGGGCTCCAACAACCCGGACGGCGTTGACATCAAGGCGAAAAAAGACGCGAACGGTGTGCCGCTCGATGGCATTCCTTTCCACCCGTACTACACGGTGCATGACATCCTGGGCGTGTCGGTGTTTCTCATCGCGTTCTCGGCGATCGTGTTCTTTGCGCCCGAGGCGGGCGGCTACTTCCTCGAATACAACAACTTCATCCCGGCTGATCCGCTCAAGACACCTCCGCACATCGCGCCGGTCTGGTACTTCACGCCGTACTACTCGGTGCTGCGTGCGGTCACCGATGACTTCCTCATGTACTGGATGACCCCGTTTCTGGTGTTGTATGCCCTCCTCGCGGTGGGCACCGCGCGCCAGGCAAGCGTCAAGGTGATCACGCTGGCCGCGGTGGTGGCACTCATCGCGGGCTTCTTCCTGGTTGAGGCCAAGTTCTGGGGCGTGGTGGCCATGGGCGCTGCAGTACTCATCCTCTTTACCATGCCCTGGATTGACCACAGCCCGGTTCGCTCGATTCGCTACCGCCCCGGTTGGCACAAGTGGGTCTACGGCGTGTTTGTGGTGGTGTTCCTGGTTCTGGGCTACCTTGGCGTGCAGCCGCCTGAAGAGCTCCGCAACCTGGTCGCCAAGATCGGCACGCGCCTCTACTTCGCCTTCTTCATGCTGATGCCCTGGTGGAGTGCGATGGGCGAGTTCAAGAGCGCGCCGGATCGCGTCACGTTTGCAGCGCACTGATCGCTGGAGTCTTCAGAAAATGAAAAAACTGTTCGCCCAGCTGGCTGCGCTCCTTGCCTCCGCCGTCATCGCCGGGACAGCGGCTGCGTCTGGTGGCTCGTCCTACCCGCTTGACCGCTTTCCGGTGGAAAAGCTCACCGATCAGGCCGCGCTGCAGAATGGCGCCAAGCTGTTCGTCAACTACTGCCTGAACTGCCATGGCGCCTCGGCCATGCGCTACAACCGGTTGCGCGACATCGGGTTGACCGAAGACCAGATCAAGCGGCATCTCATGTTCTCGGCCGAGAAAGTGGGCGAGCCCATGAAGGTTGCGATTCGTGCGGCCGATGCCAAGGAGTGGTTTGGTGCCCTGCCGCCTGACCTCTCGGTGATCGCACGGGCTCGGGCCTCGCACGACGGTACAGGCTCCGACTGGCTCTACACCTATCTGCGCGCCTACTACCGCGACGGCACGCGCTCAACCGGCTGGAATAACGCGCTCTTCGAAAACGTCGGCATGCCGCATGTGCTCTGGCCCATGCAGGGTGCACGCGGTGCAACCATCGAGGATGTGCGTGAGTCGCGTGATGCAAAGACCGGCAAGTCGGAGGGCTTTGTTCGCACCACCATCAGCTTTGATGCGCAAGGCCATCGCACGGAGGCCACTGACAAGGTCACCGGTGGTCACCCGCATGCGGGCAAAACCATTCGTCTCGGCAAGCCCGAGGGCGGTGGCGTGTCCTCTGCCGAGTATGACTCGCAGGTGGCTGATCTCGTTGCCTTCATTACTTACCTGTCTGACCCGACCGCGGGAACGCGTGTCCGGCTGGGTGTGTGGGTATTGATGTTTCTTGCGCTGTTCACAGTGTTCGCCTGGAACCTGAACCGCATCTACTGGAAAGACGTCAAATAGACGGCACTGCCGTCTTCACCGGCGTGGCTAGACGGTCAGCCTGCTGACCGTCGCCGCGCTTTCCCTTTCGGCCGAGCATTCACGGAAGCCGCCCGCCATGATGGTCCTGTACTCCGGCACCACCTGCCCATTTTCCCAGCGCTGCAGACTCGTGCTGTTTGAAAAAGGCATGGACTTTGAAATTCGCGATGTCGATCTTTACAACAAGCCCGAAGACATCTCGATTATGAACCCCTACGGCCAGGTTCCCATCCTGGTCGAGCGCGATCTGATCCTCTACGAATCCAACATCATCAATGAATACATTGATGAGCGTTTTCCGCATCCGCAGCTCATGCCCGCAGACCCGGTCATGCGCGCCCGTGCGCGCCTGTTCCTGTTCAATTTCGAGCGCGAGCTGTTTGTTCACGTGCAGGTGCTTGAGCGCCGTGATCCGTCCAAGGAAGCACAAAAGCTCCAGGACAAGGCGCGCCAGCAGATCCGCGACCGGCTCACCCAGCTCACGCCTATCTTCATCAAGAACAAGCACATGCTGGGCGAAGAATTCTCCATGCTTGATGTGTCGATTGCCCCGCTTCTGTGGCGTCTCGATCACTACGCTATCGAAATGCCCAAGACTGCTGCGCCGCTGCTGCGTTACGCCGAGCGCATCTTTTCCCGGCCTGCTTATATCGAGGCGCTCACACCCTCGGAAAAGGTCATGCGCCGTTGAGCGAGCCGAGCGCCGGCCTCGAGCCCTGCCTGAGGTCAGCGCCGTCGTCCCGTCAACCGGATGCCCCGCACCGTCATGGCTGAGTTGTCGACCAAGCCCTACCTGATCCGCGCGATCCACCAGTGGTGTGAGGACAGCGGCTACCGTCCGTATCTCGCGGTTCTGGTTGATGAGCGAACCCATGTGCCGCGCGAGTTCGTGCGTAATGGCGAGATCGTGCTCAACGTGTCGGCGGTTGCCACCAACCGCCTGCAGCTGGGCAATGAGCTCATCGAATTCGAGGCGCGGTTCTCCGGCTCGGTTCGGCAGGTATCGATCCCGATCGAAAACGTGTCGGCCATTTATGCGCAGGAAACCGGCCATGGCATGGCGTTCGACGTACCCAAGCCACTTGCCCTTGCACCGGAGCGTGGAACGCCTGAATCCACCGGACCCAAGGCCGTGCAGACAGCCGGTTCGCCTTCGCCGCGAACGGGGTCGCGCCCCAAGCTGGTTCCGCGTCCGTCACAAGCGAGTGAATCGTCCGGTACCGAGCCCAGGGAGGCTTCTGCCACAGGCGCGGCGGTGGCTGCGTCAGAGCCCGAAACAGAGTCGACATCTGGACAGGTGCCATCCGGGCCCGCTGTAGCCGACCCTGCAACGGCCCCGGGATCGACACCCGTCCTTCAAGCGGTCGATTCCACTGCACCTTTCGGTCGTGCGCCGAGGGCGGTGGCGCCCAAGTCTCGGCGACGTGGCAAGCTTGCAGCGGTTCCCGAGGGCGCGCAGGGCGAGGGCGGTGCCCCGCCTGCCGACAATGTGGCGGGCAGCCCTGCGGACCATGGCGCGCCTTTGGAGCCCTCAGTAGGCCCAGAGGCGACAGCCACCAGTCCGCCGGAATCCTCGTCCACCGGGCCTGGCCCTGACGAGCCGCCACCGTCGCCGCCCGCGCGTCCCCAGTTGAAACGCATCAAATAACCCGCGGGCGGCGTATCATCCGCACCGCGCGGGTCACAGCATTGCCGGCTTAGCTCAGTTGGTAGAGCAACCGCCTTGTAAGCGGTAGGTCACCTGTTCGAGTCAGGTAGCCGGCACCACCTTCCTCTCGGGTCTGCCACGCCTGCGCATGGATGGGCTCCGTGCGCCAAGCGCCTGAGCCCGGGTGTCCAAGCTTTTTGCCCCAGGGGATTCCCGATGAACATTGCATTCAACATGAAGCGGCAACTCGCTGCCCTCGCGCTGGGCGCGGTGGCGTTTTCGGTGAACGGGTCTGCGCTTTCGCAGGAGTGGCCCACCCGGCCTGTGCGGCTCATCAATCCCTTTACCGCAGGGTCTGCGGTGGACGTGGTGGCGCGTCTGATCGCCTCCCGCCTGTCGCAGAACATCAACGTGCAGTTCATCGTCGAGAACCGAACCGGCGCATCCGGCAACATCGGCACAGAGGTCGCGGCGCGCGCTCGGCCTGATGGCGACACCTTCCTCGTGGGCTCGCCAGGCACCATGGCCATCAACCCCTGGCTCTTCAAGTCGCTTCCCTATGACGCCGAGAAAGACTTTGTTCCGGTGACGGTGCTGGTCAGCTTTCCGCAGGTGATGGTGGTGAATCCGAAAATTCCGGCGGCCACCGTTGCCGAATTTGCAGCCTGGGTGAAAGGCCAGCAGGGCCGGGTCAATTTCGCTTCCTCCGGACAGGGCAGCACCTCACATCTCGTCATGGAACTGATTCGCGCTGAAGCGAAACTCGATATGACGCACATCCCGTTTCGCGGCGGATCGCCTGCGGTGCAGGCCGTGATTGCAGGCGACGTACAGGTGGCGGTTGAGGGCCTTCCCTCACTGCCCGGCCATCTGGCGGCCGGAACAATCCGACCGCTTGCTGTGACTTCAGAGCGTCGCAGCGACGCGCTGCCCAATGTGCCGGCGCTGTCCGAAACCTATCCCGGGTTTGATGCCGCCGCCTGGGTGATTCTGTTTGCGCCTGCGGGCACGCCCACCGCGATCGTCAATCGCATGGCGGCCGAGGTAAAAAAATCGCTGGACGCGCCGGAAGTGCTGGAGCGCCTCGCCAAGATGGGCGCCACGCCGTCGGGCATCGGACCCGTGGAGACGGCTGCGTTTCACAAGCGCGAGCTCGCAAAATTCAAGCGCGCGGTGGAGATTTCGGGCGCGAAGGCCGAGCAGTAGGCGGCGCTGCGGGCTACCCTTCGCATGCCTCTGCTCAGAGGCGTCTCGTATGCCCCTGCTCAGGGCGTCTCGTACGCCTCTCTCAGAGGCGCTGCGTGGCGGCTACATGCTGGCCCGCCAGCATGGCCAGTCCGAACGACTGCGCCAGACCGTTTCCTGGCAGATAGCCTGCGCCGCCCACACCAGAGATGGAGGCGGCTGCACCACCGGCTGCATACAGTCCCCTGATCACGCTGCCATCGCGGCGTAGCACTTTGGCACTCGCATCCACTCGCAGGCCGCCCTGCGTGTGCGCAAGTGCGCCGGTGACCCAGGCGCCATACAGGGGCGGCACGAGCGCGGGACCGAAACGCTGGCGCCCCCACGCCGGGTCATGCCCGCTTGCCACCGCGGTGGCAAAGCTCGCAAAGCTTTCCTCGAATGCCTCACGGGGAATATCGAAGCGCTGCGCGAGTTCGGCCGGGCTCGGTGCGATGAGAATCTTCCCCGCCTCGAACGCCTCCCTATAAGGGCCTTGAGTGCTGGCGGCTGCGTGAATGCGTGCGTCGAATACCTCGAGCGCGACGCCCCCGGGTTGTGCCAGCACAAAGGCCGCAAGTTCGGAGGGTCCGATGTCTTCTGCCACAAACCGCCGCCCATCGCGGTTCACTAGAAAGGCGCCCAGCGGAGGCAGTGACATGCCGAGCCGCGTGTGGCCCTTGGGCGGGTTGACGTGGCCCTGTCCCTGATAGCCCTGCATAAAGGCCACGTCAGCGCCGAGGGCACGGCCCAGGCTGACTGCGCAGCCATCGTTGGCACCGGCTCCGATATGGAGTGCGCCCTTCATTTCGGGGATGTACTCGGCCAGAAGCTCGGGGTTGGCCGCAAAACCGCCGGTGGCAAGCAGAACGGATGGTGCAGCAAAGTCGCGGTTGCGACCGCGCACGCTTGCCCGCATTCCGGTGATTCGTGGCGCCTGGGTGGCCGTGACCGGATCAGGCTCAGTGAGGAGTTCGACCGCTTCGGCGTCGTCGACGCACTGAATCTGCGCGCAGGCGCTGACCGCGGCACGTAGTAGTGCGTGCAGTTCGCGGCCACTCTCCGCGGGGGTGGCGTGCAGGCGCGGTGTGCTGTGTCCCGGGACCGAGAGGCCAGACAGGAGCTTGATGGGAAGACCTGCGACGTCAGCGAGGAAATGCACGGCAGGCGCGCTCTGGGCAGCGATTGCGGCCAGCACTGGAGGGTCGACCACGCCTCCTGCCTTGGCATGGGCATCGGCGGCGAAGCGGTCAGCGTCGTCGGCGATGCCCGCCTGGGCCTGATAGCGCGTGCCCGCTCCGGGGAAGAGGCCACCGCTGACCAGCAGGTTCGAAGGGCCCCCGGGGTCGCGTTCAAGGAGGAGCACGGAGGCGCCCTGATGGGCGGCCACCAGCGCGGCCATCATGCCGGCGGCGCCTGCGCCCGCGACGAGCAGATCTGCCTGAGGGGTCGGGATCGAGATGGAGGTCATTGTGTGGCGCTTGTACGGGTAAGGGATTCGGGCGAGTATTCAGCAGACCATTTCAGGCCATCATATCGTGACCGCTCTCTCTGTCGTGACGCCGATTCAAGCAGTTGGACCCAGCCCCGCTGCGGGCGCGCCGCAGCCCGCCTATTCGTCGATGCTGTCGCCACTCACCCTGGCAGGCAAGCGTCTGCGAAATCGCGTTGTGCATCTTTCTATGACCACCTATTCCAACCGCGATGCCAAGGTTGGGCCGATGCTGCTCAACTACTGCGTGAGCCGGGCGCGTGGGGGGGCAGCGATGCTGGTCACCGAGCCGATCAGCATGGCGCGGCATCACCACCTGGCCACGCGCGCTGACGCCTGGAACGACAACGATCTGGATGGTCTCAGTCGGCTCGCGCACGCAGTTGAATCGGAAGATTGCCGCCTGATCGCGCAGCTTCTCGAAAGGGGGCGAGCCCGAAATCAGCCCGGCCGAAGCTTCGATGGCATCGGCATGTCGGTGCTGCCCGATGATCTCAGCTGGTCCATGCCGCGTGCGTTGCTGCGCAATGAAATCGCGCCCCTGATCGATGAATACGCAAAGGCGGCAGCGAGGCTCAAGCGCTGCGGGTGGAGTGGTCTCGAGATCTCTGCAGGTCATGGACATTTTTTTCATCAGACGCTTTCACCCTGGTCGAATCGTCGCACCGACGATTACGGCGGCGATCTCGAAGGGCGGACGCGTTTGCTGCGCGAGCTGATTGCAGCCATTCGCGCCGACTGCGGGCGTGACTTCATTCTGGGCGTGAAGCTGCCCGGAAACGACTGGCTCCCGGGCAGCATCTCCCCCGCCTACGCCGCGGCGGTCGCCAGGCGTCTCACCTCGGACGGTCTGGTCGACTATGTCGGGTTCTGCTGGGGAAGTCATTCGCGCACGCTCGAGCGTCATGTGCCCGATGGCTACACCGAGCGCGTGCCGTACCGGTCGACCATCCGCGAACTCGCGCTCGCAATCCCCGAGGTGCCGGTCATTGCCGTTGGCCGAATCACCGATCCTGCGGAGGCTGATGCGATCGTGGCCGACGGGACGGCGGCAATGGTGGGCGTCGGGCGCGCATTGATCACCGATCCCGCCTGGGTCAACAAGGCGCAGGCGGGCCGCGCTCACGACATCCGTTACTGCGTGTCATGCAACACCTGCTGGGAGCGGATTTCCCAGCAGCGTCTTCCGATCGGCTGCGACAACAATCCGAGAGTCGGGCTGGCAGACGAGGTTGACTACCGGCCCCCCAAAGCCGAACGTGCCCGGCGTGTGGTCGTAGTGGGTGCGGGCCCCGCAGGTCTCGAGGCGGCCTGGATTGCGGCGGCACGCGGCCATCAGGTCACCGTCCTCACGCGAGGTGACGAGGTGGGGGGCAAGCTGCGGCTGCGTGCGCGCCTGCCTGGGGGCGAATCGGTGAGCAGCGTGTACGACTACCAGCACGCGATCGCGCTCCGGTACGGATGCAGGTTTGTCACGCGTCGCGAGGCCAGTCTGGCCGATGTGCTGGCCCTGGAGCCTGATGCGGTGATTGTGGCAACGGGCGCCGACATGGTTGCGCCGCTCTGGCTTCCTGAGGCGGTGCGCGAGGCCGGGCTGGTGCCGGATCTGCGAGCCGCCATGATCGAGGTGCTGCGTCATGGCGGGCGACAGTCCGGAACGGCCGTCATCTTCGATATGGATCACGGCGAAGGCACCTATGCCGCGGCCGAGCATCTGCACTCGGTCTTCGATCGCGTGGTCATTGTCACGCCCCGCGACACCATTGCACAGGATCTCCCGGTGGTCGTGCGTCAGGGCATTTTGCGACGGCTGAACGAGAAGCGCATCAGCGTGATCACGCTGTCCGAACCGGTTTGGAATGAGCGGGTGGAAGACGCCGCCGAGCTCGCCTGCGTCAATGTCTATAACGGGGAACAGACGGTCGTGAGTGATCTCGCGTTTCTTGCGTGGTCGACGCCGCGCGCGCCCGATGACGCGCTGCCGCGGGCGCTTGCCGAGCGCGGGATAGTTGTTCACCGCGTGGGTGATGCCCAGGCGGCGCGTTCGCTCTACGCCGCGACATCAGAGGGACATGCCGCGGGTCACGCGGTTTGATCTCAGTTCTGAAGGCGTGAGCGCGGCACCGAACGGTCGGCCCGAATCGCTGCCCGAATCGCTGCCCGAGTGGCCACGCCCCGTGCAGGTCAGCCGCGTGTCACAGACCCCACTGGGCGAGCGCCTCGGGAGCCAGACCCAGTGATTGAAAGTACTCGGTTGGCAGCTGGTCGTAGGTGCGAGGAGGCAATGCTTCGATGTCGCCGGGGGTCCAGCTGCCATCGACATCGCCCGTGAGCACGCCCACCAGATTGACCGCAGCAGACTGGCCGGCACGTGCACTGACCGCTGTGTCGGAAGGTGCGACGGAGTTTCGCGTGTACACCGATCCGGTGGCCGCATTCCACAAAGCCTCGGACTCGCCCGCAAAGCGCCAGCCTGCGGCCGGTGCGTCATCCAGCCCGAGCGCGATTCTGAGAATGGCGCTGGCGTCGTTCTGCGTGACTTTGCCGTCGCGGTCCACATCGGCGGCCAGCACCTGATAGGGAGAAACCGGCGCTGCGCTCGATGAGCCATCGCCTGCGAGCGGGTTGGGCGTGCGGCCCGTGGCAAGCTTGAGCGCAGCCAGCGCATCAGCCGCGCTGACCGCGCGCGTGACTTCGCCCGTTCCTGCCTCGCGGCTCGCGCTGACGCGCAACAGTCCATCGAAGTCGAGCCCGTCGATCGTCCAGCGGCCATCGATCCCGCTGTTTGCCAAGGCGGCGGGAGGGGGCGCAGTCGAGGTGACGGTCTGAGCCTGTGCACTGACTGCGACGTCGTCGAGCAGCGCGTGGCTCTTCCAGTGGTAGATGCTGCCGGTGAGGGCGGCGGCGCGGGCGCCGGTTGCCCCCGCACCGACTGCGCTGGCCGAGAGGCTCGCGGGCAGATCGGTCAGCAGCCCGACTTCCGGTGTGTTGGCACTGGGTACGTAGCCGATATTGCCGGCGCTATCGCGGTAAATGGCCTCGACCGATATGACCTTTCCGACGTGAGCCTGGGTGAGCTGGAAGTTCGGCGTGGCGAGGATTGGACTGGTCGGGATACCGTCCGCGCGCCACAGCCAGCCGATCAGGCTGCTGGCGGAAAACCCGTCGGGGTCGACCAGCGTGTGCTGTGCGGTCAGTGTCTGGCCCTGTACCGGCGCCCCGGTGATGATGACCTCTCCGCCCGGGGGCTTAGGGTCGTAGTAGCTGCCAACGATACCTATCGTGACCGTGGGGCTGCTGAGTTCGCCGCCACTCGCGCGCACCGGAACGCTTCTGAGCAGGTCGACTGTTGAGTAGCCATCGATCACCCGCCCGAATACGGCGTAGCCATTACCGTCAGCCGCGCGGTCAGCGTCGAGAAACAGATTGTTCGAAACGTTGATGAAAAACTGGCTGGTGGCGCTGTTGGGGTCGCCCGTGCGCGCCATCGCAATGGTGCCGTAGGTGTTGCTGAGGCCGGTGACCTTGGTGCTTTCCAGCGCGATAGGTGCCTGGGTCGGGGTCTTGTAGGTGGCCTGACCGCTTGCGTCGAGCGTGTAGCCACCACCTTGAATCATGAACCCGTCAATGACACGGTGAAAAATCGTGTTGCTGTAGAAGCCGCTTTTGACGTACTGAACGAAGTTCGCGACTGTGCCCGCGGCCCGCGTCGATTCAAGTTCAATCAGCAGATCGCCGTAGTTCGTACGCAGCCACGCCCTTGGAAGACCGGGGGCCGGGGCGCTCACCGCCGGTCCGGCGGGGGCGCTGGTGACGCTCTCTGCGGTTCCCGCGAGGTCGGTGTAGGACGCCGTGACGGTAATGGACTTCGTGGCATCGGCCGCGCTCACCAGAAAGCTGCTCTGGTTCATTCCCGCAACCGGTTGCCCGTTGACGTTCCACTGCCAGCGCAGGGCGCCTGGCTGGCCGGCTGCGGGGATACCGTCGAGGTCAGTGAGGCTATGGGAGGCGGTGAGTGTGACCCCCTGTGCGGGCGTGCCACTGATCAGAACCCGGCCGCCCGGCAAATCGTTTGCATTGAGCACGGTGACCGGATCGCTGGACAGATAGCCGGAGGTCCCTTTCAGATCGGTGTAGGACGCCACCAAAGTGATGGCCTTGCCGACCATGGCCTGGGTGAGTGCGAGATAGGGCGACTGCGCGCCCGGGATCACGGCACCGTCGGCTTTCCAGTAGTAACTGATGGCACCAGGTTGCCCGCTGGCAGGGATTCCGTCGGCATCGGCCAGCAGTGCCAGAGCAGTGAGCTCTCGGCCCTGAACCGGCAGCCCCAGAATCTTGATACTCCCGGTTGGCGCAGCGTCGGCCGCGGGCGCGGAGGTCGGCAGCACATCACTGAGCGTGACGGCAACCGTAGGCTTGGAGACTTCCCCCGAACCATTGTTCACCACTGGAACCGCTTTCAGCTTCGCCATCAGATCTGCGCCACCACTTGCGATGCGCCCGAACACCGCATACCCGTTGCCGTCGCTCGAATAAGCGGCATCGAGAAACAGGTTGTCGACCAGATTGATGAAGAACTCGCTGGTGGCGCTGTCGGCAACGCTGGTGCGAGCCATGGCAAGCGTGCCGGTCAGATTGCTCAGACCGGTGGTGCTGGTGCGCTCAAGCGGAATTGATGCAAAGCTTGAACTGCGGCGCACGAAGTTGCTGTCCACCAGGTCATAGCCACCACCCTGTGCCATGAAGGTGGAGATGATCCGGTGAAACTCGGTCCCATCGTAGAAATCGGTATTGGCGTAGCGCAGAAAATTGGCCACTGTCACTGGTGCGCGGTCGGCTTCCAGTTCGACCACCACGTCGCCCAGCGAGGTCTTGAGAAGTACGCGCGGCAGCGTGCTGTAGTTGGCTGCCTGGACGGCCAGCGGCGAGATGACCGCGGCGCTCGGCGAGCTGGTCACGGTTTCAAGTGTGCCGCCCAGGTCGGTGTAGGTCACGCTCACGCTCAGCCGACTGCCGACGTCGGCCGCGGATGCGCGATAGGTGGAGCCTGTGGCCCCCACGATGGCCGCACCGTTTGAACGCCACTGGTATGTGGGCGCGCCCGTCTGGCCAGCGGCCGGAATGCCGTCCGGGTCGCTGAGCGTGATGGTCGCGGTGAGCAGTTCGCCGGCTCGCGGCGTTGCCGTGATGTCGACCCCACCCGAGGGTCGGGTGTTGGCGCGCTTGAGGATGAGCGCCACGCCGTAGTCAGTCGTTGCAATCGACGAGGTATTGCCGAGCTCGAGCAGATAGCTGCCGGGCACCAGGGCGTTGGCAAACACCAGGGGGCTGGCCTCGGCAATAGCCAGCGTTCCGCTCGCCAGAGTCTGGGTGGTCCCCGCGGCCGCCAGCGACTTGAGCGACCAGCCAAGCGCGCTCTGCGGCGCATCGCCCGCGAGATCGATCAGGCGGGCGCTCATCAGCCGATGGCCTGCGGGGACAGTGATGCGAAGCCCGTCGGTATCCGCCGCTGCCAGCGATCCGGTCCAGAGCACGTCCAGGGCTTGCGCGGGCAGCTTTGCAGCGCTTGCCTCCGAGATGCCGAAGTCGACTGACTCGGCAACGAGCCCCCCCAGATCAACCAGCGCGGCGAGCGTCCGGGTGCCGTCGGCAAACTGCATGGCATCGATCGACAGGAGTCGGTCGAGTTCGAGGGTGGAGCGGTTGAAGGCTGCAAGCTCGCTGCGATCGGCATTGGCGTAGATCTGCCACTGTGCCCGGTTGCCTTCAAGCGTTGCGAGGTCGATGCCGTCGCCGCCCACCATGGTGTCGGAGCCGATTCCGCCCGCGAGCGTGTCGTTGCCGGCTCCGCCGATCAGCCGGTCGCGGCCTGCCCCGCCCTCGAGCGTATCGTCGCCCGCGCCGGCGTCAACCGTGTCGTTGCCCGCGCCAGCGCGAATGAGGTTCGCCAGCGCGTTACCCGCCAACCGGTCGCCGTAGGGCGTTCCAACCAGATCCTCGATCAGGGTGCCGAAGTTCACCGTGACCTGTCCTGGCGCGGTGATAACTGCCGCTCGCGCCGGACCCGCATAGCCCCAGTAGCCTGGCTCGAGGCTCACGTCTGCAGCGACTGCGAGCGCCCCAAGATCGATGACGTCATGGCCCCCGCCGTCCCAGATGAAATTGGCCGTGCCGAGGGAGACCGTGTAGCGACTGGAGTCTGCACGCGCGTCGGGGTTGGGTCCGTAGAGATACTGCAACGCCGCCACATCGAGGGGCCCCAGCCTGACCATCCGATCGGCGTTTGCGACGGTGTAGGTCATCACCGTGAAGGCGGACTGGTCTTCGGCGGCGCTCAGGTAGGGCGGCTCCGCCTGTTCACCGGTAGCATCCACCGCGCTGAAGGGATGCTTGAGGCCAAGTGCATGCCCGATTTCGTGGATGAGGGCGTAGGCGCCATAGGTGCCATCGGCGAGATCGGTATTTCCGATGGTGGATACGTTTAGAAATACATCGCTACCCAGCCACTCGCCCCGGGGATGGACTGCGTAGCCGCCCGACCCGACCTGAGTATTCAGGCCAAACGAGATCAGGTCATCGGCGGCTGCGCTACCCGATGCCACGAAGCGCAGACCCGTTGCGCCAGCGATCAGTCGCAGGGCGGATTCGGCCTGAGTGGCCTGTGCGGCCGAAAAGCCCTTGAAGCCCGCCGTGTAGCGTGCATCCAGATAGTCGGGCGCGGTCTGCGGGAAGGCATAGAGATAGGTTCGGCCATCCGGCAGCATCTGTGAAAACCGCTGGCCCGCGCCCTCGTCGGCCACCAGCGCGGAAATCCAGTAGGGAAGTGGCGTAGCCCCGGCGCCCAGGGTCACCGTTTCGATATCGCTTGGCAGCTTGGTGCCCGACGACAGAACAGTTGCGGAGTCGGTGCCGCCCAGGTCCTGAATGGGGGTGTCGGCCCGCGCCACCTGGTACTGATCGTTGCCCGCGCCACCGGTGATGGCCGCCCGGAACGCGGCGCCGGTGACGAATCGGTTGTTGCCGCCAAGATCGAGAATGTCGACGTCTCCGGGGAGCGCCGATACATCGATGAAGGTATCGCCGTCAGCCCCCAGGATCAGGCTGGTGGTGGTGTCATCGAAGAGCGCAAAGGACTCGAAGGCCGTGGTGACCCGGGGTGATGGCAGTGCGGTGCCGCGCAGCAGCAGGTATTCGTCGCTGGCGATGGGCTCGCTCAGATTGAAGATGATCGACCGGCCGCTCACCTCTGGCGTGCCCTGCAGGCTGATGGGCGAGAGCGTGGCGCCCTTGCCGCGCTCGGCGAGCACGTTGCCGTTCCAGGTAATGCTGTCGATGGGGGTATCGAAGATCACCTCGAGCCGCTGGCCGCTCAGCGTGTAGCTCACCAGTTGGGTGGGCTTATTGCGACCGCTATCAGCCTGCACGATCAGCGCGTAGCTGCCGGTTGCAGGCCCACCTGCTGCGCCGCTCACCTCAAGAAACCAGCGCCCGCCTGACTGCGGGGTGAACTGGATGAGCGCGTCGGTGCCGACGTAACTGTCATCGTCGATCGACACCTGTCGACCCGAGGCATCGAGCAGACGAAGCTTGGGGTTACCCAGCGCTCCGGGCCCCAGCGGCGCGATCAGCGTATCGGCAACGAACTGATAGGAGACGCCGGCCTCGAGTGTGACGGCGAACCAGTCGGTGTCGCCCGCGGTCTCGATCTGACCGATTGTTTTGCCTCGCACAGCAGCCACGCCTGTCGTGGCCGTCGTGGCGGCGAAGTCGTCGGAGAGAAGGTCTGCGTCCGTGTCGGACAGGACCAGCAATGCGCTATCAAGAAAATTGGCGGCGGACATCTGCGGGGTGCGGTGCCGAGCGACCGGTCCGCCTGGGGGCGAACGCGCAGCAGCTACTGATTGAGGACCGTGATACTAACTCGACGGTTGCGCGGATCGGCGGGATTTGTTGGCACGAAGGGAATGGTATCGGCCACACCCTCCAGCCGCTCGAAACGCTTGGTGGTGACGCCATTGGCTTCCATCAGACGACGCGTGGCATCGGCACGTTCGGTGGACAGCGTCCAGTTGTTGCGGCCAGTGCCCGGCGCAAAGCCGACGCTGTCGGTGTGGCCCCGCACTGCCACCTTGTTGGGCAGATCCTTCAGCGACTTGGCGACCTCGGCCAGGAGCGCCGCTGCCCTTGGCTCGACATCGGAGGTGCCGAGCTTGAACATGGAAAAGTCGGCCTTGTCGATGATCTCGATGCGCAGGCCGTCTTTTTCGCGCGAGACCTGCACCTGATCCTGCATTTGCTTTAACTGCGGACTCTCGGAAAGCTTTTCCTTCAGCTCTTCCTGAAGCTTTTCAAAGTTGGCATCGTCCTCGATTCGCTTGGGTCCGCGTGAAGGGTCGTTGCTGGGCGCATCTTTCTGCGGCCCTTCGGCGTTCTGTTCTTCCTGGGATGCACCCTGGTCGGTGCTGGGCCCGCCCTGCGCGCGCGGGGTGAGGCGCTCGAGCATGGCGGTTTGTTTGGCGGTGAAAGGAAATCCATCGGGATCGACAATGGAGCGGCCGCCGAGCAGGCCATCCGACCCAGCCAGCTCGCCAAACTTGATCTGGCTGTGGGAGGCGGGCCGGAAATACTCGGCGATGCTTTTCCGCTGATCGCTATTGGTGGCGCCCAGGAGCCACATCAGCAGAAAGAACGCCATCATCGCGGTCATCATGTCGGCGAGCGCGATTTTCCAGGCCCCACCGTGCGCACCGCCGTGACCTTCCTCGACGATGATCTTGCGGATGATGGGCCGTTCAGCGGCCGGCGCTGCGGCCGCTTCGGCGGGCGGCGCGCCCTCAGCCGCAGCGGCTTCGGCCGGTGCGTTGGCTTCTGCCATCAGAGCACTCCGCTGTCAGGAAGACCCATCATCAACCGCCCCGCAGGCTGTCGAAGACTTCAGAGAACGACGGCTGATTATGGTGGCTGATGCAGGCGCGGGCTGCTTCGATCACCACCGGTTGCGGATGGCCCTTCAGATTGGCGACCAGCATCTGGTGAATGACGTTGTAGACCTGTGACTCTTCATCGACGATCTGGCCCAGGCGTCCCGCGAACGGCTCGAACATGCCGTAGGACAGGAACACGCCCAGCATCGTACCCACCAGCGCCGCACCGATCAGTGCACCCAGCACGGCGGGTGGCTGGTCGATGGCGCCCATGGTTTTCACCACCCCCAGCACGCAGGCGACGATACCTAGCGCAGGCATGGAACCCGCCATGGTGGTGAGCGCGGCCGGCGCCCGCATGGCCTCGTGGTGGTGGAGCTTGATTGCGGTTTTCATGATGTCGTCCACCGCGTCGGCGTCGAGATTGCCCTGCGAAATGATGGCAAGTCGCAACGGATCGCAGATCATCTGAACGATGGAGTGGTCTTTGGCGAGTTTTGGGAACTCACCAAATATCGGACTCGAATCCGGGTTCTCGACATGCGCTTCGAGCGCCACCACCCCTTCCTTTTTCATGACCGCGAGCAGCTTGCCCACCATCACGATGAGGTTGAGGTAGTCCTCCTGTTTCCACTTGGGGCCGGAGATGCACTTGCCAATGCCGCCCATGGCGGCCTTGAAGATGTCGAAGCTGTTACCCACCAGCGACGCCCCGATGGCTGCACCCGCAATGATGATGAACTCGAAGGGCGCGGCTTTGATGATGGGCGCCATCTTGCCGCCGGCAAGAACGTAGCCCCCTAGCACTGCCCCGAACACAACCGCAAGACCGACGAAGAAGAACATGGCAAGCCCTCAAGACTTAAACAGGCACCACACCCCGATGCACCAGCCAAAGGCCAGTTGCAATCCGAAATCGAGCAGGTTGCCGACAATGGCGACAGGAATTCCGAGGTAGGCGATGCTCAGGGCCAGTCCCGCGAGGGTGAGCCTCGGCTTCGGGATGTTGTGGCCCAGAACCACGTGCCGCCCTGTTTTTTCCGTCCTGGCCAAACTCAGCAGTGGTAAGGGGTAATCGGCATAGGGCTCGGGTTCTTGACCGCGGGGCAGCCCCGACTCGTGAGGTTTCCCTATTATATCGGCATGAATCTGATCTGGGACCCCAGCTCACCAAAAGTCTGGGATGCGTTTCATCGCGAGCACCACGGTGCGCTTCAGCAGAGCTGGGGCTATGGCGCGGCGCTGGCCCGCCTCGGGGTGCGGGTGCACCGGGCGCTGGTGGAACAGGAGGGCCGCCCGGTGGGGCTGGCCCAGTTCATCTGCCGGCGGATTCCCGCTTACCTGTCGCTTTCTTCCTGCACCCGCGGCCCGGTATGGGCGCCGGAGCTTGATGCTGATGCGCGACGATCGCTCTACCGGCGTCTGCGTGCCGAGCTGCCTGCCCCGCGACTGCGGGTAACGCTGTTCTCGCCGGATCGAACGGCCGCCGAAATTCTCCCTGCCGAGCTTGCGGGCTTGCGCCGCGTCATGACGGGCTACTCCACGGTCATGCTCGACCTCCGCCAGCCGCCCGAGGCGTTGCGCGCTGCCTTCGATGGCAAATGGCGCAACCGCCTGGTGAAGGCCGAGTCCGAAAAGAAGCTGCAGGTGCATGTCAATTCAAATATCCCCAAGTGCCGGGAGCTCCTCGAGCGTGAGGGCAGGCAGCGGGAGTCTCGCAACTTCCATGGCCTGCCCACTGACTTCGTCACCCACTGGATTGACGTGGCCGCGTCGCCTGCCGCTGCGTTTGTGATTGCACGCGCCGATTTCGAAGGCAGCACCGTTGCGGCGATGCTCTTTCTGCTGCACGGAAGCGTAGCCACCTATCACATCGGGTGGGCCGACGATACCGGCCGGGATCTGAACGCGCACAATCTGCTCTTGTGGCGTGCTTCGCTCCTGCTCCGAGAGCGGGGCGTGGTCGCCATCGACCTGGGTGGGGTGAATACGCACTCGCTCCCGGGCATCTCGCGATTCAAGCTGGGCACGGGCGGCGCGGTTCGTACGCTGGCAGGCACCTACTGTTGACGGGAGTGACAAGCATGCTCGCAGGATGGGGCGGTCGGGGAGCGATCCTCATGGGGCTGGCCGCGGTGCTGCCGGCTCTTTTCCTTTGCATGCAAAGCGCGCAGGCGCAGGGCGTCGAGCCGCCCTGGGAGAAGCTGGGCGAAACGCCGGCGCTCACGCTTTACGTGGACCGCACGACGGTGCAGCGCGATGGTGCCATCCGGCGCGTGGCCGAGATGCAGGATCTGAAGGTGCCCGACCCCGACGGCGTGATGTCACGCCGCTACACCAACGAGTACGACTGCGACAACCAGATGCACCGGATCGGCCGCATGACCAGCTGGTCAGGGGCGCAGCTCACCGGCCGCAAGGTGTTCGATATCGCCGATTGGGGCTACTGGCGAAAAATTCCACCCAACGGGCTGTTTACGCTCGGATTCAAGCTGCTTTGCCCGCCGCGGGCGGGCGGATCGCTGAGTCCTTGAACGACGGCGCTTTCACCCGCATCAGAAAACGCTCGAGCTGGTCTTTGCTGATGCCGATCGGGGTCCGCAGCTGGTAGAAGCGAACCTTCTCGGTGCAGGGCGGGACCGGCAGCGTCCCCTCGTACACCTGGTAGCTCAGGTTCTCGGGGAGCAGCTGCGTGGGGTCGATCGAGATGTTGGAGATGGTGGCTTCAGCTTCGCCCTTTTTCGGCAGATTATTCAGAATTTGCCAGATGGTGCGGTGCTGGAAGGCCGACTCGCGAATCGGCACGCTCACCACCACGGTTTGCCCGGAGGCGATGCGATGAACCAGATTGGCCACCAGCGAGACCGGCTTCCCGTCCACCTGGCCTCCCTCGGGCCGGTAAAAATGAATCCGGACCAGATCGAAGATCTCGGGGCCGATCTTGAGCGAGCTGCCCGCGGCGGCGGTAACAATCGCTGATTGGCCATCATTGGCAAGGCGCAGCACGCCGGGCTTGTAGCGCATTTCCAGGGCGTGCTTGCCGAACTGCGCCTGATCAAGTGCGCGGTTGGGGCCGGGCGCGGGGCAGGCCTGCGCAACGCCACCGGTCTGGGCCGGCTCGGCTGACTGTTGCTGGGACGCAAGCAGCGCATTCTGGGCTGCGAGCTCGCGGAGCTTTTCTTCCAGGGTTTCGATCTCGCCCTTGAGCGACCGGATCTGTGCGCGCAGATCCTTGGCCTGCGCCCCGGAGCGCTCGAGTTGCTCGCGAAGGTCTGAGGACTGCTTCGATTTCACGAACGAAAGGGTACCCAGCACTGCCACCAGGATCACGGCGAGCAGAATGAGCGCCATACGAAGAATGACTTTCATGTTCAGATGTCCTGGGCAACCCGTTTCAAAGCAAGCCAGAGTCGGCCTTCTGGCAGACAGACTTGCGAGTTACTGCTTTCGGTCGAAAAGCTTCGAGCGTGACGGCCGATCCGCTGCTAGTATCATCGGCACCGGACTGCGCGGCTTGAGTGCCATTATGAACAAATTGCTTGGCGGAATCGTGATCGGCGCGCTGCTCACGGCCAGTGTCTACGGCCTCGTGAACATGATGCTCGATGAAAGCAGTGCCCCTGAAATCCCGCAGGACATCCTCGCCCAGCGGCGCTCGGGCATGATGGATCTCATCTGCGAACTGCAACTCGACCTCGACGGACAACTCGCTCTGGGCATCAACGCCAACGAGCCAGCGCGCATGTCGCTCGCGCAAATCGACTTCGACCGAAAGTCGGGCTGGTATCAGGGGCGGCTGGCCATCTCCGAAGGGCGGGCGGGCAATCTCACCGTGGTCGGCCCGCGGCTCATTGTGAGCCGTCCAGCCATGTTCCAGCGCTTTGGCGTCACCATCAGCAAGGAAGATTTCGTCATCGACCGCAGCAACGGGTCGTTCACGCAAACCATCAGCACCCAGGACGGCCGCAACATCACGCTCATTCGCGGCACCTGCGCCCAGGTGATCAAGCCCCCCTTCTGACGGAATCCCTGCAAGCCCCGTCTGTCCGGGCTGATGCTGCGACGCAACACGGAAAGTCGCGAGCCGGTTATACTGCGGGGCGGCGATCACCCAGTCCGTTCGCTGTCCTTTCCTTCCCCTCCTCCCCGACGATCCCCTCCGTCTTCCCGACTGGTGCCGCAGCCTTCTGGCTGGTCGGCAGGTCGACGCAGTGCATCGCCTTGACGGAACTCCATGAGCTTTTCCTCTCTCGGCCTCGCCGAACCGCTGGTTCGCGCGGTCACAGAACTCGGTTATTCCCAGCCCACCCCCATCCAGACCCAGGCGATTCCCGCTGTGCTGGCGGGCGGTGACTTACTCGCAGCGGCCCAGACAGGCACTGGAAAAACCGCCGGATTCGTGCTGCCCATCCTGCAGCGCCTGATGCAGACCTCGCCGTCGCAGGCCGCAGAGCCGGCCCCGCGCGCGACGGGCCCTACAGGCCGCTTTCATCCTGGCCAGGCGCGGCAGGCGCGTGGTCCGCGCATTCGCGCCCTGATTCTCACCCCCACCCGTGAGCTCGCCGCGCAGGTCGAGGAAAGTGTGCGCGACTACGGTCGGCACCTTTCGCTTCGCTCCATGGCCATGTTTGGCGGGGTCAACATCAACCCGCAGATCGATCAGCTGCGCCGCGGGGTAGACATTCTGGTTGCCACCCCCGGGCGGCTGCTCGACCATGTGTCGCAACGTACGGTCGATCTGTCGTCGGTGGAAATCCTGGTGCTCGACGAAGCCGACCGCATGCTCGACATGGGCTTCATCCACGATATCCGGCGGGTGTTGTCTCTCCTGCCCAGGAAGCGCCAAAACCTGCTGTTTTCTGCCACCTTCTCCGACGACATCCGGTCGCTCGCCAACGGGCTGCTCGATCGGCCGGCGAGTATCGAAGTGGCGCGGCGCAATGCCCCCGCCGAGGCGGTGGAGCAGACGGTGCTGCTGGTGAATCGCGATGCCAAGAAAGAGCTTCTCGCCCACCTCATTCGCGAGCGGGCCTGGTTTCAGGTGCTGGTTTTCACGCGCACCAAGCATGGCGCCAATCGGCTGGCCGAATATCTCGAGAAAGTCGGCATCAGCTCGCTTGCCATTCACGGCAACAAGAGCCAGAGCGCTCGAACCCGCGCACTTGCCGGTTTCAAGGACGGCTCGCTTCAGGTGCTGGTGGCCACTGACATTGCGGCGCGGGGCATCGATATTGATGAACTGCCCCACGTCGTCAACTTCGAGCTCCCGAACGTATCTGAAGACTATGTGCACCGGATCGGTCGGACCGGTCGGGCGGGCGCGGCCGGTCAGGCGGTCTCGCTGGTCTGTGTTGACGAATTCGAGTTCCTGCGCGGCATCGAAAAACTGATCGGCCGCTCGCTGCCCCGCGAAACCGTCGCGGGATTCGAGCCCGACCTGAGCGTGCGTCCCGAGCCCATTCCAATGGGTGGCGGACGGGTGATGCGGCCCGCGCGGGGTGGTGCGCCCAAGGGAGGCGGTTCTGCCAAATTCGGTGGCGACAAGCCCGGCTCACGTGGCGGATTTCCTGCCGGCCAGGGCGGCCCCCGACCCGGGGCCAACGGCGGTGGGCGTGCACCCGCTCCAGCGCGCGCGGCTTCGGCGTCTCATCAGGGTGCGGGTACGCGCTCTGGCGCGCCGCACGCAGCGGGCCCGGCCCGTTCCGGTGGTCCCTCGGGAGGCGCGGCAGCCGGCCAGGGTTTTGGCCACACGCGCGCTCCGGGCAGAGGTCTCAGAGGCCGCTAATATCGGGGCCTGATCATGCGTTGCACCGCGCGTCGTTTCGCGCAGTGCAACCCTCTGGGAGACAGTCTTGAGTGACCCGACGCTTTCTGGCCTTCGCAAGGATTACGATCGCGGCGAATTTGACGAAACCATGGCCGCCGAGGTGCCGCTCGATCAGTTCGCGCAGTGGCTGAACGAGGCGATCGCGGCCAAAGTTCCCGAACCCAACGCGATGACGCTGGCCACCGTCGGCGCCGATGGCAGGCCCTCCACACGGGTGGTGCTCATCAAAGGGTTCGATGCGCGTGGGCTGGTCTGGTATACGAACTACCAGAGCCGCAAGGGCCGGGAGCTGTCAGGCAATCCCCATGCTGCACTCCAGTTTCACTGGGTGGAGATGGAGCGCGTGGTCAGGATTGAGGGCCGCGTTGAATTCGGTGATGCGGCGGAAGCCGATGCCTACTATGCCTCGCGGCCGCTTGCCTCCCGGATCGGGGCCTGGGCGTCCGATCAGAGCGAGGTGCTGGTGTCGCGTACCGATCTGGTCAAGCGAACTGCCGAAATGGGCCTTCGGCACGGGCTCAATCCGCCGCGGCCGCCACACTGGGGCGGCTATCGGCTGGTTCCCGACTATTTCGAGTTCTGGCAGGGGCGCCGTTCGCGACTCCACGATCGCATCTGTTACCGCCTTCAGCCAGATGGCCGGTGGAGCCGCCAGCGCTTGTCGCCCTGACAGCAGTCGGGGCTTCCTGTCGGCTTACTTCACTAGCAGGGTCGGCACCGCTGACAACTCGATCACGCGTGTGGCGACTGACCCGACCAGCAGGTCGGCAAGCGAGCTCCGACCCTTGGAACCCATCACGATCATGTCGAATCGACCGCGAGCGGCTGCGTCGGCGATTTCG
>Ga0172372_10002574_pt1 | contig 27435 bp, 26 predicted proteins | sample LakKiv5m_2_FD_114544 | JGI IMG/M metagenome (GOLD analysis project Ga0172372, IMG submission 114544) | Freshwater microbial communities from Kabuno Bay, South-Kivu, Congo - kab_092012_9.5m | ecosystem: Environmental > Aquatic > Freshwater > Lake | place: Democratic Republic of the Congo...
GCCAATAAGCACCAAGGCATCCGTGCAGCACTTTGCTGGAATGAAGAATTGGCCGCCTTGTCACGACAGCACAACGATGCGAATGTGCTAGCCCTCCCTGCTCGATTTGTCTCGTATGAGTTGGCCGAAAGGATGGCAGAAGTTTTTTTAACAACTTCATTTGAAGGGGGTCGACACCAAAGCCGGGTCACAAAAATTGCCTGTTCTTAAAACACAAAAAAGGGTCTTGATTGTAAAAATCAAGACCCTTTTTTTCTAAGGCAGCCTTTGGGCACTTATTTTTTGTGATCATTCGCGATTGTACCACAAACCAGAGAAAATAAGGTTTGAAGTTCAAGATAATGAGCTGTGGATCGTGGTCCGTCGGCCGTAGACGAGATTCCCAATATTTAATAGACATCTATTGAGTCACTGGCATCATTGCAACTAGTCCTATTATTCATTCTTATTATCTGCTTTTTAACACTAACCAGAGAAAATAAAGTTTGAAGTTCAAGAAAATGAGCTGTGGACTGTGGTCCGTCGGCAGTGGACGATTATCCGCAGTAATTAACTCCTAATTTGAATTAGGGATAGATTGCGGATAATCCCTTTTACTTTTTTCCTGCTACCTGATCCGCAAGCAGTAGGGCAGTGTAGAGGTTGGCAATTTTGCCAGATGAACAAAGATCCGATAAAGCTAACTCCTGCTCCCCTACACGAACTTTTATGGGTACGGATAGACCTGAATCTAGAATGATGCGCTTCACTTGCACAGCGGTCAATTGAGGATAGAGCGACCGGATCACTGCGGCCATGCCTGCCACTGCAGGAGCAGCCATGGAGGTTCCGCCTTCAACGCCATATTTCGAATTGGGAATCGAGGAATAAATGGCATCTCCAGGCGCAAAAATATCTACCCGTCCTTTTCCATAATTGGAAAAGGAAGCAACCATTTCAGGGCCATAGTTTGGTGTCAAAGCACCCACGGTCAGGTAATTGTCATTCATCGGTGAGGGCATCAAGCTATACTGATCGTTCGGAAAATTACTGTTGTCAGGATTATCCAAATCAAGCCCATCATTGCCAGCTGCATGGACGAATAGCACATCTTTCGAAGCAGCATACTGCAATGCTTCTTGCACCCAAGAGGCATTGGGGGAGAATTTTTTCCCAAAACTAGCATTGATCACTTTGGCCCCCTGGTCTACTGCATAGCGGATGGCGAGGGCAATGTCCTTGTCGTATTCGTCACCATCGGGAACGGCACGCAGAGCCATCAACTTCACATTTTCAGCAACCCCTTTAACCCCTTTTTTATTAGCCCGATTGGCAGCAAGGATCCCTGCCACGTGGGTACCGTGACTCTCCTCTTCGAGTTGATTGCCCGGATTCCCGTTGCCATACCCGAGGTCCTTGAGGTCGTAGGGATTGTCTCCCACAGGTTTCCTTCCATCAAATTCTAGATTCAGGTTATATTCCATCTGGGATTGGTAATAGCTAATTCCTTCCTGTAAATCTGCCAAGGCAGAAGGAATATCCTGTCCCATTTCCATTACCTGATTCAGCAGCTCGAGTACTTGTTCTTCGGCTTCGCTTTGGGGTTCGTAGGTTTCAAGATCCTCTTTCGTATAGTTTTTCTTACGCAGTATTTTTTGAATGTTCTGGTGGGCGGTACTGACGAGTTGCTCGATTTGTTGAAACTGGATTACTGAAGTTCTAGCCTCTTCCACCAAGGGTTCTAAGTGGGCGCTGGCCTTTTTCTGAAGTTCGGTATTCCCTAATTTTTTGGATACAATCCGCACAAACTCCATCTGCTCGAAGTAAGATGCCCCAAGAAAATTGTACCCATGCACATCATCTACATAGCCATTTTGGTCGTTGTCGATGCCATCTCCAGCAATCTCCTTGGGGTTTTTCCAAAGTACCTCCTTGAGATCTTCATGGTCAAGGTCGATACCAGAGTCAATAATGGCTACTAGCACAGGTTGTCCTTTTCTCTTTTTGATGAGCTCAGCATAAGCACGATCTATACTCATCCCGGGTACCGTATCTTGGAAAGGATCCAAATGCGCCCAACGCAGCGATTCATTTATTGCCAATGGCCTAGTTCTAGAAACGGAACTCAAGGAAGCCGAATTTGGTAGCTGCGCCATTGCAGCGCCACTAATTCCCATTAGGCTAAGGATTCCAATCAAGAGGAAGAGTTTCTGGTAGTTTTTCATAACGAGTGAAAAGAAGTGAGGATTGCTAGGCTAGGATCACTTTCGTGGTTCGTATTTTAGGGAATAGATTCCCGGATTAGCTTCTGAATAAAACTCCTTTAGCGCAGGCAACTCTTCGAGCAAATCCTTAAAATGGCCATCCTTATCCAGCACCTTTATGGGCAGTTGGCGTCGAATCATTTGGAAGACCTGTGCTTTTTGGGGCAAGGTTTTTTCTTGTTGGAGGTAGCTAACGGCCATGTGGTAATTCAAAAACGGCCCTCCTAACGAATGGATAAGGTATGGGGAAGGATTATCTTCCAAAACCATCAGTCCTGATTTATTGGGAACTGCAATTTCGTCTGTGGCAGCTACAAAATAACTGGTGTCGACAGCCGTTCGAGCAGTCCAATAGAATGAGGTCAAAATAGGTGCAACCAACACTAAGCCAAAAAATGCAGGTCTGATTAGAAATGTCCAGCTGAACTGTTGAAAAAACTGGCTGATAAAGTAGCTCAGCGCAGGTAAAAATACGACGAGCTGGTAGGAGGCATTATTTTTTACAAGGAAAAACAGACCGGCAGAAAAAAGAAGCCAGATCACAATAAGTTGTCGCTGCTTTTGTTGGTTGATGGTGGCCCCACGAAAAAAGGAGCTGATCGTGAAGCCGATCAAAGCGAGTAGCAAGGGGAATGCACCAGGAGTAAGCCAACTTAGGGAGGGCTGGTACCCATAACTTGGGTAATTGAATACAATTGGCCACACTTGTAAGGCTTGTTCCAGCCCATCGTTCCAAAAATAAAATACAGAAATGAGCAAGATGGGCAGTAAAAAGCCCATGATGGATAGAAATAGTTGGCGTATGGTAAAGCCAGATATTGCCAAACCTGTAAAGACTATAAAGGGAAGGAAAAAAACAAAATTCCAATGAAAGCCCGTAGCTAGCCCCCCATAAATCCCGATAAGAAGTGTGGATTCACTGCTCTCCTTTTGAAGAACGGTATGTGAGAAAAGCTGTCCAAAAGCCAACAGCAAAAAAGTACTCCCCAGTAGTGTTGGGGATAAGTACATGAGGTCGAAGGAAAAATGAAATAAGGCTGCCATGACGATAGCCGGCAAATAGGTGTTCTCATCAAATACGCGGTACTTGATTAAGGTGCTGTTCCAGTAGTAAATCTGAAACAAAACAAAAACTTTTCCGATCAGGACATAGGCAATTGGGCTTCTTCCAAAGAGGAGATGGAGTCCAGTGAACACCCCAGCGGATAGCGGCCCCGTATCATCGATGACATCTACATAAAGGAGGTATCCTTCGCTCATTCGCTCCCCTAAAACCATCCACATCAATGCTGGAGTCGTGCTTGGAAATGAGAAAAAAACCCAAGAGATTACACTAAATAAGATCAGGTAGAGTAGAATTCCAACTAGGCGAATGGGGTCGTTTACTCTAAAAAAATTGAACAAGGTGGGTAGGGGGGATTTGGTTTTGACTCGAAATTAAAGCATGCCCAAGTATTTCGCTAAATTTGCATCATAAATACTTCAGATGGAAAGCAAAAGACAATTAAAATACGCAAAATTAATTCAAAAAGAGTTGGGCGACATTTTCCAAAAAGAGGCTAAGCACTTGGTTGGCTCTACTTTGGTGACCATAACTCGGGTAATGATGAGCCCTGATTTGGGATTTGCCAAAGCCTACCTCAGTTTTTTGCTGTCAAGCCCAAAGGCACAATTTGATGCGATCAATGAACATAAAAAGGAAATTCGCCATGCTTTGGCGAAGCGCATCGGCAAGTCTGTCCGCGTGATTCCTGAATTGGCGTTTTTCTCGGATGAGTCAGCTACCTATGCGCAGCACATGGATAAAGTGATTTCAGATTTACACATTCCACCTGCTCCCGAAGAGGAGGAGGAAGAGGATTAACTATCGATTTAACTCGTGAACACAAGTTCTTTCATTGCAGGCAGGTACTTCCGAAGCAAGAAGAAGCAAAACTTCATCACTATCTTATCCCTGATCTCGATGGTAGGCGTAGCCATCAGTACCATGGCTTTGGTGGCAGTGATGTCCGTGTTCAATGGGTTAGAGGATCTGATACGTGGACTTTTTTCAAGTTTTGACTCCGAGCTCCAAGTGACGCCAGTTGCTGGAAAAAGTTTTGTGGCAACGGAGGATTGGTTAACTGCTATCCGAGAAGTGGAAGGGGTGGAGGTCATCACCGAAGTGATTGAAGACAATGCCCTCTTAGAATACCGAGGCAACCAACATATCGCCCGAGTCAAGGGAGTTTCCGACAATTACTTTGAACACGAGCGCTTCTCAAAAGGGTATTTTTGGGGAGATACTACCCTGGGAACAGGCATGCGGCCAGGCGCGATTCTTGGACGTGGGGTAGCTTTTGCACTTTCGGTCAACTTAGACGACATCAATTCTGTACTCAATATCTACTATCCGAAAGCTCCCAAATCCGCAGCTTCTCTAGATCCTAACCAACTCTATGCTTCAGGGCAGGTAGAGCCACGAGGATTTTTCAGCATAGAGCAGGGAGTGGATAATGAATACATTCTTGTTCCACTTGATTTTTTTAAGGACCTACTAGGTTACGGTCAAAAGCGTACTGCGCTTGAATTAAAGGTATCTCCAGAATACTCCATTTCCACCGTACAGAAAGCGGTGCAGGTACACCTGGGGGCTGATTTTGCCGTTAAAAATGCCGATGAACAACATGCTACGCTGATTCGCACTGTGAAGCTGGAGAAGCTTTTTGTGTTTTTGACGCTCACCTTCATTTTGGCTTTGGCCTCCTTTAATATTTTTTTTTCCTTAAGTATGCTGGCCATTGAAAAGAAAAAGGACCTGGCAGTTTTGAAAGCCATGGGTGCAAAAAACTCCTTGATCCGAGGGATTTTCCTAAAGCAAGGGGCCTTGATTGCCTTTTCTGGAGCTATTTTAGGTTTGATTTTGGGCCTACTGCTGGTAGGGGCTCAAGCAGAATTTGGGTTGATCTCCTTGGGCATTGCTTCTGGAGTGGTGGATGCCTATCCCGTGCGAATTCATTGGCCTGATTTGGGATGGATTAGTTTGGCAGTGGTAACGATTACCCTTCTAGCCTCATGGCGTCCGGCATGGATTGCAGCGCAAGTGGACCCCTTAGAGGAACTCTAACCTAGGGATCAAAGCTATTTGTAGCGCGTTTGATTAAGTCCTTTTTACCCTTTCTTTCGTTTGCTTTTTGTAGTAATATGGCGCTATGAATGGATCTAAATTCGATGTGGTAGTTATCGGCTTGGGAGCAGTAGGGAGTGCAACCTTATACCAGCTGAGCAAGCGAGGTATAGCTGCCTTGGGCATAGATCAATTTGAACCACCTCATACCATGGGTTCGAGCCATGGAGAAACGCGCATTACTCGTCTGGCAGTGGGCGAAGGAGAGGAGTATGTGGCGCTAGCCAAGCGTTCGAATGAAATTTGGGCCGAATTGGAAGCGGCATCTGGGCAGAAGATCCGAACCAAAACAGGAGGAATTCTTTTGGATTCTGGCCTGGACCCATGGTCCAAACATGGAGTCGAAGGTTTTTGGGAGCGTACCCTTCGCTATGCTCAAAATCAGGATATTTCACACCGAGTTCTGGAGGTTCAAGAGTTTATTGAAAGCTATCCACCCTTTCTACTACCCCCCTCAGGTAAGGTGTATTGGGAAGAAGAGGCAGGCTACCTCTTCCCTGAAGTAGCGATACGAATCCAGCTGGAGGAAGCCCAAAAACAAGGGGCTACCGTTTGGACTTCATCCAAAGTCACCGCTATTCAAGCTCAGGGCGAGCATTTTCAAATTCAAGTGGAGGGGAAAGGTATTCTAGCCAAACAGGTAGTGCTCAGTGCAGGTGGATGGGTGAAGGATTTTTTACCGCTACCCATCCACAAGAAACTAAAGATTTGCCGTCAAGTGCTGTATTGGCTTGCGGTAGAAGAGGGGCATACCGATTGGCAGCAGTACCCGATTTGGATGTGGGGCTATGGTCCTGCGCCAGAAGATTTTATTTATGGGTTTCCATCCTTGGATGGGAAGAGTATCAAAATGGCTTCCGAATCCTTTGTGGAGGTTGACCATCCCGATCAGTTGAACCGGGAAGTGACTGCTGAGGAGCAGGAGGTTTTCTGGAACACCAAGGTGGAGGGGAAATTACTTGGATTGAAAAAACAGTTCCTCAAGACTTCAGTCTGCTTTTACACGGTTACTGAAGATTCTCAATTTCTTATTGATGCCATGGCCGGAGACAAGAATTTTCTCTGGGTGTCTGCCTGCTCGGGTCATGGATTCAAGCATTCCGCAGCTTTGGGTGAAGATTTGGTAAAACGGCTGGGACATTGATGGCCTCGCTTGGCATTCCTCCCAAGTTTTCTAGTCAAATCCGGCTCGAAAACCGTACTTTTGCAATCCAATAGCTACCTAAATTATGGCAAAGCAACGAGGGACTGTGCTCGAGCCCGAAGAAAAAAGAAGGATCAACAAGCAGAATCTAAGCAAGTTGAACCAGATTTTTCAGTTTCTGATTCCCTACAAAGGGGCATTTTTTGCAGGGCTTGTATTTCTATTGTTTTCCTCACTTACCCTATTGAGTTTTCCGTATGTAGCCGGCAAATTGATTGATACTGCCCAAGGATCCGTTTGGATTTTTTCAGATATCAACCACATTGCTTTGCTGTTGCTAGGCATCTTGGCCTTGCAAAGTGTGTTCTCCTTTTTTCGAGTTTGGCTGTTTGCCCTGGTCTCTGAAAAGGCCATGCGCGACATTCGTCTTGCGGTGTATGGACGACTGGTGCGGCTGCCAATTCCGTTTTTTGATAAGCGTCGAACAGGTGAGCTTATCAGCCGCATTACTTCTGATGTAGGCTTACTTCAGGACACCTTTTCCACGACTTTAGCCGAACTTTTTCGTCAGGTAATTACATTGGTTGCGGGGGTTGCTTTTCTTTTGTTCAACACCCCGAAGCTGACCGTTTTTATGTTGGCGACCTTTCCAGTGCTTGTGTTATTTGCCTTGATTTTTGGAAAATTTATCCGAAGGCTGTCTAAAAAAACTCAGGATGAGCTCGCCGCGGCCAATGTCATCGTTGAAGAGACCTTGCAGTCCATCAGCACAGTCAAATCTTTTGTTGGAGAAGCCTACGAGGTAAATCGCTACGGCAAAGGATTGGAAAAAGTAGTTCGTGTAGCACTTGCGGCAGCAAAATACAGAGGGGCATTTATCTCTTTTATCATTTTCGCCCTTTTTGGGGGGATCGTAGGCGTGATGTGGTATGGGGCAAGCCTGGTTGCCTCCGGAGAAATGAGTGTTGGGGAACTGGTTTCTTTTGTGCTCTACACCACCTTTATTGGCGGATCCATTGCTGGTTTGGGCGATATCTACAGCCAGCTGCAAAAGGCAATCGGGAGTTCTGAGCGAGTAGTGGAGTTATTGGCTGAGGAGGAAGAAGCAGGAATTGGAGTTCAGATTGCTGCGATCAAAGGAACCATCGAATTTGATGAGTTAGGTTTTCATTACCCTACGCGTCCCGAGGTGGAGGTATTGAAGGGAGTATCATTTAAGATTCAATCTGGAGAGAAAGTTGCCTTGGTAGGGCCTTCAGGTGCTGGCAAATCAACCATTATTCATCTATTGCTTCGGTTTTACGAAGTTGCGAAGGGCCAAATCTGGATTGATGGGGAACCAATAAGCCATTGGAACTTGGCTTCTTTGCGAAATAAAATAGGGATTGTCCCCCAAGAAGTACTCTTGTTTGGCGGCAGTATCCGAGAAAATATTGCCTATGCCAAGCCTACTGCTACCGAGGAAGAGATCATCCTTGCTGCAAAAAAAGCAAATGCCTGGCAGTTTATCTCCCAGTTTCCTGAGGGCTTGAATACCTTAGTTGGAGAGCGTGGTATTAAACTTTCTGGAGGACAGCGGCAGCGGGTAGCAATCGCGAGGGCGATACTAAAAGACCCTGCAATTTTAATTTTGGATGAGGCGACGTCCTCCTTGGATGCAGAATCAGAGTCTTTGGTGCAAGAGGCCCTTAATGAATTGATGAAGGGCAGAACCACCCTTATCATTGCACATCGACTAGCTACAATTCGGAAAGTGGATCGAATCTACGTGTTGACGGATGGGAAAATTGTGGAGGAAGGTAGCCATCAAGAGCTAGTTCAAGACGCTTCCGGCATTTATGCGAATCTAGTTCGCTTGCAGTTCGCGGATTAAACTAGGTTGTGTGCCGTGATGGACTTGGTAAGACCAAGTACTTTTTCCTTAAGTAGGGATGCGTCGGGAAATAATGCTTTCATTTCTTGGGCATTGAGCAGCCGGATTTCAGCTATGTATTGGCTTGCTTCTGCGGAGCTCCATTTTTTCATGCGGCTGAGCTTCGTTTGGGTCAGCACAAAGTGAAGGAAAGCCTTGGAATAATACTGCGCAAAGGGCAAGGCATAATGTGCTTCTATCGGAAAATAAACATTGGGGGTTTGAATAAAATAACTTTTGCCCACACGAATAATCTCTGAAGCCATCTTTTGTTGCAGCTCTAGGGTATACAAATGCTCAATTACCGAATTTGAAAAAACTAAATCAAAGCTTCCACTTTCAAACTCGCGCATGTCGGTAGCATCGCCTTGGACAGTATGGATAGCCGGATGGCTAGTTTCCACAGGATAGAGATTGAGTAAGGTAATGCGAAGGCCAGGTTGAGAAAGTAGGGTACTATTTTTCCAAAAATAACCCGTGCCTCCGACATCTAGAATTTCAATTTTTTCAAGCCCCGAAAATCGAGAAAAAAACATTTTTTCGAATTCCTGAAGCCTTTTTGTCCGAAATTTATAACCTAAAGAGTTGGGATTATCAGAGGATGCTAAAAAATTAAACAGGGAGGACATGTACTTTTTGTTCCTTGGAAGGTTAGAAATTTATCCAAAAGTAATAAGCCTTGAGAATTTCTTTCTTAATTTTACAAAGTTTCCTTCCTCAATTCCAATTTTTGTCAATTCTTTTTGACAAAAATTGGATGTACTAGTTTTATATTTTTATGAAGAGAAGATTTGATACGTATTTTCCATGGCTGTTTACGGCTAGTGATTTTTTTGCATGCCTTCTCTCTTTGGTGGTAGCTAACTTCTTTTTACAACGTTTTCATGTTTTGGGGGAAACTGAGTTTTCTGCTTACCTGCCCTTGGCCCTGCTGTGGATTTTGATTTCTATACTTGGCAAAGATTACAAGGTTGGGAGAACTGACGAATTTGATACTACGTTAAGTAGATTCTCAGTGACACTACTTTGGTTTTTAGGAGCGACAGCAATTTTATGGACTCCTCTTCAAGTTGGAAATTACCGTTGGATTCAAATTGGCGCCTTGGGAGCTACTCTTGGCCTTCTGATGGGGTTTTTCAGAGTTGGCGTACAATTAACTCTTAAAAAATACCGAGCATTGGGGAATAACTTCCAAAATGCAATCATCGTAGGCAAGGGAGCAACTAGTCCAAGACTCGTCGATGTGCTTCGAATCCGTAAGGATTTTGGCATCAATTTTTTGGGGTACTTTGACGATCAGTCGGATTGTGAACAAACTCGTGGGGAGATAGGAGACTTATTTGAGGTAGCACCAAAGATGAATCTTGACCTAATTTACATCCATGAAAAGTTGGATGTTAGCCTTGTAAAGCGCGTAATTGATTTTGCAGACGAACATTACATCAAGGTCAAAATGATTCCAGGGAAGAGTCTTCAACTGGAAAAAAATCTATCCTTCTCCCGCTATGGAGATTTCTTTGTCATCAATGTCAATGAAACTCCCCTGGATCATCCTTTGAATAGCTTTGCAAAACGGGTTTTCGACCTTGCATTTGCCAGCTTTGTAACTGTATTTATCCTTTCTTGGCTTATTCCTTTTGTAGGAATATTAATCAAGTTGGAATCTAGAGGCCCTATATTTTTTATCCAGGATCGAAATGGACTAAACAACAAGGTCTTTAGCTGCCTGAAGTTTCGTTCCATGACACCAAATGATTATGCTGACTCGCATCAGGCCATCAAGAATGATCCAAGAGTTACAGCGATTGGGGCATTTCTTCGAAGGACTTCTTTGGATGAGATGCCACAGTTTTTGAATGTGCTGACGGGAAGTATGTCGATTGTAGGTCCTAGACCGCATACTTTACCGATGAATGACACCTTCCGAACTCAAATTGATCGTTACAACTCCCGGCACAAAATTAAGCCAGGAATTACGGGCTTGGCTCAAGTAAGGGGTTACCGAGGAGAGATCGAAAATTCCTTCCAGATTCGGTCACGCGTGCGCTTGGATTATTTCTACATCAACAATTGGTCTTTTCTCCTAGACATGGAGATTATGGTCAAAACTGTTTACGAGTTGCTATTCAATCGTGAAAATGCCTATTGAGTTGACAAGCACTTGTCGCTACTGTCATTCAACTCAAGGAACCAATTTTTTAGCTACTGAGCGCATGCTCGGACTTGGAGAGGAGTTTACCTATGCTTCCTGTCCTTCTTGTGGTTCCATACAGCTTTTGAGTATCCCCGAAGATCTTGGTTCGTACTATCCTAGTACCTATTATTCCTTTGGCGTACTTCAGCCTTCTGGCATCCTGCGAAACCTTCTAAAAAAAATGCGAATTCGAGCCTATTTCGCTACTGGATTGAAATTCTTTTTACCGCCCTTTGGGGGATATTGGCTCAAAAAACTTAACCTTAACTTTTCAGATTCCATCGCAGATGTTGGCTGCGGAAATGGGCAGCTAGTGTATGAACTCCATGTTTCTGGATTTAAGAATTTGCATGGTTTTGACCCCTTTTTGGAGAATGAAAGCCAGTTAGGCCCTGGCCTTAAGCTGTGGAATAAGGAATTTGGCCAAACTGATCGCTACTTTGATGTGGTCATGATGCATCATTCATTCGAACACATGGCGGATCCTGAACAGGTATTAAGGATCTGTTTTGAACGGTTAAATCCTGGGGGAACCCTATTGGTGCGCTGTCCTGTTTCAGATGCGAAAGTATGGAAAGAAAAAGGTCCCCTTTGGGTTCAGTTGGATGCTCCTAGGCATTTGACAATTCCAAGTACCACAGGATTCGTAGCAGTAGCACAACGTTGTGGCTTTGAGATTCAGGAAATTGTTTTTGATTCTACCTCCTTCCAATTTTGGGGTACAGCACTCTATGAGCAGGGAGAGAAGTTGGACATCGGAAAAATTAGGACCTATTTCTCTGAAAAGCAGCTGGCGGAATGGGAGCAAAAGGCGATTCAATACAATCAGGAAGGTGTTGGTGACCAGGCCTGTTTCTTTTGTATCAAGCCTGGAAAAAAAGTTGAGGCATGAAAGGTACGGGCAAGTACTTTATAGGACTGCTTCTTCCGCCTGCATTCGAGTCCCAGTTCAACAAGCTTAAACAGGGTATTGCGGCCCAATTTCAAGTAAAATACGCCCTTCAATCTCCTGCTCACCTTACCCTGAAGATGCCTTTTCGGTACAAAGAGGCTAAAGAAAGAGAATTGGAACTGCGGCTCACCACATTATTGGAAACACAGGCGTCATTTCAACTCCAACTTGCTGGCATTGGGCATTTTGGAAGGAGAAATATCCACCATCAGCTTGTGCCATCCAGCTCCTTGTTCGAACTCCAAAAAGAATTGCGGGGGTTTTGTAAACGATACTTGCATTTGGTGGAGGAGTTGAGTGACCGGAATTTTCAACCCCACCTCACTCTTGCTTACAAGGACTTGAAGGACTCCCATTTTGAAGATGTGCTGGCATTTGCGAAAAAACACACGGTGAACGCTGATTTTTTGGTGGATAGGGCTTATTTATTAAAAAATGTTGAGGGCAGATGGAAGGTTGTTGCCCCCCTAATTTTTGGCAAAGGACTCGAAAATCCAATCCCTATTCCAAAAGGTTAAATTTTATAGCAGCCAATCTTTCAGATTATAAACAATTTACCCTGATTGAGGATTAAACTACACCACGACATATCCATGAAAAAAGCGCTAGTAGTTGGTTCGGGCATTGCCGGCATTGCAGCTTCCATTCGTTTGGCTGTGAAAGGATATCAAGTAGAGGTATTTGAAGCCAATGCCTATCCTGGCGGCAAGCTTTCTGCTATTGAAGGAAATGGCTACCGTTTTGATGCGGGCCCCTCCTTATTTACGTTGCCAGAGCAGGTAGAAGAATTGTTTCTTCTGGCAGGAAAGAACCCGGCTGACCACTTTGAATACGATCGGCTGGATGTGGTATGCCATTATTTTTGGGAAGATGGCAAGAATGTAAAAGCCTGGGCTGACCTAGAGCGCTTTGCAACTGAAGTAGCCTCGGAACTAGGGGTGTCTGAACAAGGAATCAAAGAGGTGCTTAAGCGATCTGCATTTATTTACGAGCACCTTTCTCCTTTGTTTATGCACCGCTCCTTACACAAGTTGAGTACTTGGATCGGTCCACAGGCAAGAAGGGCCTACTTAAATTTAGGGAAACTGGGTCTTTTCTCTACCATGAATGCCTTCAATAAGCGACTTTTGAAGGACCCCAAATTGGTTCAGCTCTTCAACAGGTATGCCACCTACAATGGTTCGGATCCCTACCAGACGCCGGCAACCTTGACCATCATTCCCCACCTGGAGTTTAATCTAGGGGCCTATTTCCCCAAGCAGGGCATGCATGACATCAGCATGAGCTTGTACAAGTTGGCCTTGTCCTTGGGCGTTCGCTACCATTTTAATGCACCGGTAGAAGAAATTCTTGTGGAGAATCAACGGGCTTGCGGACTTCGAGTGCAGGGTAACGTAGTCAGCGGAGACCTTGTGGTGAACAACATGGATATGGTCAATGCCTACAAGACGATTCTCAAAAAGCAGGTGCAGCCCAAAAAGCTGTTGGAGCAGCCAAAGTCAAGCTCTGCGCTGATCTTTTACTGGGGCATTTCCCAGGTTTTTGAAGAAATAGGCATGCACAATATCTTTTTTTCGGAGGATTACGAGCAGGAGTTTGAGCACCTATTTCGGAAAGGGAAGATTTATGAGGATCCGACGGTGTACATCAACTGCACCTCAATCTGTAAACCAGACGATGCACCGGTTGGCTCCATGAATTGGTTTACGATGATCAATGTTCCAAATAACCAAGGTCAAGATTGGGATCAGCTGATTGCAAAGGCAAGGAAGGATATCCTTGCGAAGCTGAGTCGTCTCTTGCATGCCGATATTGAACAATTGATTGACTTTGAGGAAATTTTAGACCCCAGGAGTATTGAATTCAAAACCTCATCAGCTCAGGGCGCCTTGTATGGGAATAGTTCAAACACCCGTTTTGCTGCGTTTTTGCGGCATCCCAACTTTTCGAGCCAACTGAAGAGTTTATATTTTTGTGGAGGTTCTGTACATCCGGGGGGAGGGATTCCTTTGGCTTTGCTCTCTGCAAAAATTATGTCCGAGGACATTCCAGATCTGAAAAAGTAAGCGCTGACCAAAAGTAAAAAAAGCGGCCCATTCCAACGGGCCGCTTTTTAGATAGTTAGGAGGGAGTATTAAAGCACTCGCTCGTATTGGTTGAAGAAGAAGCTGCCTTCAATGGCTGCATTTTCATCAGAGTCAGAACCGTGAACGGCATTGGCTTCAATGGATTTTGCGAAGATTTTACGGATGGTTCCCTCAGCTGCGTTGGCAGGGTTGGTAGCTCCGATTAGGGTACGGAAATCTTCTACTGCGTTATTTTTTTCTAGAATAGCAGCGATAATTGCTCCAGAAGACATGTAGTTGCAAAGGTCCTTGTAGAAAGGTCTTTCGCTATGTACCTCATAAAATTTTCCAGCCAATGCTGGGCTGAGTCGGGTAGCTTTTAGAGCAACGATTTTAAAACCTGCTGCTTCAATCATTTTTAAGATTGCACCTGCATTGCCTGCTTCGAAAGCATCTGGCTTAATCATGGTGAATGTTCTGGTTCCTGCCATGGGATTTGGAGTTTCATTGGTTTATTTCGGTTGCAAAATTAGCGCTTTTTGACTCATAATTAAATGGGTAGAATAGAATTCTTATGTAGTTGCTTCAGTATCAGTAAATTTGATGCTTTGGGATTTGTCTAAAATTTACTGACCTTTGCTCGCTCTGGAGCCAAAAGTGCAGCTGAATCAAATTAATGGAAGCTTTAGGTACGCTTATTCAAAAACTTTCCTCCCCTAGGAAAATCGTCATTACTACTCATGTGAAGCCTGATGCAGATGCCTTGGGCTCTTCCTTGGGACTTTCAAACTACCTAATCAAGAAAGGGCACGAGGTAACGGTCATCACTCCCTCCGATTATCCTTACTTTTTGACTTGGATGAAGGGCAATGATCAAGTCTTGGATTTTTCCAAGGATCGAGATCACAAGAAAGCCTTAGGTAAGTTGGAAAAGGCTGAAGTGATTTTCTGCCTTGATTTCTCGGTTTTAAGTCGGGTAAACGAATTGGGAGAATTGATTCGTCAATCCAATGCTTTCATTGTCAATATTGATCACCACCAAGATCCTGAGGATTTTGCACACCATAGACTGTGGAGTATCCAGGCGGCAGCCACCTGCGAACTCGTCTATGAGTTGATAGTCTCTCTTGGCGACAAAGAGCTGATTGATAAGCACATTGCGGCTTGTCTGTATGCGGGAATTTTGACAGACACAGGAGGATTCCGTCATCCCAATACTACTAAGAATGTGCATTTGGTAGTTGCTGAGTTGCTAGAAGCGGGAGCAAATGCAACAGAGATTGCAAACCTGATTTACGATTCAAATTCCTTAAATAGGCTCAAATTCATTGGTTTTGCCATCACAAGGCGGTTGGTAGTGCGGGAAGATTTGCATCTGGCCTATTTCGTTATTAGTAAAAAAGATCTTAAAAAATATCAAAGTCAGACTGGAGACACAGAAGGTTTGGTGAATTATGCCTTATCTTTGCAAGGAGTGAAATTAGCAGCCTTATTTTCTGAACGAGAAGATGGCGTCAAAATATCCTTTCGTTCTAGTGTAGATGTAGCGGTAAATAAGTTTGCTGCTGCCCATTTTGGTGGGGGAGGGCATAAAAATGCAGCCGGAGGCAAATCTTCCTCAAGCCTGAAAAAAACCATTGCACGATTTGAGTCCCTTGTTCAAGAGTACCAAGAAGACCTTTTTGATTCCAAAGAAGTACCTACCCTATAACCCCAAACTTAAAAAATTTGAAATTCACCTATCCTTTTATGAAAAATTACAAATCCCTTGTTCTCCTATTCGCCCTTATCACTGGGGTAAGTACGCTTTCTTCGTGCCAAAAAACTAAGGTTACTGAGAAGGATGCCATCGAATTTACCTACATCGAGGAAGGTAAGGAGAAGCCTGCAAATGGTGAATTTCTATTGTATAATTTAGAAATTTTGACCCAGGCAGACTCGGTCATCTACAGTACTTTAACTCAGCCGTTCCCAGGCTATTTGATGGCAAATGATACCATCAAGGCTCAAAATGGTATGGACGAAATCTTTTTGGCACTTAGAAAAGGAGATTCGATCACCTTTGAGGCCAAAGCAAAAATTATTTTCAGTGGCAATCAACCTGCTCCAATTAAGGAGGATGACTTAATCAAAGTTCGATTGGGCGCTTATGATGTAAAGTCGGAAGCAGACATGCAGGCTTTCTATGAAGAGGCAATGCAGAAAGAGCAGGAAAAAGCAGCTGAGCGTGCCAAGACGCTTTTGGTAGAAGAAGCAAAAACCATCGAAGCCTACATTGCAAAGAACAATTTGAAGGCACAGAAAACAGAAAGTGGACTGTACTACGTAATTGAAAAGGAAGGAACTGGTGAGGCTACCACTCCAGGAACTACCTTGTCTGTAAACTATGCGGGTTACTTAATCTCAGGTACATTGTTCGATACTTCTTGGCCAGAAATTGCCAAAGCAAACAACATGTTCAGTGAGGAGCGTCCTTACGAGCCTCTACCAGTTAGTGTAGGCTTGGGTCAAGTTATCCCAGGATGGGACGAGGGACTGATGCTCTTGAAGAAGGGCTCTAAAGCCAAATTAATTATACCTTCTCCACTTGGTTATGGAGAGAGTGGAGCTGGAGCAATGATTCCTGCCAACTCTATCCTTGTATTTGACGTAGAAGTAACCGACTCAAAGAAATAATAAGTCGTACCCTTTACATTAAATAACCAGAACCTATGAAATCCAGACTATTTTCCGCATTGGCTTTATTTGTCGGAGCACTTTCTTTGCTTTCTTGTGTGGATTCTGATCAAACTCAAGAGGTGATCTTGGAGCGGGATAAGGAAGCCATCGAAAAATTTCTTAAAGACAATCCCATTTCGAGTGTGAAGGAATACAGTGAGCCGATTGAAGGATTTTATATGTTCTGGCAGGTTTCAACCAAACCAGAACGAAACAGTTTAACGCGAGGAGATACGGTCACGGTCAACTATACAGGCAAGACGCTAGATAAAAAGATTTTCGATAGCTCTATCGAGCAGGTTGCAAAGGATAATGGCATCTTCAGCACTGCTCGAAAGTATCAGCCTCTTCGCTATGCAGTTGGCTATGGATTTACGATTACTGGATTTGAATTTGCGATATCCATGATGCATGCAGGCGAAAAGGCAACCGTAATATTTCCTTCTCGTCTTGGCTACGGAACCCAGGCAAGTGGAGGCATTCCAGCAAATTCTCCCCTTATATTTGAACTTGACCTTGTACAGATCAAAAAAGGCCCGAATTTAAATCCATGATGCGCAATCTTTTCGTACTCTTCCTTTTTGCCTTAGTTGGCCTCAGTGCTTGCGAGACTACAAGTCCTTTCAATCAGGGGCCTATCTATGATTTTGAAGGAAACCTTGCCAACGATCGTAAGAAGATCGCGGCTTATCTAGATACTGCCAAAATAGATAGTATTTATCGCATTCATGATCCTAGTGGGGTCGTGGTAATTGTACAGAAGGAAGGCAAGGGTTCTCGCCCAACGAATAATACCGTAGTTTACACAGACTACATTGGAAAGGTGATGGCAACAGGAACGGTGTTTGACACCTCCTACGAGGCTATAGCTCGGGCCAAAAACTTATTTGTGGAGGGTAGAGTCTACGCCCCACTTAGTTTTGTTGTTGGCACCGCCACCGTAATAACAGGTTGGGATATTGGATTCAAACGACTCCGGCCGACTTCAAAGGCGACCATCATTATTCCTTCGCCTTATGGCTACAGCAATCAGAAAAACAACGACAAAATCCCGGAGAATTCGATCTTGATCTTTCAAGTAGATTTCTTAGGAATCGATTGATAAAGGGGCTTTTGGCCCCTTTTTTGTTTGGGAATAGCCCTCCTTTTTCGAGAGATAGGAGGCTTTTGGCTTCAAAATTCTTTCTAACTTGTCCCTGCAATGACCCGTAGTGATGGGAGTGGTTTTTAAAGGAATGAATTCGGGCGAGCTTGACAGAACCAACTAACCCAAATGACTTATTTTTTATGAAAATTGGAATCATCCGAGAAGGGAAAATCCCTGTAGATCGGCGCACGCCTTTCACCCCAGAGATCCTGAATGACATTCAAAAAACCGCTGGGGATAGCCTATCCATCTGTGTAGAAACAAGTTCGTTCCGCTGCTATACCGATGCGGAGTACCAGGAGCAAGGGATTGAGGTGCTTAGTGACCTATCTAACTCAGACTTTTTGTTTGGTGTGAAGGAAGTCCCGATTGACCGATTGATTCCCGAAAAGACCTATTTTTTCTTTTCGCATACAATCAAGAAGCAGCCTCGAAATAAAGCGATGCTGCAAGCCATCTTGGCCAAGTCAATTCGTTTGATAGACTATGAGCTATTAAAAAATCCAGCAGGAGAAAGGGTGGTTGCTTTTGGGAGATGGGCAGGTGTGGTGGGGGCATACAATGCTTTTTGGACCTATGGAAAGAAGACGGGTCTATATCAAATACGAAGAGCCTTGGACTGTAGGGATTTGGAGGATTTGAAAGTTGAATTGAAGAAGGTGCTGCTGCCTCCGATCAAAATTGTGGTGACTGGTAGAGGAAGAGTAGGAAAAGGGGTTTTAGAAATCTTAGAAATTTTGGGAATTCGGGAAGTGGAACCTCAGGACTTTCTTCGAAATGACTTTGAAGAACCAGTTTTTACGTGCCTTTCCACTGCCGATTATGTGCGGAAAATCTCCGATAAAGGCTATGAGCAAGCCCATTTTTATGCCCATCCTGAAGCCTATGAAAGCCAATTTATGCCTTTTGCGGAAGCTGCTGAAATTTTAATTGCTGCTGCGTATTGGGACCCTAAAGCTCCACGGTTATTTGAGCTGGAGGCTATTCAATCCATTAATTTTTCCATTTCTGTAATAGCTGATATCACCTGTGATATCGATGGTTCGGTTCCTACTACGCATCGGGCGTCTACCTTATTGGATCCCGTGTATGATGTAGACCGGAATTCCCTGCAGGAACTCCCTCCTTTTGCAAATCAGCACAGTATTTCCGTGATGGCAATTGATAATTTGCCTTGTGAACTTCCACGAGAATCTTCTGCTGAGTTTGCCAGACAGCTTCGGGAATGGGTCGCTCCAGAATTGGGTAAAGAAAACTCCGCTATTTTGGAAAAGGCCACCATCGCCCGTGACGGAGATTTGACTTTGGAATTTATGTACCTGAGCGATTACGTAAAGTAAACCCCTAATCAATTGGAATGAAACTAAATCGTTACCTAGAATCTACCTTACTTAAGCCAACCGTCACGGAAAGGGAAATAGATGATTTGATAGCGGATGCTATTGCAGAGCAATTCATTGGAATTTGCGTTCCTCCCTTTTGGGTGAAGAAAGTAAAGCGGGAGGTGAGGGAATCCGATATTCAATTGGTGACGGTGATCGGTTTTCCATTTGGGTATGAAACCACAGCTGCGAAGGTAGCAGAGGCCCACGCTGCCCTTGAAGCAGGGGCCGATGAACTGGATGTGGTTTGGTGCCAAACAGCCTTCCACTCGGGAATGACATGGCCAAAGATTGAACTTGCCCAGCTGGCAAAAGTGGCTCATGCCGATGAAAAGATTCTGAAGGTAATCATTGAAACTGCCTACCTAAATCCAGCACAAATCCAGGAAGCCTGTTTGATTTGCAAAGATGCAGGGGCAGACTTTGTTAAAACCTCTACGGGGTATGCTCCTTCTGGAGCCAAGGTGGAGGACATCAGTTTGATGCGGCAAGTGCTTCCCTCTACGGTAGGGATCAAAGCAAGCGGGGGAATAAAAACCTTAGATCAAGCATTGGCCTTAATCCAAGCAGGAGCGGATCGCTTAGGCACCAGCTCGGCCAAATCCCTAATGGATGCTTGGAGAAGTGAAAAAGTTTAGCCTTTGGTGAAATAAATCAGAAGAAATGGGATGATGAAAAAGGTCAGTAGGATGTAAGCAAAAACCACTAATCTATACTTCATTGAAATTTTACCCATGTAGTTGGCAATCCAAACTGGGATTTTCCGGATTCCTGAAATGGGAAGAAAAATCAAAGCTCCCAAGCTATTGAATAAAACATGGACTAAAGCCAGCGCAATGGCTGCTTCTGGCTTGTAAATGGAAGCGATGACTGCCGTGATTGTAGTTCCAATATTTGCGCCAATGATAAAAGGAAACGCTTTGCTTAAGGTAACTTTTTTGCTCGCCACAAGAGGTACGAGCAAAGAGGTAGTCACTGTACTGGACTGAACCGCAGAAGTAAAGAAGAGTCCATAAAAAAATGCTAAGCCAGTTTTTTGAAAAATGACCTTATTGATGTCTTGGAAAGTGTTTTTTACAAAGGATTTGTACATGGCAGTGGACAAGACTTTGATCGCTAAAAACACGAGGGCCACTGACAGAATCATGGACACCATAGGATAGTTGATCTGATTGACAATCCATTCTGTCCAAGTACGGGTAAACATCCTGTTGTAGACGATAGGTCCTTCAAAGGAATTGTCTGAGGCAAACCAATCCGCGATATAGCTTGCGGTTTTGGAAAGAAATCCAAAGTAAATTTCAAGAGGTAAAAGCAGAATTACCGTAAGTATGTTGAATATATCATGGGAAATTCCTGCAGAGAGGGCCCGTTGGAATTCCTTTTTATTCATCAAATAAGACAAGGACACCAGGGTGGAGGTAAGCGTAGTGCCTATGTTTGCTCCCAGTACAATTGGAACTGCTTGCTGTAAGGTAAGATTTCCTGAAGCCACAATTGCAACTACGCTGGCGGTGACCGTCGAGCTACTTTGGATTAAGGCAGTAACCAATAAGCCAATGAAGAGGCTGATAAACGGGTTTTTGGTTGCTTGTAGAAATTCCAATGCTAAACCACTGTTAACATTTCCTACTGCCACTGTAAGCAAGTCAATGGAAAAAATAAATAAAAGTAACGCAAGAAAAACCTGCCCAAATTTCAGAAATGCATTACCCGATTTTAAATTCTTCTCTTCTAAACCGTCCATTTTTAGGGCCTTTTTGTCAAAAAAAGTAACTAGAGAGTAAATGCAAACAACTTTATTTACCTACACAATTTTGAGTTGCAAAATTTCATTTTTTTTCTGAGAAAACAATTTTTCGATTTTTTCTTCAGGAACGATTTATAGCCAAATAACAATTTAATAACATAGGTTACCGAATAACTTGTTTAATTTGAACTTGAAGACAAAAATTGCCTACCAATCATGGCCAAGAGACAGCCCATTGACCAAAACATCAATCAAAAAAAACTTTCGAGTAAATCGTATCAACTCTTTATTTTTCCAAAAAGTGAGCGGCCGTTTTTGATCACCTTGTGCATTTTAGTGGCGATAGCGGGATTAATCACTCCCTACACCTACGCTGCAATGTGGTTTGGATTTGCCTTAGCGGCTTATTCTGCCATTGCCAATGACAGCATTCAAACCATCGGAACCTTTATTGTTTCCAACCAAAGGATAAAATGGTACTGGTTGTGGATTTTTATTGGATTGATTTGGGTTGTGACCATTACCTACAGTTGGATTGTTTTTGATGGGGATGTTACCTTCAAACTTTTAAGTACTCCTGGATTGGAAAAAGCACCCGAAAGTTTTGTCTTTCTTCAACTTGCCGCTCCCATTGTCCTTTTGTTGATGACACGCATGAGATGGCCAGTGTCTACCACTTTTTTGCTGCTGAATGTATTTACCTACAAGGCAGGGACGATTGTTTCGGTAATGTCTAAGAGTTTTATCGGTTATGTCCTCGCATTTGGTTTGGCAATCCTTGTATGGTTTTTGCTGGAGCGCTTTGTCAAAAACTACTTAAAAGGCGAGGCAGGTTCCTATTGGATAGTTTTGCAATGGATTACCTCTGGGACACTTTGGGCGGTATGGATCATGCAAGATGCTGCAAACATTGCCGTGTTTCTTCCTAGGCAGTTGGATACTCTGGAATTTATAGTGTATACGGGTTTTGTATTTTTGGGACTAGGACTCATTTTTTTCCTGAAAGGAGATAAAATTCAAGACATCATCAATGAAAAAACCAACGTAACCGACGTGCGTGCCGCCACCTTGGTGGATTTGGTTTATGCCGTGATTCTGTTCTACTTTAAAATGTACAACAATGTTCCGATGAGTACCACCTGGGTGTTTATAGGATTGTTGGCAGGGAGAGAATTTGCTATCGCTTTAGGCAAACATGGAAAATCGAGTAAACGAAGCGCTTGGTTGGTTAGAGCCTTCCGTTTGGCCAGGAAAGACATGTACAAAGCCCTAGCTGGCTTAGTGGTGTCCTTAATCTTGGCGATGGTGATCAACAAAGGAGTTCGCGAAGAGATCTTCACCCTCTTTAATTTCTAATCCTTTTGGAAATTTTCACGCACGAATACTTCATGAATGAAGCGGTCAAGCAGGCAAAGATTGCTTTCGAAGAAGGCGAAGTACCCGTTGGTGCGGTAGTGGTGTCCAAAAACAAGGTAATTGCCCGTGCCTACAACCAAACCGAAAAATTGAATGATGTCACGGCGCATGCAGAGGTGTTGGCAATCACCGCTGCGGCCAACTACCTCGGTGCAAAATACCTCAATGAATGCCGCCTATACGTGACCCTGGAGCCTTGCCCCATGTGTGCAGGAGCGCTCTACTGGGCGCAATTAGGGGAACTTCATATGGGTGCCTCGGATCCCAAGCGAGGTTACCACCAATGTAATTCCCAAATCCTCCATCCCAAAACCAAGGTATTTACCGGAATGATGGCCAAGGAGTCAGAGCAGCTTATGCTGGAATTTTTCAAAAACTTGCGAAAAAAGACTTTTTGATTGGCACGAACTTTTTGCGTAAAAGTCTGGTTTAGAAGACAAATAAAAGCGCATAAAATTTTTAACTTTACCGCACATAAAACCCTATACACATGGCTTTTGAACTACCCTCACTTCCTTATGCACTGAATGCATTGGAGCCTCATATCGATGCACGAACCATGGAAATTCACCATGGAAAGCACCACAATGCTTATGTGACCAACCTAAATGCTGCCATTGCAGGCACTGACCTGGAAGGCAAGTCCCTAGAAGAATTGATGAAAGTGGCAGGTTCGAATACTGCTGTTCGGAACAATGGAGGTGGTCATTGGAACCATAGCCTTTTTTGGGAAACCATTTCCCCAAACGGTGGTGGTCTTCCTACCGGGGAGTTAGCTGCGGCTATTGATGCCAAATTCGGCTCATTTGATGCTTTCAAAGAAACATTTAACAAGGCAGCAACAACTCGTTTTGGCTCAGGCTGGGCTTGGCTTTGTATCGACACCAAAAAAGAACTTTGCGTGTGTTCTTCCCCTAATCAAGACAATCCCTTGATGGATGTATCTGAATGCCCAGGTACGCCAATCCTAGGCCTAGATGTGTGGGAGCATGCCTACTACCTACACTACCAAAATAGACGCCCAGACTACATTGCCGCTTTCTGGAATGTGGTCAACTGGGATGCAGTAAGTAAGCGTTACGCTGCTGCGAAGTAAATACTTGCTTCCTTTTTAGTCATTGTTTAATGAGCTGCCGCGTCAAGTGGTAGCTCATTTTTTTGAGAAGACTTAACCAATTGCCTAAAGATTTGCCCAACTCATGCTACTTTTCAAGGTATAGCTTGTTAAATTGTAGAGAATGAAATCATCGAATCCCATGGACTCTTTTGAACCCCATAGAAAAGAACTTAAAGAACTTTGTGAGCGGCACCAAGTGAAAACCCTCTATGCATTCGGGTCGGCGTTGGGGATCGATTTCCATAAATCCAGCGACCTTGATCTTGTAGTGGATTTTAAGGATTTAGCTCTTCAGGATTATGTAGATAACTACTATGACTTTAAGTTTTCGCTTCAAGAACTTTTTCATCGACCAGTAGACCTACTTGAGGAAAAGGCCATCAAAAACCCGTATTTCAAACAAGTGGTGGATCAAACCAAAACACTCGTTTATGGATAAGGAGGTAAGGACCTGGCTCTTCGACATCTTGAATGCAATTATGGAAATCGAAGGTTTTTTCCTTGATCAACCGATGGATTATGACGCGTTTAAAAAAGATCTTCGCACAAGGCGTGCATTAGAAAGAAACATTGAAATAATTGGGGAAGCCTTAAGTAGAATTATTTCAAAAGATGGCTCCTTGTCCATTTCAAACGCTCGGAAAATTGTGGATACGAGAAATAGAATTATTCATGGATATGATTCGGTTTCAGACGAGATTATTTGGGGTATTCTAACTCAACATCTTCCTCTTTTAGAAAAAGAAGTAAAAAGCCTTCTTGGAGAATAGTTAGGATGTCAACTCGAATTTTTAGAGGATTATTTTTTGTTCCATTCTGAAAAAATCACTGTTCGGAAATGAGACAGCTCATTGACTGGCTTTCTTCAAAATCCTTGTTTGCGATTATTTTTGCTATTTTTTTCGACTTGGCACATCCTTTTCTTGGTTTTCTGCATCTACTAGAAAACTAAACCAACTATTTTCTTCATGAAGACCCGTCACTTTTTATTCCTATCCTTTTTTGTGTACCTGCTGGGAATGAGTACCCTTGCCGCTCAATCCAATCCATCGGCCCAGTTGCGCGGAACGATTACCAACCAAAAAGGGGAGCCCGTACCCTATGCCAATGCGGCGTGCTATCCCCAGAAGGAGTGCTTCTTGAAGGAGCAGTAACCGATGAAGCTGGAAATTTTTCGATTGCTACAACCAAAACTGCCCGTGTCAAACTAGTGGTATCTTCGCTAGGGTATGCCTCCTTCACTTCCGAGGAATTTGAGCTTCAGGCTGGCCTACAAAATGATTTTGGGACACTTGTACTTGCAGATGAATTAACTGGACTAGATGAGGTTACCGTCAAGGCTTCACGTCCGCAAATCATCATCGAACCCGACAAGACCATCGTCAATGTGGAAGGTACGGTGATGGCAGAAGGAGCCAATGCCCTGGATCTATTGGGAAGATCTCCAGGGGTATTCATTACCTCGGATGGAAGCATTAACCTGAACGGAAGAACTGGCGTGACCGTGATGATCAACGACCGGCCCATGTACATGAGTGCCGCCGATCTAACTAGTTTTTTGCGTTCCATGCCTGCTGACAACATTAAAAGTATCGAAGTGATGACTAGCCCTTCAGCACGCTTTGACGCGGAGGGTGCCGCAGGGGTGATCAACATTCAGCTCAAGAAAAACACGGTTGATGGGGTATTTGGAAATGTGATGCTCGGTGGCAGATACAATGGAAAGACTGCTCCCAATGCCGGAGTCACGCTCAATGTCAAAAAAGGAAAGTGGACGAGTAATGGAACGTTTAACTACAACGAAAATGTAGAAATTAATGACTTAGAAATTGAACGAAATTTTCAGGTTGAAGGAGGGAAATCCACCTTTTTGCAAGATTCTCGAATCATCGAGCGTAGCCATACCCCTTCCTTTACTGGGGCTGCCAACTACGAATTAACACCCACTCAGAACTTGGGAATCAACGTGCAGGCTTCTACTTCTGCCAGCAATGGACTCAATAACTCCGGAACGACAATTTCAAATCCTGGACAGTCCACCAAATCTAGCTTCACGTCAATCAATGATTCCGAGGACCAGCGAAGTCGACTTTTTACCAACCTGCACTACGATGCCAAGTTGGATACGTTGGGTGGAAAGATTTCCGCTGACTTAGATTTTACCGTGATGGACATGGGGAGCAATGCATTATTGAATAATGCGTATTCCACTGGCTTGGCCCAAAGCAAAGACCAGGTATTGACCGTCAATGACATGTACTATACCATCTTTACGTCCAAGGTGGATTGGATCAAGCCCTTCAAAGGAGGAAAAATACTGGAATCGGGGCTTAAGGGAAGCTGGGTAGAGTCGGACAATAATCTTGATTTGAGCAGAGGAGTAAATGATGGGCCACTTCAGCCTGATCCAAACTCTAACCGCTTTATTTACCAGGAAAATGTCTTGGCCGCTTACAGTACATTGAAAGGGGATTTTTCAAAGAAATTATCCTATCAGGCAGGCTTGCGGATGGAGTATTCCGACGTGACCGGTACTTCCAAAACGCTCAACCAAGTCAATCGACAGGAATACGTGAACTTGTTTCCAAGTATGTTTTTGCAGCACAAAATCAGCGATGCCTACCAAGTGGTCTACAACGTGAATAGACGAATTACGCGTCCCAATTACCGCTTGCTCAACCCCTTTATGTACTACATTGATCCCTTGACTACTGAAAAAGGCAACCCCAGTTTGAGGCCTCAATATTCTACGAATTTTGAGATGGACCATGTGATCAAAGGAGCGTATCAGTTTACCTTGGGGTACAGCGTTACTGAAAACTCGTTTCAGCAAGTCTTTGAGCAAAATGAGGAAGCACGAAGCAGTACACTTTACACCGCAAATTTCGACAAGACCAAGAATTTCAATTTTCAAGGCGTGGTTCCTGTTGAATTGGCTAGCTGGTGGAACTCTTCCAACTTGGTTCAAGTCAACTACAACAAATTCAAGTCATTCATTGGCAAGGACCTTTTGGATATAAGCCAATTATCCTATGTTTTACGAACTCAGCATAACTTTAGCTTACCCAAAGGATTCAAGATGGAGTTGGTAGGGATTTACCTGGGCCCTCAGATTTGGGGTATGGGACCGGTTCGCGGATTTGGATGGGTCGATGCAGGAGTCACAAAATCGGTGATGAAGGACAAGCTTTCCCTATCCATCAACGGGGGTGACTTATTCCGTACCCAATGGATTCGCGCATCGATCAATTTTGCAGCTATTGATACTCGCATTCTTCAATACCAAAATCAACAGAGTGTGCGCTTCACCCTTCGGTACAATTTTTCCAAAGGACAAAGCTTCCGAGTGAATTCGAATTCTGGAAGTTCCGAAGAACGAAAGCGACTGGATTAAGGATAGTTTGTTGATGTGTACCTGCCCCCAATTAAGTAGGACTTGTTGGGGGCATTTTTTCTAAACCCTATTTTTTCGACCTTCGGGAATGCATTTCTGGGACTTTCATACGCATCAATTCGGGCAGCCCTATTCCCTCTATCAAGCAGATAACTTTGACACCTCTGGTATTGGTGCCTGTTCGGTAGGAATTCATCCTTGGAGCGTAGGATTCGATTGGGAAGACGAGTTTAAAAGGATATAAGACCAGTCTAGCCAGCATGAGCGAGTATTGGCCATTGGGGAAGCAGGGTTTGATCGGCTAAAGGGGCCAAAAATTTCCCTTCAACAATCCGCTTTTTATACCCAAGCCAGTTGGGCTGCTACACTTGGGATTCCCTTGATTTTGCATTGTGTCAAGTCCCACGACCTGCTTCTTGAGTACCTGAAGTCAGCAAAAAATCCTCCTTCGATCATTTGGCATGGATGGAATCAAAAGCCCGAGCTGGCAAGACAGCTATTGTCCTTTCCCGTATTTTTCTCCTTTGGAAAGCACATCCTTCACCCAGGTAGCAATGCCGAACATTGGTTGAAGAGCTGTCCCTTAGATCGAGTCTTTTTTGAAACTGATGATTCCGGGGTAGAAATCGATTCGATTTATCAAGCCGCTTCCCTACTTTTGCAGCTTCCAGAAGCAAGGCTAGCCGAGCAGGTGATTGCGAATTGGAATGTCATCTCCAAAAGAAAGATCTCATGAATGAATTTGCCTGGTTGAGTCGCACCGAATTGATCGTAGGGAGAGAAGGGCTTGAAAAACTTGCCAAAAAACACGTCCTCGTCGTTGGCCTGGGAGGC
>Ga0172372_10002576_pt1 | contig 27411 bp, 24 predicted proteins | sample LakKiv5m_2_FD_114544 | JGI IMG/M metagenome (GOLD analysis project Ga0172372, IMG submission 114544) | Freshwater microbial communities from Kabuno Bay, South-Kivu, Congo - kab_092012_9.5m | ecosystem: Environmental > Aquatic > Freshwater > Lake | place: Democratic Republic of the Congo...
CATCCTGTGGCAGGCATGGCGCCCCGACGAGCCGCCCTCACTCGCCCGCCACTAGAGGCACGGGCAATCGGACGGCACGGGCGATCGGATCAGGCGCTGGCAGCGGGGCTGGACGGTGCGACCGCGTGCCCGATGAAGTGCTCGCGATAAAACCGAAGTTCGTCGATGGATTCGAAGATGTCGGCCAGCGCAGTGTGCGCGCCACGCTTGCCAAATTTGCGCGCGACCTCCGGCCGCCAGCGACGGCACAACTCCTTGAGCGTGCTGACATCGAGATTGCGGTAGTGAAAAAACGCCTCGAGCCTGGGCATGTAGCGGGCCATGAAACGCCGGTCCTGGCAGATGGAATTACCGCACATCGGCGATTTTCCAGCCGGCACCCAGGGCGCCAGAAAATCAAGCAGCGCCTGCTCGGCGCTCGCCTCCGACCAGGGCGACACCCGCACACGATCAATCAGCCCGGAGCGCTTGTGCGTGCTCTGGTTCCACTGGTCCATGCCACCCAGCACCTCATCGGTCTGCCGGATTGCAAAGGACTCGCTCTGCGCGCGGATGGTGAGCGACTCATCAGTGATAACCAGCGCGACTTCGATGATGCGATCATGATCGGGCCGCAGGCCGGTCATCTCCATGTCGACCCAGACCAGCAGCGATTCATCAGGTGCCTGTGACATAATCAACGATCCTCCGGGCGTCATTCTCACACATGCCAGACGCGCACCCCTCCGGCGCCGCATCGGTCGCCTTCACGCTGCTCTTCCTGTCTGCTCTCATCGTGTCCACGCTGCTTCGGCTCTGGCTTGCAGCCAGGCAGGTGCGACATGTGGCGCGGCATCGCGCATCTGTGCCGCCTGCCTTTGCAGACCGCATCACGCTCGCGCAGCATCAGCGCGCAGCCGACTACACCGCGGCCCGGGTGCATCTGGGCATCCTCGAAATGCTTGCCCAGGCTGCGTGGCTGATCGTCCTCACAGTGCTGGGCGGGCTTCAGTTCTTCATCGCGGCAAGCGCACTCCTGCCCGAAACGCTTGACTGGCTGCGCCCGCTCCTGCTGCTGGTCCTCGTCAGTGTCACCAGCGCGTTGATCGACCTGCCCTTTGCCTGGTGGCGTCAGTTCAGGCTCGAGCAACGCTTCGGTTTCAATCGCATGACCCCTGCGCTTTTCATTGCCGACACACTGAAAGGCTCAATCGTCATGACGGTGCTGGGGCTGCCTCTGGCCGCTGCGGTGCTTGCGCTCATGAGCGCGGCCGGTCCGCTCTGGTGGCTCTGGGCCTGGTGCGTGTGGATGGGCTTCAATGTGCTGGTGCTCCTGGTCTATCCCACGCTCATCGCGCCGCTCTTCAACCGTTTCGAGCCCATGCCCCAGGGCGTGATCCGCGAACGGGTCGAGCAGCTGCTAGCCCGCACCGGATTCGCAGCCGGCGGCCTCTTCGTCATGGACGGCAGCCGCCGTTCCGCACACGGCAATGCCTACTTCACGGGCTTCGGACGCTCGCGACGCATTGTGTTCTTCGATACGCTTCTCAATCAGCTCTCCGCCGACGAAGTCGAGGCGGTGCTCGCCCATGAGCTCGGCCACTTCAGGCTGAGGCATCTGGTGAAACGGCTCGTCATGATGTCCGCGGCAAGCCTGGGGGCCCTGGCACTGCTGGGCTGGCTCAGTGATCAGACCTGGTTCTATGAAGGGCTGGGTACCTCGCCCGATGCAATCACTCGCCATGCCTGTGCGCTGCTGCTCTTCATGCTGGTCGTACCGGTATTCGGTTTCCTGCTGGCTCCGCTTGGCAGCTGGCTTTCTCGACGTGACGAGTTCGCTGCCGATGCGTGGGCCGCCGCCCTCACAGGCCCCCAGCCGCTGGTCGATGCGCTGCTCAAGCTCTACCAGGACAACGCCGCCACCCTCACGCCCGACCCGCTCTATTCGGCCGTTTACGACTCCCATCCGCCAGCCCCGCAGCGCATAGGCCGACTGCTTGCCGCTGGCACCATGCAGCCAGGCTCGGCCACTGCCTCGGCGTCCGCTTGAGTAAAAGCGCCGGCATCGTCATCGCCTCGCATGGCCGCCAGCTGCTGGTTGCCGTCGACGGCGAGGCTGGCCCACCGCGGGAGGCGGTCACGCGCGGACGTCGCACCGATTGCTGCGTGGGCGATCGAGTCACCCTCACACTCACCGGCGACCGCCAGGCAGCGATCGAGGAGATCCTGCCGCGTACCAACCTCATGATGCGAAGCGATGCCGGTCGCAGCAAGGCGCTGGCCGCCAACGTCGATCGGGTGGCGGTGGTCATCAGTGCCGAGCCGCCGTTTTCCGAAGAACTCCTGATGCGTGTGCTGGCGGTCGCAGCCAACGAGCAGATACCGGCCATCATCGTGGCCGGCAAGTGCGATCTGCACGACGCGCATGCGCAGATCGAGCCCAGGCTCGCGCTCTATGAGTCGCTGGGCTGCACGGTGGTTCGAATCAGCGTCCGCGCCGAGCCCGAGGCCAGCCTGCGGGCGCTCGTCCCCTTGATGGGCGGTCAGCGCACGCTGTTACTGGGCCAGAGCGGCATGGGGAAGTCAACGCTGGTCAACCTGCTGGTGCCTCACGCCGATCAGGCCACCCGGGAAATCTCGGCTGCGCTCTCGAGCGGTCGACACACCACCAGTTTCTGCCGCATGTTTGGCCAGAGCGAGCGCTTGCCCGAGGGGTCGACCGTCATCGACTCGCCAGGCTTCCAGTTGTTTGGCATTGCGCATCTGTCGCGCTCTCAGCTGATGCACGCCTTGCCCGACTTCAGACCACTGCTGGGCCAGTGCAGATTCAGCAATTGCCTGCATAGGGATGAGCCCGGCTGCGCAGTGCATGCAGGGATACGATCAGGTCAGGTAGATGAACGCCGGCACCAGCTTTATCTGTCGATGTTGCACGACACGCTGAGTTGAACCGGATGAGCAGTTCGGCGGGCTCGGGGCGGCCCCGCTTACTGCCCCAGCCAGGCGGCCACGCTCACCATGGCGAAGAGGCCCGCCCAAAGAATGACTGATCGCCAGACCAGACCGACGGCACTACGCAGCCCGCCCGCATCCGGGGCCACGCCCTGCCACTCAAAGCCCTGATCGCCCGACGCCCAGCGTGCTTCCAGTGCAGGCTCGGCAATGCGCAGGCCGAGCGCGCCACCGCCCGCTGCGAGGAGGAGCGCGCGCTGTTCATCACCGGTGCCCGCCGCCACTGCACCGCGCCAGCAAAACACCGCATCTTCGAAATTTCCGACGATCGCGAATCCCGCGGCCGATAGCCGGACGGGCAACCAGTCAATCAGCCTGTACAGCAGGCCCGCCGCTGCCCCATAGGGCTCATTGATTTTCGCGTCACCATGGGCCACAGGGGTGTCCCAGCGTCTCGCAAGCGATTCGGCCAGACGGTAGAGCACGGGCCCCGTCGCACCGGGCAGGATCATGTACCAGAAGAGCGGCGCAAACACATGCCGGTGAGAGGCCACCAGCGCGTGCGCGATCGCGATCCGGCACACCACATCAACGGGCGCATCGCGCGCGGGCATTTCCACCCGGTCATCAGCCGATGACGCCGCCAGCCAGCGCTCGAGCACCCGCCTGGCCCCAGGCAGATCGTCTGCCGCAAGCACCACCTGGATTTCGGTGAATGCGTGACTGAACTGCCGAAACCCCACGGTGAGGTAAAGCACCAGCACATGAAAGGCGATCACCGCCAGGGGATGGATCTGCAGGGCGATCCAGTCGCCCACCCCGACCAGACCGACGGTGACAACAGCCATGAGCGCCCAGCCGACCGCACCGTGCTGCCGTTGGCCGGCGTCGGTGCTGCCACGGATCAGGTCGGCCAGGCCGCCCACCAGCCGATGAGCCGAGTTGTTCGCCGGCAGCGGACGAACCTGCTCGATCAGCAGCGCGATGACCAGTGCAATGAATCCCACGATCAGACTGTCTCAGGCAGAAAGCATTCGATAGAGGTTGCGAAGCATGGCGGCGGTCGCCCCCCAGATGAAATATTCAACATCCGTGTCCGGTGACCGCCAGGGCATGGCAAAGAACAGACGTTCACCGTCATCCGACAGGATACGACGACGTTGATGATGTTGCGGGTTCATCAGGAATTCGAAGGGGACTTCGAACACGTCGGCCACTTCATTGGGGTCGGGTTTCAAATCGAACCCAGGCTCGAGCAGACCGACCACCGGCGTCACCCGAAACCCGGTACCCGTGACATATTCGGGCATGGTCCCGATGATCTCCACGCGCGAAGACTCCAGCCCGACCTCCTCATGGGCCTCGCGAAGGGCGGTTGCAAGAATGGATTCATCCTGCTCGTCCCGGCGCCCGCCCGGGAATGCAACCTGCCCCGAATGACGCCTCAGATGAGCCGTGCGACGCGTCAGCAGAACGGTGGGCTGACCACCGTGCTGAACGATAGGCACCAGAACCGCTGCAGGGCGTGAAGAAGCAAGCAGCCCCGAGCGGTCCGACAACAGCTCGGGCTCCCACCGGGGCGGACTTGCAAAACGGCTACGCAGCGCCGGCGCGAGCAGGCGATCAGAAGGGACTGGAGGCAGCCGTTCATCGACCACGACCACCGGCCACTCGCGCGGATCGATCATGGCGGGGCAGACAGGCCGGACCTGCGGGGGCAGACCCGGCCGGCTGCTACGACGATCAGGCGGACGGCGCCGCGCTCGGGGTGCTCTTGACCGCGAGCTTTTCGCGAATACGCGCCGACTTGCCGGAGCGGCTGCGCAGGTAATAGAGCTTGGCGCGACGCACATCGCCGCGACGCTTCACTTCGATGCCCGCGATGAGCGGCGAGTAGAGCTGGAAGGTTCGCTCAACACCCTCACCCGACGAAATCTTGCGGACGATGAATGAAGAGTTGAGGCCACGGTTGCGCTTGGCAATCACCACGCCTTCGTAGGCCTGGACACGCTTGCGCGCGCCTTCAACCACGTTGACGCTGACAATCACGGTGTCGCCGGGGGCGAAGGCCGGGATTTTCTTGCCCAGACGGGCAATTTCTTCCTGCTCGAGTTGTTTGATGAGATCCATTTAACACTCCTGAAGCCATCGTCGCGGGCCTCTGCACAATGATTGGCGCTGAACAAAACCCGATTTGCGCCAAACCTTCTGCGAGAGCTTGCGGTACCACGCGGATACACGCTCGCGGAAACATTCACTCCTTCGGGTTTCCTGGGGAATCCCTCTGGAGTCAGTCCGGGCCATGCGAGAGGATGGAAAAACTGGAAGGCAAGCTTTGATGCGAAACTGACCTGGCCCCGCTCATCACCCGCCATCCACCCTGTGTCCCGGGATTTTTTCCGGGCAACCCGGGATTCTATGCTGAAACTGCTTAACCGGGCAAAACCTGGGCAGCAATAAAGGCCTCATCCGCTGCGCTCAGCCGCCCTTCGCGACGCGCCACCTCGAGCAGGTCGGGGCGTTTCCTGAGGGTTGCAAGCAGCGCCTGCTCGCGACGCCAGCGGGCAATCCGCAGGTGATGGCCCGACAACAGCACGTCGGGCACCGTCAGGCCATCGAACACCTCAGGGCGGGTGTAGTGGGGGCAATCAAGAATGCCCGCCGCAAACGATTCCTGCTCGGCGGACGCAGAATCGTTGAGCGCGCCCGGCAGGTGCCGAACCGCTGCGTCGATCATCATCATCGCTGGCAGTTCGCCCCCGGACACTACGAAGTCGCCAATCGACCACTCGTCATCGACATGGCGATCAATCAGGCGCTGATCAATGGCTTCATAGCGGCCCGCGATCAGGATGACGCCCTGCGAGACCGCCAGTTCGCGGGCCAGCGCGTCGGTAAAGCGCCGCCCCTGGGGCGACAGCGCGATGACTGGCGCCGAACCGGAGTCCGCATTGGAGCCCGCCGCCGCCCCGCGCCGCTCGGCGCGCGCTGCGGCGATGGTGTCAGCCAGCGGCTGGGCAAGCATGACCATTCCGGGCCCACCGCCATAGGGACGGTCATCGACCGTCTTCCAGGCGTCATGCGTGAAGTCGCGCGGATTCCAGCACCGGAGCTGCCACAGCCCGCGCTGCAGCGCGCGTCCGGTGATGCCGTGACGGGTGATCGCCTCGGTCATGTCGGGAAACAGCGTAATCAGATCGAAGCGCAACACGTGGGCTTGCTACCAGTCGGCGTGCCAGTCAACCCGGATGAGGCGGGCCTCGAGGTCGACCGATACGATGTAGTCGCCTGCGAATGGCACCAGGCGCTCGTGCTCGCCATCCATGATCACGAGTATGGGGTGTGCGCCGTGGTCGTCGAGGGCAGTGACCGATCCAAGCGCCACATCATCCTGGCCACGAACCGCACAGCCGATCAGGTCGATCCAGTAGTACTCGCCATCGGCGGGTTGGGGGAAATCAGCCCGACTGACCCGCACCTCGAGACCCTTCAAGGCCTCGGCAGCGGTGCGGTCGGACACCCCCTGGGCCTGTGCAACAAACGATGCGCCGTGGACCCTGCAGCGGGTGATGCGGTATTCACGAGGAGCGCTACCCGTCGATACCCCCGCCCGGACGCTGCTCACGCGATCGGGAGAAAGCACCAGCCACCAGCGCCGTGCAGTGCGAAGCACGGAGTCGTGCAGCGAGTTGAACGGCTCAACCTTGAAGCTGCCCGCAATGCCCCATGCACTGACAATCCGCCCCACGGCGATGGTGTCGGCTAGCATGGCAGAGGAGATCCCGCCATGCGGGACCTCAGGCTCGGACGAGGAGGGGCTCACGAATCCGCTCGACTTTGACCGAATCGGAGCAAGGCCAGGCGCTCATCGAGGCGCACCGGCCGGCAACACACGCCAGTCTCAGGCAGCAGCAGGAGCGCTGGCAGCCTGCATTTTGATGAGACGCTGAACAGCGGGCGACACCTGCGCACCGTTCTTGACCCAATGCTCGATGCGGGCCATTTCGATGCGCACGGGTTCTTCCTTGCCCGCAGCGATCGGGTTGTAGAAGCCGATGCGCTCAATGAACCGGCCATCGCGGCGATTCTGGCGGTCGGTGGCAACAATGTTGTAGAACGGACGCTTTTTCGCGCCGCCACGGGAAAGACGGATCACAACCATCGGATCGATCCTTAAAAGACATTTATTGGAGGAAACCCAACATTTTAGCGTGACGGCCACGTGGCCGCAAATCGAGACCGCCGAAGCGGCCCTTTCCTTCCCCGCGACCGATGCCACTGATTCGCATCCAGCCGCTTCAAATCAGCAATGGCCGCACCGTCTGCTACATTCGCGCCGCGAACCCATCGGAGCCTGATATGCCTCGCGTTCCCTACCTGCCAGCCGACCTGCGTGAACCCGCCGAAATCGTTGATGCCGTGCGCGCCCGGCGCGGCGGCCACCTGCTCAATCTCGACCGGATGCTGCTTCACAGCCCGGAACTTGCGCGCGGCTGGAATGCGCACCTCGGTGCGGTCCGCACCAGGATGTCGGTATCACCGAAGCTGCGCGAAATCGCCATTTGCGTGGTGGCGGTGTTGAACGACGCGGAATACGAATTCATCCATCACGCACCCGAGCTGCTTGCAGCCGGCGGCACCCAGGCGCAGGTCGATGCCCTGCGACAGCCGCACGCGGCGATGGCAAACGCCACGCTGTTCGACGAAGCAGAGCGCGCCACGATTGAGCTCACGATTGAAATGACGCGCAACGTCCGCGTGCGCGCGGGTCTCACCGAATCGCTCAATGCCCAGCTGGGCACTCAGCACACCGTGGAACTGGTGGCTGCGATTGCCGCCTACAACATGGTGTCGCGACTGCTGGTGGCGCTGGGCGTGGAGCCCGAGTAGCCCGGGCTACTCAGAACTGCGCGTCTTCCAGCGCCAGTGCACCGGCCGCGCCGCTCACGATGGAGTGGCGCAGCGCTGCGGCCTGCGACAGGATGTGGTCAGCGAAAAATCGTGCTGTTCCGATCTTGGCAGCCAGGAACGTGGCATCGCCCTCACCCGCATCAAGCAGACGGCGGGCAGCCAGCGCAGCACGGGCGAGCTGCCACCCGCCCAGCACCACACCTGCCAGTTTCAGGTAAAGCACAGAACCTGCGAACACAGCCCGAACATCGCTGCGCGCCGACGCCACGATGAAGCTGACCGCTTCCTCGAGCGACTGGGCACCCGCGGCAAGCGCGTTGCGAATGGCGCCCAGGTCGCCATCAAGTCCTTCGAGTTCCTTGAGCGTCTCGCCCATGGCCGCAATCAGCGTGCGCGCCACGGCACCGCCGTCGCGCGTGGTTTTCCGCCCGATCAGATCGTTGGCCTGAATGGCGGTGGTGCCTTCGTAGATGGTGAGGATTCGGGCATCGCGATAAAACTGCGCCGCGCCGGTTTCCTCAATAAAGCCCATGCCGCCATGCACCTGCACGCCTAGCGAGGTGACCTCGAGCGACATTTCGGTGGACCATCCCTTCACGATGGGCACCAGAAACTCATAGACCGCCATATTGCGCTGACGGGTCTCGGGGTCGGCAGCGTGATGGCCTGCATCGCAGGCGGCCGCCGCCACATAGGCCAGTGAACGCGCACCTTCAGTGAGCGCACGCATGGTCATGAGCATGCGCCGCACGTCGGGGTGGCGAATGATGGCTACCGGCGCTGCAGAGCCCGCAATGTCGCGGCTCTGCACCCGGTCGCGCGCATACGCTACCGCCTTCTGGTAGGCACGGTCGGCCACCGCCACGCCTTGCATGCCCACCGCAAAGCGGGCCGAATTCATCATGACAAACATGTATTCGAGGCCGCGGTTTTCCTGGCCCACCAGGTAACCGACTGCGCCTTCGCCCACATCGCCCTTGCCGTCGCCGTAGATGAGGACCGCGGTGGGGCTCGCCTTGATACCGAGCTTGTGCTCAATGGACGTGCACCAGACGTCATTGCGCGCACCCAGCGACCCATCAGCATTCACCAGAAACTTGGGGACGATGAAAAGCGAGATGCCCTTGACACCTTCGGGCGCATCAGGCGTGCGGGCAAGCACCAGATGGACGATGTTCTCGGCCATGTCGTGCTCACCGTAGGTGATGTAGATTTTTTGACCGAAGACGCGGTAGGTGCCATCGGGCTGACCCACCGCGCGCGTGCGCACCTGCGCCAGATCTGACCCCGCCTGCGGCTCGGTGAGATTCATGGTGCCGGTCCAGCGGCCCTCGATCATGGGCGGGATGAAGGTGGCCTGCTGCTCGCTGCTCCCCGCGGTGAGGAGGGCCTCAATGGCACCGTCGGTAAGCAGCGGGCATAGCGCAAACGACAGGCTGGCCGCGTTCAGCATTTCAACGCAGGGGGTACCAATGACCTTGGGCAGCCCCTGGCCACCCAGTTCGACCGGATGCTGAATGCCCTGCCAGCCCGCCTGAGCGTAGGCACGAAACGCCTCGACAAACCCGGGGCTGGTGGTGACCACGCCGTTCTGGAGGCTGGAAGGTTGCAGATCGGACGGCCAGTTGAGGGGCGCCACCACCCCCTCGTTGAACTTGGCGCACTCTTCGAGCACCGCCGCGGCGGTGTCAAGGCCTGCGTCTTCCAGACCGGGCAACTGCGACACCGCGCCGATGCCGGCAACATGTTCGAGCGTGAACAGAATGTCTTTGAGCGGAACCGAGTAAGTCATGTCGGGTCTCCGGATGCGGCAAGCGGTGACAGAGGCGGCAGCAGGCAGGCGGCGGGCATCCGCCGCTCGGATCAGCTGAGTTCCTGAACGATCTCGGGTACAGCCTGGAACAGGTCGCCCACCAGGCCATAGTCGGCCACGCCAAAAATGGGCGCTTCCTCGTCCTTGTTGACGGCCACGATGACCTTGCTGTCCTTCATGCCCGCCAGGTGCTGGATCGCACCCGAGATACCGATGGCGACGTAGAGCTGCGGGGCCACGATCTTGCCGGTCTGGCCGACCTGCCAGTCGTTGGGCGCATAGCCTGCGTCGACTGCAGCGCGCGAGGCGCCGAGAGCGGCCCCCAGCTTGTCGGCCAGCGGGTCAAGAATCCTGAAGTTGTCGGCCGAGCCCATGCCGCGGCCGCCTGAGACCACGATCTTGGCGCCAGCGAGTTCGGGACGATCGGACTTGGCCACCTCGCGGCCCACGAAACTCGCGCGGCCGGTGTCGGCCACCGCGGCGAGCGACTCAAGCGCCGCGGAGCCTCCCTGAGGCGCGGCGTCAAAGCCCGTGGTGCGCACCGTGATGACCTTGACGGCATCGGTTGACTGGACCGTGGCGATGGCATTGCCCGCGTAGATGGGACGGGTGAAGGTATCGGGCGAGACCACGCTGATGATGTCGGAGACCTGCGCCACATCCAGCCGCGCCGCGACGCGGGGCAGAACATTCTTGCCGTGCGCCGTGGCGGGCGCCAGGATGTGCGAGAAGCCCGACGCGACGGCCAGCGCCTGCTCGGCCACGTTCTCGGCCAGCTGATCAGCGAGGTGCGGCGCATCAGCCACCAGCACGCGGGCCACGCCCTGCACGGCAGCCGCAGCCTGCGCGGCGGCGGAGCATCCCGACCCCACCACCAGAACCGCCACATCGCCGCCGCACTGTGCTGCGGCAGTGATGGTGTTGAGGGTGGCTCCCTTCAGCGTGGCGTTGTCGTGTTCAGCAATAACCAGTGCTGCCATGTTGCGTTCCTTCGATCTTGCAGGTGTGCGGTAAGAAAAAAGCGGAATCAGAAGCCGGCTCAGCCAGGGCTCAGATCACCTTGGCTTCGTTTTTGAGCTTGTCGACCAGCGCCTTGACATCGGCAACCTTGATGCCGGCCTTGCGTCCGGGCGGCTCGCTCACCTTGAGGGTGCGCAGACGCGGCGCCGGGTCAACGCCCAGGTCGGCAGGCTTCAACACATCAAGCTGCTTTTTCTTCGCCTTCATGATGTTGGGGAGCGTGACGTAGCGCGGCTCGTTCAGGCGCAGGTCGGTGGTGACCACCGCAGGCAGCGTGATCGACAGGGTTTCAAGACCGCCATCGACCTCACGGGTGACCTTGGCGCGGCCGTCGGCGATATCGACCTTGGAGGCAAAGGTGGCCTGGGCCATATTGCCGAGCGCAGCCAGCATCTGACCGGTCTGGTTGGCGTCGTCGTCGATGGCCTGCTTGCCGAGAATGACCAGCTGCGGCTGCTCGCGATCACAGACCGCTTTCAGAAGCTTGGCCACTGCAAGAGGCTGCAGCTCTGCGTCGGTTTCCACCAGAATGGCGCGGTCGGCACCAATGGCCATGGCGGTGCGCAGCGTTTCCTGACAGGCCTGTAAGCCGCAGGACACCGCGATGACTTCGGTGGCTACGCCTTTTTCCCGCAGCCTGACGGCCTCTTCCACGCCGATTTCATCGAACGGGTTCATCGACATCTTGACGTTGGCGATATCAACCCCCGACTGATCGCTCTTCACGCGTACCTTGACGTTGTAGTCGACCACCCGCTTGACCGCTACCAGAACTTTCATGGGGACTCCGGCTGGGGCCCTGTGATCGGACCCGTCTTTGTTGGAAAAAATGGACGGCACGAATTATACGGTGCCCGGGCCAGTCGACTACCGGGGGCCGCCGCTCTTCGAGGTCCGATCGCCCGGTCGCGCGCTGGACAAGCACTGGTCGCCCCCCCACAATTCGCCCTCGCTTTCGGGCGCCTCAGGTATTGGCCAAGTCAACGGACCGGGCATCCCGAAGGTCTGATTTCACGGGCGGTCGAGCGAGCGTCCGGCTCGCAACGATCACCCGAACCACCCCGATTCAGTCAAGGAGACTCAGATGGGAACCATGCTCACACTCAAAGCGTCGGACGGCGTTTCGATCGGCGCCTACCGTGCGGACCCGGCCGGGAAGTCACGCGGCGCGCTGATCGTCTGCCAGGAGATTTTCGGCGTCAACCAGCACATCCGCTCGGTCTGCGATCGCTACGCAGAGGCTGGCTACACCGCGCTCGCCCCGGCATTCTTCGATCGTGTCGAGCCCAATGTGCAGCTGGGCTACACCCCTGATGACATCGCTCGCGGCCGCTCCATCATGCAGAAGCTGCAGCTCGATAACGCCATCCTCGACGTTCAGGCTGCGGTCGCGCTGCTCGCGCCGGTCGGCAAGATCGGTATCGTCGGCTACTGCTGGGGCGGAACTGTGGCCTGGGCGGCGGCCACCCGCGTTGACGGACTCGCCTGCTCGGCCCCGTACTACGGCGGCGGTATCGCTGGCCTGGCCGCCGAAAAGTCGCGCTGCCCGGTGGAAATGCATTTCGGTGAAACCGACCACGCCATCCCCATGACCGATGTGGACAAGGTGCGGGCCGCGCAGCCCGGCATCACGGTGTATGTCTATCCGGCCGGCCACGGCTTCAACTGCGATGAGCGCGGTTCGTTCGACGCAGGCAGCGCGAAACTGGCCACCGAGCGCACGCTCGCCCAGCTCGCGCGTCACGTCGGCTAAACCGGTCACAGCAAAATCTGGCGGGCGCCCTGCCTTGGCAGGGCCGCGCCCGCCGGGTCGTCAGGCGCCCCAGCTGGGTTTGCGCTTTTCTATGAACGCCTGCACGCCCTCCAGCGCCGCCTCGTCCATCATGTTGCAGGCCATGGTCTGACCGGCGAGCTGATACGCCGCGTCAGTGCCCATCTCCAGCTGTCGATAAAACATGGTTTTGCCCATGGCGAGGGCTACCGCGGGTTTGGTCATGATTTGCGCGGCCAAGGCAGCGATCTCGTCGTCAAGCCGATCTGGCGCCACCACCCGATTGACCAGGCCGCGCTCGCGCGCCTCGGCAGCCGAAATGAATTCACCGGTGACCAGCATTTCAAACGCCTGCTTGCGATTCACATTGCGCCCGAGCGCCACCGAAGGCGTCGAACAGAAGAGGCCCAGGTTCACCCCCGAGACCGCGAACTGAGAGGTATCGGCGGCTACCGCCAGGTCGCATGTCGCCACCAGCTGGCAGCCCGCAGCCGTAGCCAGCCCGTGTACCCTGGCAATCACCGGCTGGGGCATTGACTGAATCGTTCGCATCATTCTGGTGCATTGGGCGAACAGCGTCTGGTAGAAAGCTTCACTGGGCGCCGCGCGCATCTCGCGCAAATCATGACCTGCGCAGAAGGCCCGACCCGCACCGGCAAGCACCACCACCCTCACCCCGGCATCCGCCGCCAGCGTCTCGAGCTGGCTCTGCAGCGCCGCAATCATGGCCGATGACAGCGCATTGAACTGCGCGCCACGGTTCATGAACAGCGTCGCCACGCCGCCCTGCCGGGTCACCTCGACCAGGGGCGGCTCATCCTGAATTTGACTGACCACTGCTGACATGGACTCCTCCCGGGGTTCTGAGCGATCGCGCGATTTCCGATTATCGGGCTCGGCCGGGCCGCTCACAACCCGCCCGCGGTTTCGGAAGAGCGCGAGTGCCGTGCGAGAATTCGTTTCATGCAAATCCTGCTTCCCTACCGAACCCTCAGAACGCTCGCCACACTCGCCGTGCTGGCGGGGCTGGTGCCAGGCGGCCTCTACGCCCAGACGGCCCAAAACTCCGACGCCGCGCGTCGCGAGGCCGAGAGCCGCGAAGTCGACTATTCCACACGCCCCGACGTTCGCAGCTTCGTGCGCGAGATGGTCAGCCAGCACGGTTTTGATCAGGACGAACTGCTCAAGCTGTTTGCGCAGGTGCGTTACCAGTCGAGAGTGGTGTCGCTGATGACACCGCCCCCACCCACCACCAAGCGCTCCTGGACCAGCTATCGCACGCGCGTGCTCGATCCGGTTCGGGTCGAGGTGGGTCTCGCCTTCTGGCGTGAGCATCAGGAGTCTCTGCGGCGAGCCTCAGAGCGCTATGGCGTACCGCAGGAAATCATTGTTTCGATCATCGGTATCGAAACCATGTACGGGCGCTACACCGGCAACTTCCGGGTGCTCGATACGCTCACCACACTCGCCTTTGATTACCCGCGACGCGCCGAATTTTTCAGAAGCGAGCTCGAGCAGTTCCTGTTGTTGATCCGAGACCAGCGCCTCGATCCCCTGGGCCCCCGCGGCTCGTATGCGGGCGCAATGGGGGTTCCCCAGTTCATGCCCGGCAGCATCCGGCGCCACGCGGTCGACTTCGACGGCGACGGCCGAATCGACCTGATGCGCAACGTGGGTGACGCGGTGGGCTCGGTCGCCAGTTTCCTCGTGAATCACGGCTGGCGCACGGGCGAGCCCACCCATTTTTCGGTACGCCTCGCCGATGAGGCCAAGGTTGCACCGCTGATCGAGGCGGGCATAGAACCCAAGCTCACGCTGTCCCAGCTCGCGGCCTATGGCATCAGCAGCCCACAGGCTGTGCCGCCCACCATGCCGCTTGCCCTCATCGATCTTCCAAACGGTGACGAGCCCACGGTTTACACCCTGGGCGCACCCAATTTTTATGTGATCACGCGCTACAACCGCTCAAGCTTTTATGCCATGGCGGTGATTGACCTCGCGACCGAGCTTCGGAACGCCCGCAACTGAGCCTGCCCTCGCAGAGGCGGCTCAGGAAGCACTGCGGCGCCTGAGCGCCATCACCACCCCGGTGGTCACAATCAGCGCCATCCCGGCCAGCGACACCGCATCGGGAAAGGCGCCAAAAAATATCAGGCCCGTAACCAGCGAACATGCTGCGTGCGCGTAGCTGAAAGGCGCGAGCGTGCTCGCGCTTGCCACCGTATAGGCACGCACCAGCAGAAGATGCCCCAGCGCCCCAAAGGTGCCAGACCCCACCATCAGCAGAAGATCACCCCAGCCGAGCGGCCATTTCCAGAAAAAAGGCACCACCAGCGTGAGGCAACAGAGAGCCACCACCGCGCCCAGGAATAGCGTTGCAAGTGAGTCATCCGTGCCCGCCACCGCGCGCGTAAGCAGGGCGTAGGCCGCGCTGCAGAACGCTGCAATCACCGATAACAGGGCCCCCCAGCTGTCCATGCCGCTGCCCGGGCGCAGAATCAGCAACACACCCACAAAGCTGAGCGCGAGTGCCCAGGCGGTTCCGCGTGGGGCGCGTTCCTTGAGCAGCCACACTGCACCGGCGGTCACCAGCATGGGAGCGATGCTGAGGATTGCGGTGGCTTCGGCCTGCGGCAGCAACGACACCGCCGTGAAAAAACTGAGCGCCGACAATGCAAGCCCGGCGCCGCGGCCAATCTGTGCGAGCGGCCTGCGGGTGCGAAGAAGGCCCATGCCGCGACTGCGTCCAAACACCAGCAGCATGACCGCCAGATGGAAAAAATATCGGGTCCAGCCCAGCATCACCGGCGAGTAGCGTTCGGCGAGGATTTTGATCACCGCATCCAGCAGCGCGAAAAACGCACTCGCACCCACGATCAGTGCAATACCCAGAAGGGGGTGGGGAGTGGCCGGGCCCGCTGCACTCATCCGGGGAAAACACCGGTGGACAGATAGCGATCACCACGATCGCACACGATGAACACGATGGTGGCGTTCTCGACCTCGGCGGCGATCCGCAATGCGATACAGCAGGCGCCGGCCGCGGAAATGCCAGCGAAGATGCCCTCTTCTGCCGCAAGCCGCCGGGCCATGTGTTCGGCATCGGCCTGCGAAACGGATTCCACCCGATCAACGATGGCGTGCTGGTAAATGGCCGGCAGATACTCGGCGGGCCACTTGCGAATGCCGGGAATTGACGAGCCCTCGGCGGGCTGCGCACCGACAATGCACACGCCCCGGTTCTGCTCCTTCAGGTAGCGGGAGACGCCGGTGATGGTGCCGGTGGTGCCCATCGCCGAAACGAAGTGCGTGATCTGTCCGCGCGTGTCACGCCAGATTTCAGGGCCGGTGCCTTCGTAGTGCGACGCCCAGTTGTCGTTGTTCGAAAACTGATCGAGCACGCGCCCCTTACCCTCCCGCTGCATGCGCTCGGCGAGGTCGCGCGCACCCTCCATGCCTTCGGCTTTCGAGACCAGAACCAACTCGGCGCCGTAGGCCTTCATCGACTGGCGCCGTTCCACCGACAGGTTGTCGGGCATGATCAGCACCATGCGGTAACCGCGGATCGCTGCCGCCATGGCCAGCGCAATCCCGGTGTTGCCCGAGGTGGCTTCAATCAGCGTATCGCCCGGGCGGATGTCGCCGCGGCGTTCGGCGCGCTCGATCATGGCGAGCGCCGGTCGGTCTTTCACAGAGCCTGCAGGGTTGTTGCCCTCGAGCTTGCCAAGGATGAGGTTGTGGCGGCGTGCCTGCTCTGCACCCGGCAGGCGCTGCAGTCGCACCAGCGGCGTGTTGCCAATCGTGGCATCAACAGTCGGGTAATCGGGTCGGTCAGTCATCGTGCGGCACTCCACGCCAGGGGCGGCGCAGTGGTCAGTGGTGAATGGGCGCTTCGCCGGGCAGCATGGTGACACCCGCCAGTTTCAGCTTGAGGACTGCATCGCGGATTTTTGCAACGGCAGGCGCCCGCGCATAGCTTTTCCGCCAGGCGATCGATACCCGACGAATGGGCGGCGGATCGTCGAAGGGCACATAGCGGAGCAGGCTGTCACGACGCGAGGGCGGCGGCATGGCGGTCCAGGGCAGCACGGTGATGCCAATGCCCGAGGCCACCATGTGACGAATGGTTTCGAGCGATGAGCCTTCGAAGGTTTTCTGGATTCCCGCGCTGGCCTGCGAGTAACGGGAGAGCTCCGGGCAAACCTCGAGCACCTGGTCACGAAAACAATGCCCGGTTCCGAGGAGCAGCATGGTCTCGGCCTTGAGCAGCGTCGCCGGGATGGACTTCCGCTCTGCAAGCGGATGCCCAGTGGGTACAGCCACCACGAAGGGCTCGTCATAAAGCGGCTGCGTGACCAGCCCCTGCGCATTGAAGGGATCGGCCATGATGGCCACGTCAATCTCGCCCTGACGCAGCAACTCGAGCAGCTTCACGGTGAAATTTTCCTGCAGCAGCATGGGCATGCGTGGCGCATCGCTGATCATCTGCCGCACCAGTTGTGGCAGCAGATAGGGGCCAATGGTGTAGATGACGCCCACCTTGACCGGCCCGGACAGCGGATCCTTCCCGTGCTTGGCGATTTCTTTCACTGCAGCCGCCTGCTCGAGCACGCGCTGCGCCTGCTCGATGATCTGCGTGCCAATGGGTGTGACGGAAATTTCCGACGATCCACGCTCGAACAGCTGCACGCCAAGCTCGTCTTCGAGCTTGCGGATGGCGACCGACAGCGTAGGCTGGCTCACGAAGCAGGCTTCGGCGGCACGCCCGAAATGCCGCTCCCTCGCCACGGCGACGATGTATTTGAGTTCGGTGAGCGTCATGACCGTCTCATGATACCAAGCCGACCATCCCGCCCACGACAGCGATCAGGCCTTGAGAAACTCCTCGCGCATGCCCAGCCAGCGGCTGATGTGGGCATCGACGCGCTGAGGGTCGTTCGTCAGCATGTGCGAGGCACCATCGCGCGCGGCCTCCACCAGGTCGGCGTCGCGGTCGAGGTCGGCAAACCTGAGCATCGACTGACCCGACTGCCGGGCCCCGAGAAATTCGCCCGGCCCGCGCAGGCGCAGATCGCGGCGCGCGATCTCGAAACCATCGGTGGTCTCGTGCATGGCGCGAAGCCGCTCCCTGCCCGACTGCGACAGCGGACTGTGGTAGAGCAGAACGCAGATGCTTTTTCGGGCGCCCCGCCCGACCCGCCCGCGCAGCTGGTGGAGCTGAGCCAATCCGAAGCGCTCGGCGTGCTCGATCACCATCAGAGACGCGTTGGGTACATCAACACCCACCTCGATCACCGTGGTGGCCACCAGCACATGGATACGGGCCTCCGAGAAGTCCCGCATCACCTGCTGCTTTTCGGCGGGCGCGAGCCGGCCGTGAAGCAGCCCCACCACAACCGGCGCGAGCGCCTCGGACAGTGCGGCGTGGGTATCGATGGCGGTCTGCAGCTCGAGCGCCTCCGATTCTTCGATCAGCGGGCACACCCAGTACACCTGCTGGCCGTCCTCCGCTGCAGTGCGTACGCGCTCGACGATCTCGTCGCGCCGCGCATCGGACACCAGACGCGTCACGATGGGCGTACGCCCGGGGGGCAACTCGTCAATGACCGACACATCGAGATCGGCGTAATAGCTCATCGCGAGTGAGCGCGGGATGGGCGTCGCGCTCATCATGAGCTGATGCGCGAGGAGCTCGGCCCGCTCGCGCAGGGACAGGCGTTGCGCCACACCGAATCGATGCTGCTCGTCGATGATGGCGAGCCCCAGGCGAGCGAACTTCACTGATTCCTCGATCAGCGCATGAGTGCCGACCAGGAGGTCAATCGTGCCGGCTGCCACAGCCGCGCGAACCGCGCGCTTGTCTGCCTCGCGCAGCGACCCCGCGAGCCAGCCGACGCGAACGCCCAGCGGCTCAAGCCAGGGCCCGAGCTTGCGCAGATGCTGTTCGGCGAGGATCTCGGTGGGCGCCATCATGGCCACCTGACTTCCGCTGCCAATTGCCTGGCATGCAGCAAGCGCTGCCACCACCGTCTTGCCGCTACCCACGTCGCCCTGGAGCAAGCGGTTCATGGGTTGTTCCAGCGCAAGATCCCTCGCGATTTCCGAGGCCGCGCGACGCTGCGCAGCGGTGAGCGCGAACGGCAGCGCGGCGCTCAGCCGCTCGGCAAGCGCTCCTTCGCGAAGCGGACTGGCGCGCAGGTCGGCGCGCGCCGCACGGGCCCGCCTGAGCGAAAGCTGCTGGGCAAGCAATTCGTCAAAAATCACGCGACGCCAGGCTGGGAGACTCCTCTCCTCGAGCGCCGCAGTGGAAGCGTCGGGCGGCGGCGCATGAAGAAGCCTGAGCGCTTCAGTAAGGGCCGGCAGTCCAAGCCGGGCAATGACTTCCGGGGATACCGTTTCAGGCAAGGACAGCGTCTTCAGCCGGCGGGCAATGGCCGACCGGATCAGGCCCTGACCGATACCCGCGACCGTGGGATAGACCGGGGTGAGTTGCTGCGGAACAGGCGCTCCATCGCCGACCAGACGGTAGCGCGGGTGCACGATCTCGCCGCCGAAGAGGCTCGCCCGGATGTCACCATAGGCGCGAACCCTCGCTCCGGGTGAAAACTGGCGCTGCTGAACCGCAGTGAAGTGGATGAATCGCAACGTGAGCGAACCACTCTCGTCCTCGATTTCCACGCGCAGCATGCGACGTGGCCGGGCGTCGACCCGGCTCGCGCGGACCGTGCCTTCCACCTGGGCGCTGTCACCGGCACGGGTGGAACCAATCGGTACGACCACCGTGAGGTCTTCGTAGCGCAGCGGCAGGTGCAGCAGCAGATCAATCTCGCGCCGCACGCCCAGCCGTTCGAACGCATCCAGACCCGATGCCGCCGGTTTGGCGGCGGACTGGGAAAGGTCGCGGGGCACGGCTTAGCCGGGCAGAACCATGATCGCTTCAACCTCGAACTGCGCGCCACGAGGCAAGCTCGCCACCCCGATGGTGGAACGCGCCGGGAACGGCTTGGGGAACACCTGCTCCATCACTGTGTTGACCACCGAAAAATGGGTGAGGTCGGTGAGAAACAGCGTGAGTTTCACGCAGTCGGCAAGCGAGCCGCCGCTTGCGCGGGCCACCGCCTCCAGGTTGGAAAATGCGCGCCGGACCTGTGCCTCGAACCCCCCTTCAACGAGCTGTCCGGTGCCCGGGTCCAGGGCAAGCTGACCGGAGAGATAGACAGTTCGATCCACGCGGATGGCCTGCGAATACGGGCCGATCGCGGCAGGCGCGAGTTCGGTGGCGATGACGGTTCGAGACATGGACACACTCCCTGAATCAGATGACAGCGGACAGGACCACAGGCCGCCCGCCCAGCGGCCGGCTTTGCAGCCCAACAGCCTTCAAGCGAAACCCACCTCGACCCGCTTGTTCCGGCGCCCTTCGTTGCGGATGCGCAGCACCTTGATCGGGCCGATTTCGCCGATGTTTTTCACGTGGGTGCCACCACAGGGCTGGAGGTCTATGCCGGGAATGCGCAGAAGGCGCACGCGGCCTGCGCCTCGCGGCGGCTGAACCGACATGGTTTTAACCAGCTCAGGGCGCGCGTCGAGTTCCTCGTCGGTAATCCAGACGGTCTCGGTGTCAATGGCACGCGCGATCAGTTCGTTGACACCGCTTTCGATCCGCCCCGCATCAAGCAGGCTCATGTCGATATCGAAATCGAGCCGGCCACGATCGGCGGCGATATTGCCGCCGGTCACCGGCGCCACCACCACGCAGGAAAGCACATGCAGGCTGGTGTGGATGCGCATGTGCGCATAGCGGCGATCCCAGTCAAGTTCCAGCCGGACCGCCTCGCCTGGCTCCGGTAGCGCGATGCCGGGTTCGGGAAGATGCACGACCGAGTCAATCGCCTCGCCCTTGCGCGCATCGGTGATGCAAATCTTCGATCCGTCAGCACGAATCAGAACGCCCGTGTCGCCAGGCTGCCCGCCACCCATCGGATAGAACACGGTACGGTCGGTTTCAATGCCTCGTTCACCCACGGCGACGATCCGGGCATCGCAGTGTCTGAGATAGGCATCGTCACGAAAAAGCAGTTCGGTACTCATGAAAGCGTGCCCGGAAAGGTTGAACGCAAGTTGGCGATCGGGCGCTCAGCGCCCGAGGCGTGAATTGAACCAGCCTTCGAGCGCAATCGCCATCACCGACATGCCCAGCATCGCTGCGCCAATCAGGGATGCAATGGCGATGAAGATGGGTGCCCAGCGGTTGGCCGACACGCGCCCGGAGTGGGGGTTGAAGCGCGCATCCCAGCGCGCATCGGGCGTGAGGCTGATTACGATCGCCTCAATCAGGGTGATGACCACGATCACGCTGAAAGCAAAAAAGCCGGGCTGGCGAAACCATGGGTCGGTGCGCAGCGCCCACCCGAGCAGGGGCATAGCGAACATGGGATAAAGCCAGGCGCCGCGCGAGCCCAGATACCAGCGGTGAAGACCCAGCCAGCCCAAGGCCAGCGCGAACAAACCGGCAAGCGGGCGGGAGCGATGCCGGCTGGACACGGAATCCGATGCAGACGGGGAACTGGCTTGGGGCGGATGCGACATGGAGCGAGGGGTCGAGTGTGAACGACAAACCCGGATTCTAGCGGCCCCGGCAAGCAGGGCGTCGGGTCCGCGCGGTTCGGGGCCTTTCCTGATCGCCAAGGCCGCGCTGATACACTCGGGATGCCTCAAGCGGGCCTCCGCTCTACCCCTCCCCCCTCTCGCAGAAACCACATCGTGTCCAAGCCTCCGGTTGAGTCGCCGGCGATCCGCATTCGCGGCGCCCGCCAGAACAATCTCAAGAACATCGATCTCGACATTCCAACCGGGGAACTGGTGGTGGTGACCGGGGTCTCGGGCTCCGGCAAGTCGTCGCTGGTGTTCGATACGCTCTACGCGGAGGGTCAGCGTCGTTACGTCGAAACGTTCTCGGCCTATGCACGCCAGTTCCTTGATCGCATGGACAAGCCGCAGGTCGATCGCATCGAAGGCGTGCCGCCCGCCATCGCTATTGATCAGACCAATCCGGTTCGCACCTCGCGCTCCACGGTCGGCACCATGACCGAGATCAATGACCACCTGAAGCTGCTGCTCGCGCGCACCGCGCGGCTGCACTGCCGCTGCTGCGGTCAGGCGGTGCAGCGCGATAGCGCGGCCGACGTCGTTGACAGCGTGCTGCGCCGCGCCGCCGAGGCGGGTGATCCGCGGCTCCTGGTCTGCTTCGAAGTGAGGGTGCCGGCCAATTTCACCGAGGCGGAAGTCGAACAGCATCTGCAGGCCCAGGGCTATACCCGCGTGCATCGCCGCAGCCCCGCGCGCGATGACAGCAGCCGATCCGTGTTGTGGGTGGTGCAGGACCGCTTCCGGGCGAGCACGGTCGACCGGGGCCGCCTGGGCGAGGCCATTGAGGCCGCCATGCGCCAGGGCCAGGGGCGGCTGTCGATTCACGCGCTCGACGACGCAGGCGAAGACGCCACCGTCTGGCGCTTCAGCAGCGGCCTTCATTGCGCCGACTGCGACATCAGCTACTCCGAACCCCTGCCCAGCCTGTTTTCGTTCAATTCGCCGCTTGGCGCATGCGACACCTGCCGCGGCTTTGGCCGGGTCATAGGCATTGATCTGGGACTGGTCATTCCCGACGAAAGCCGTACGCTGGCTGATGGTGCGGTGCGCCCCTGGCAAACCGAAAGCTTCAAGGAGTGTCAGCGCGATCTCGCCAAGTTCGCGCCGCGGGCCGGTGTGCCACTTGATCAGCGGTGGCGCGATCTGTCCGCCGAGCAGAAGAAATGGGTGATCGAGGGGGGGAGCGACTGGACCGGTAACTGGCAGAAGCAGTGGTACGGCATCAACCGGTTTTTCGAATGGCTGGAGAGCAAGTCCTACAAGATGCACATCCGTGTGCTGCTCTCCAAATACCGGTCGTACACCGCCTGCAAGGTGTGCCAGGGCGCGCGACTCAAGCCGGAAGCGCTCTGGTGGCGGGTGGGCGATCAGACGCTCGCTGATCGTGCGCTGGAAGCCCGTGACGACCGTGGCGCCTGGCAGCGCTTTCGGCCGGTGGGCGTTGACTGGTCTGCCGGGCAACTTGCGCTGATGCCGGGTCTGTCGCTCCATGACCTGATGCTGTTGCCCATCGAACGGATTCGGGAGTTTTTTGATGGGCTGGCTGCCCAGACCGGACTCTCGCGAAGCGGCGGCGACGCCCGTGAAGAGGCGCTTGCGCAACTGCTGATCGAACTCCGGGCCCGGCTCGCCTATTTGTGCGATGTCGGGCTGGGCTACCTCACACTCGACCGACAGTCGCGCACGCTCTCGGGCGGCGAGGTGCAGCGCATCAACCTCACCACCGCCCTCGGCACCTCGCTGGTGAACACTCTGTTCGTGCTTGATGAACCGTCGATCGGGCTCCATCCGCGCGACATGGATAGGGTCAACGCGGTGATGAGCCGACTGCGCGACGCAGGCAACTCGCTGGTGGTGGTCGAGCATGATCCGGCAGTGATGTTCGCGGCCGATCGCATCATCGACATTGGCCCCGGGCCAGGCGAGCGCGGCGGCACCATCGTCTTCAACGGTTCTCCCGCGCAGCTCCGAACCGCCGCCACGCTGACCGGTGACTACCTCGCCGGCCGGCGTCAGGTCGTCACCGGCCGCACGATGGCTGTTGCCGACGGTACCCCTAAGCTCATCATCGAGGGGGCACGCGAACACAATCTGCGCGGCATCGATGTCAGCATTCCGCTTGAACGCTTTGTCTGCATCACGGGCGTCTCGGGAAGCGGCAAGTCCACCCTCATGCAGAACGTGCTGCTGCCCGCGCTCATGAAGGCCAAGGGCAAGGCAACCGAGGCGCCGGGCGCGTTCGAGCGTGTGCTCGGTGACGACTGGATTGCCGATGTGGTGTTTGTCGATCAATCGCCCATTGGCAAGACCGCCCGATCGAGCCCGGTGAGCTATGTGGGCGCCTACGATTCCATTCGAAAACGTCTGGCTGCGGCACCGCTTGCGCGCGAACGGCACTACACCCCAGGCACCTTCAGTTTCAATTCTGGCGATGGCCGCTGCCCGACCTGCGGCGGCAATGGCTTCGAACATGTCGAGATGCAGTTCCTGTCAGACGTTTACCTTCGCTGCGCCGACTGCGATGGCAAGCGATTCCGAAGCGAAACGCTGGAAGTCAGGCTCAGCGGCGCAGCCGGTGCCCGACGCGCTGACGGATCACCGTTCGCCGCAGCCTCGGCGGCCGATATCCTGGATCTGACCGTGACCGAAGCGCTTGCGTTTTTTTCGGACGATTCCGAGGTGCGATCCCGGCTGCAGCCGCTTTCCGATGTGGGGCTTGATTATCTGCGGCTCGGCCAGCCGGTTCCCACGCTGTCGGGTGGCGAAGCGCAGCGCCTGAAACTGGCGGGCTACCTCGCCGAGGCGGCGAGCCAGGGGCTCACCGAGCCCAGTTCTCCCGGCTGGCGAGCCGCGCGCTCGGGGCGCCGCGGCACGCTCTTCATGTTCGATGAACCCACCACCGGGCTTCACTTCGACGATGTGGCGAGGCTGCTGCGCGCGCTCCGGAAGTTGCTGCTTGCGGGCCACTCGCTGCTGGTGATTGAACACAACCTCGACGTGGTGCGAGCGTCTGACTGGGTGATTGATCTCGGACCCGACGGCGGCGAGCGCGGTGGCCGACTGGTCGCTGCCTGCACGCCCGAGACCCTTGCACAAAAGCCTGACTCTGCCACCGGACGGGCGCTGGCAGACTATCTGGCGCAACTGCAAAGGCTGAGCGCGACGGCGGCCGATGCACCACCGGCCCTCGCTTCGCCCGCGGATCAGGACCAGGCCGCGCCCGCACGGGCGCTGATGGCGGCCGAGCCCGCCCATGCATCGGGATTCGCCGCCTCCGGACGTCCGCTGCAAAGCGCGCTTCGCGAGCGTGGCCGGCATTCGATCCTGGTGCACCATGCGCGAGAGCACAACCTCAAGAACATTGACGTCGAGATTCCGCGTGACCAGATGACGGTGATCACCGGCGTCTCGGGCTCGGGCAAGTCAACGCTTGCCTTCGATGTGATTTTTGGTGAGGGTCAGCGCCGCTACCTGGAATCGCTCAACGCCTATGCCAGGCAGTTTGTGCAACCCGCCACCCGGCCCGATGTCGATGCGCTGTACGGCATTCCGCCCACGGTAGCGATCGAGCAGCGAACCAGCCGCGGCGGCCGCAAGAGCACCGTGGCCACGCTCACCGAGATTTATCACTTCCTCCGCCTGTTGTACGTGAAGCTGGGCGTACAGCACTGTCCGGAGTGTGGCGTCAGCATTGAGCCGCAGAGCGCCGATGCCATTCTCGCGCGCCTGATGACAGAACTCCGCGGCCGTCACATCGGCCTGCTCGCGCCCCTGGTCGTAGCGAGAAAAGGCGTCTACACCGATCTGGCGAAATGGGCTGGCGCAAGGGGCTACACGCATTTGCGGGTCGATGGCCGTTTTCTGCCAACCCGGGGATTTCCCCGTATCGATCGATTCATCGAACACGACATCGAATTGCCTGTGGCCTCGCTCGAGGTCGATCCCCGTAACGAAGCGCAGTTGCGTGAGGCGCTTGCCACCGCGCTCGATCTGGGCAAGGGGCGTGTCATGGTGATCGACGCTCTCGAGCCCCTGCACGCTGCGCATACCGCGGGTGACCATGCAGCCTTCGACCGCGAAGCAGCGCTTCTCAATCCCCGTCTCTTTTCCACGCGGCGCGCCTGCCCGTCCTGCGCGGCGAGCTTTGCCGAACCCGATCCGCGAATGTTTTCGTTCAATTCGCGAATCGGCTGGTGCGCCGCATGCATTGGCACCGGCATCAAGCTGCCCTATGTTCCGCAGGTCGATGAACGTCACCGATCGGGCGAGGACAGCAGCACCGAGTCAGTCGGTGCGCTCGCCGAAAAGCTCGCCGATCAGATTGCCGCCGAGGCCCGCGCGGCCGCGGCCCGGGATGACGATGCCGGGGCGGACACGAACGCCGACGACAGCCCTGGCGAGGGGCCCTGCGTGCGATGTGACGGACGGCGTCTCAATGCCACGGCGCTGGCGGTCAAGCTCTCCGGGCTGTCGATCGCCGAACTCACTGCGATGCCGGTCGGCGATTGTTCGCGCTGGTTGCGACAAGTTGAATTTTCAGGACGAGCTGCCGAGATCGCCCGCGACGTGCTCACCGAGATTCGCTCGCGTCTCGAGTTCCTGTCGGACGTGGGGCTCGCCTATCTGGCGCTCGACCGCGCCGCCCCCACGCTATCGGGCGGTGAAGCGCAACGTATCCGGCTCGCGGCGCAGCTCGGCTCCAACCTGCAGGGCGTGTGCTACGTGCTGGACGAACCCACCATCGGCCTGCATCCGCGCGATAACCGCGTGCTGCTCGATACGCTTCAGATGTTGCGCGCCAAGGGCAACACGCTTCTCGTCGTGGAACACGACGAGGACACCATCCGCCGCGCCGACCATGTGATTGACATCGGTCCCGGCGCCGGGCGTCTGGGCGGGCAGGTGATCGCGGCCGGCAATCATGCCGCGCTCGCCGCATCGCCGGATAGCCTGACCGGCCGTTACCTCACCCACCCGCTCGCCCATCCGCTGTCGCCGCGCCGCGCGGTGGGCGAGAACGACCCTTCAGGCTGGCTCACCTTGCGCGGTGCGCACCGCCACAATCTGCGTCATGTCGATGTCCGGCTGCCACTCGGTCGACTGAGCGTGGTCACGGGTGTATCGGGGTCCGGCAAATCAACGGTTGCACGCGAAGTGCTTCTCGCCAACGTGGCCGCGCAGGTGCGGGCTCGCAATGCGCGCAAGCCCGCGCCCAGGCTGGTCGGTTTGAATGCACTCGAGGGATGGCAATCCATCAGCCGCGTGCTTGAGGTTGATCAAACCCCAATCGGTAAAACGCCGCGATCCTGTCCCGCCACCTACATCGGTTTCTGGGACACGATCAGGCGCCTTTTTGCCGATAGCGCCGAAGCTCGGCTGCGCGGCTTCACCGCGTCCCGCTTCAGCTTCAATACCGGAGCCGGTCGCTGTCCAGCCTGCGAGGGTCAGGGCGTTCAGACCATCGAGATGAGTTTCCTGCCGGATGTAAAAGTGCTGTGCGATGCCTGCGGCGGTCGGCGCTTCAATCCCGAGACCCTGTCGATCCGGCTGCGCGATGCATCGATCGGCGATGTCCTGTCCATGAGCGTGGACGAGGCACTGCCCTGGTTTGCCGCGCATCCGTCGGTGGCCCATCCGCTTCAGCTGCTGCAGGACGTGGGCCTTGGCTACCTTACGCTCGGCCAGCCCAGTCCCACCCTGTCGGGTGGGGAGTCGCAGCGAATCAAGCTGGTCACCGAACTGGCCAAGGTGCGAACGCTCACCGATGTGGATGACCCGCGCATTGCGCGCGCCCGCGCTCGCGCACTGGAAAAAGGGACACCACTGCCTGCTGGTCCACATACCCTTTATGTGCTTGATGAACCCACCGTGGGCCTGCACATGGCCGATGTTGAAAAGCTGATCCGGGTGCTGCACCGCCTGGTGAATGCCGGCAACACACTGGTGGTGGTTGAACACAACCTCGACATCTGGGCCGAAGCAGACTGGATCGTTGATCTGGGCCCGGAAGGCGGCGCAGGGGGCGGCCGCATCGTCGAAAGCGGACCACCCGAGCAACTGATAGACCACGCCACCTCGCATACCGGAAGGGCGCTCGCAGACTTCATGTCGGGGCAGCATCGTCAATGAGCCCGCGGCTGCTCACGCTGCCCAACCTGATCACCATCGCTCGGGCGCTGCTGATTCCGGTCATTGCCTACGCGCTTGCGAGACGCGCTTTCGGGCTCGCGCTTCTGCTGTTCGTCCTGTGTGCGGCGGGCGATCTGGTCGACGGCTTTCTTGCCCGGCGCTGGAACCAGCGCACCCGTTTCGGCGC
>Ga0172372_10002581_pt1 | contig 27380 bp, 22 predicted proteins | sample LakKiv5m_2_FD_114544 | JGI IMG/M metagenome (GOLD analysis project Ga0172372, IMG submission 114544) | Freshwater microbial communities from Kabuno Bay, South-Kivu, Congo - kab_092012_9.5m | ecosystem: Environmental > Aquatic > Freshwater > Lake | place: Democratic Republic of the Congo...
CCGGGAAAGCTCCCACCCCCTCAAACAAGCGGCATGAGACCCTCGTATAACCGAGATTCAGGGGGCCCACCTTCGGTACGGTTTAATTCTGGAGTCGTACGCCCTCAGGTGCAGCGTCCATCCGGAGTCCACTTCGCAAATAATATCAATATCTCCCCGCGGGAGCGATGAGTCCTGGAGGAGTCCCAGAGTACCAGCCTCGGCGGCGTTGGCGATTCGACCACTCAAGGTCAGGCTTGCCTTGCAGCTCTCCACTTGGAGAGAAGCGCCGATGCTCCCGCGGGCACCGAGCGGGTCACCGACGACTGTGGTATGCAAGCCTCCCTGGATGTTGCTCCCGAGCGGAACGATGGCCGCCCCACGGATATAGACTCCGTTCAGGATGAGAGTGCGTTCGACTTTGAGCCCGTTCATGAGGCGGACATCCGAGGGCATGAGTGCGAGGAGGGCCCCGATGCCTGCCGATTGCTTGCTGTTCTCCGACTCCCAATTCAGGGCTGCTCGGAAAGAGTCCTGATGACTCGCTGAGCCCTTCGCACCCTCGAACGTGGACTGCGCGGTCTCACGGATCCATTCGAGATTCAATCGGAGGTCTCCGCCGGTCCCGCCGAGCGTGACCTTGAGCGGTTCAAGCGTCTGAACGAAAACGGCCTGATTTTGAGAGGCTTCCAGGTATGCGGTCTGGTTTTCCGGCTCCTGTGGCGCGCGGGGACGGGAAAAATGACCTGTGAAGCCGGTTGCCTGGGAACGAAAGATCGGATGAGGCGACCATTGCAGGGTTGCAGCAAAGCCGCTCAAACTCTGCTCGTTCCAGAGCGAGCCGTGGGAGGCACGGAGTTCGAGCTCAAGTCCCCGGATGGCCGGACTCAAGTCGACGGCGACTGCGGTGGTGAGCAGGTTGTGTCGGCTGCGCGCAAGTGGATCGAGCTCGGTGATATCGAGTCCCATGGCGGCGTGGGTGAGTTTCTGAAGTTCACTCGGCACGAGCAGCACGGGCTTGCCATCGGCGTCAAAGATTCGGAACCCACGCGCGCTCACCTCATTGGCGAAAGAGCCTTCCCAATGCAAGGCGCGTCCGCCGTCGTCCAGCGCGATCTGCCTGATTTTTCCGTAATTGAGCTGAAAAAGACTCCCGGGCTGCCCCGGCGTCTCGGCGAGCACGATGATATGCGCAGCCTTGGGGGTCCGGTAGGCGAGGAGGTGGGCCGAGCCTTTGCCAAAGCGCGCATCCAGCATCTGCGCCATGGGCACTGCGATATCACGGCAGACGCCGGCCTGGAGTTCAGGGGGCGGACTCCTCCCGGGACTAAAGTTACCGGAGCCGAGATTGATTTTGAGCTTCTGAAACATCTCGTCCGGAGCCACGATGCCTCGTCCCTCCGGGGAGCCTCGGCCCGCGCGTGCGCTCTCGTACTGCCGGGCCAGCGCGTGACCATAAGCCGCGGTGAGCTGGAGCATCTGCATCTCGTCGAGTTTGTCGGGATTTCTGCCTGAGATCGCAAGCACCTCCGAAAAGCGATTGGCCTGAAAAATCCGGTCGAGCGTACGCAGCACTCGGATTTCCGAGCTGCGGACCTGAAAGGCGCCGGGCACGCCTGCGTTGAAGGCCAGGACGGCTTGCTCGGTAGTCTGCGGGATCTTGAGGGCATGGGCTGCGCCGGTTCGGAGCGATTCGGCATAGGCGTTGAACAGCCGCTCCCCGTCGGTGTTGACCGACTCCGGCGCGGGCATGCCGCCCACGCTGAGCATGAACTGGCCGGAGAGTGTGAGCCGGTAGTCGCCGAGTTCAAAACTCCCGGGTCGGGAGCTCGAGCTCGGCGCTGGGGATGCGTATGCCGCGCATTGAGATATCATCAAGGCCGGCAAGATCATGCCTCTCAGGCTGAGGGCCGGACGTGGTAAGCGTGACAAAATAGGATCGGGCATGGCAGGTCGGGACTCCTTGCTCCGGGGGATTTTCGGGATGATATGCCGGATCTTACTCCGCCTTGCACACCCATGGAGAGGTCATTCATGAACTGAGAAGGGGAGCGATAAGTGGACCCGTTGGGGTTTTAGGACTACCGACGAGGCTGCGACTCGTGCTCACCCCTGCGGAAACACGCGGGCGATATCCCAGTGCCCCGAATTGTCCCGCTCGAGCACGGCGTGCAGGTGCGAAGTTGGGTCCCGGAGGAGCAAAGTGCCCGGGGCGGGCGACGTGCTTGAGCGTGCGACCCAATCGGGAATTCCCGCTTTTTTTCCGTGATGAAGATCGCGGATCTCCTCTGGCCCGAGTGCCACCTCCGGAAAAAGTCCATCCAGCACGCGGTCAAACGGAATCCAATAGGGCGCAGCAGTGATATCAGCAGGGGAGCGGCCCGTCTCGATACGGGCGAGCAGGTCTGCAAGCGGGAGTGCATCCGCCAGACGTTTGGGGCCTGAGCCCTCGCGCCGCAGGGTCTCGAGCATCGCGCGCGTGCCCAGGGCGACCCCCAGATCCTGCGCCAGCACTCGGATATAGGTTCCCGCCGTCACCCGGGTCAGAAACGCGCAAGTGGCAACAGGCGATCCGGACTGCGGGGAAGGGTGCGGGCCTTGAAACTGATCGACCTCAAAGCGCGATATCCAGCAGCGCTTGGCCCTGCGCTCGACTTCGATTCCCTTGCGAGCAAGCTCATAAAGGGCTTTACCGCCCTGTTTTTTGGCGGAATGCATCGGGGGCGTCTGATCGTAATCACGTCCGACAAAAGTTGCAGCCGCAGTCCCAACCTCGTTGATATCTTTCGGGGGCTCGAAGCCGGATTCAGAAACCGGATCGGTCGGATCCCCCGGGATCGTGGTTTCTCCCAAACGGATCCGCCCCGAGTAGGTTTTCTCGGAGTCCAGAAACCAACGCGTGAGTTTGACCGCACGGCCCACGCACACGACAAGCAAGCCCGTGGCAAAAGGATCGAGCGTGCCTCCATGGCCGAGTGCCGGGAGTTGGCTTTTTTTGAGGCCCGTGCGGGTGCGCATGGCCCTTTGAATGGATTCGATCACCCCAAAAGACGAGATGCCCTCGGGTTTATCAATGAGCCACGCTCCATGAAACTGCTGGAGATCCATGGAGCGTTAGGCCTCAATCGGACTTTTTACTGGAGGACGAGGAATCGGAGTTGGCCGGCTTCTTGCCTTCGATCTCCTTGAGGAGGTCGTGCACGCGGCTCACGTTGGCGATCCCGCGGTCTTCGCGGAAGAGCAGCTTGGGAATGAACTTGATATCAAGCACATCTCCCAGGTGGCGCCTCAGGAATCCCGATGCGGACGCGAGACCTTCGAGGCAGCCTTGGACTTTCGTCCGGATCTGCTCCTCGGAGAGCTCGTTGCCGTCACGGTCCGTGGTGCCGCCTCCGAGCAGGGTGACAAACACGGTGGCTTGGCTTCCGTCTTCGGTCACTTCCGCACGGGTGAACGTGATGGGCGGGATCCGCGGATCCTTGACGGATCGCGGGACCACGCTCGAAAGTTCCTGGAGAATCACGGACTGAAGTCGGGCACGTCGAGTGGCCTGCATATCAATTACTCCTTCGCAGGCCGCTTCAGCTGTTCATGTCCGGCGTGACCAGTTCGATCACGTACGCTTCGATGATATCGCCTGCCTTGATGTCGTTGTAGTTTTCGAGTCCGATACCGCACTCGTAACCCGTGGCGACTTCCTTGGCATCGTCCTTGAAACGACGGAGGGACGACATCTTTCCGTCCCAGATCACGCGGCTTTCACGCAGCAAGCGCACATTGGCGCCGCGGAGCATTTTGCCGTCGATGACCGCCGATCCCGCGATCGTTCCGATTTTCGGCACCGTGAACGGCTGCCGGACTTCGGCGCGACCCACGAACTTCTCGACCTTTTTCTTGTCGAGGAGTCCGACCATCGATTGCTTCACTTCGTCGATGAGCTCATAGATGATATTATAGCACTTGATCTCGACGTGCTGGGCTTCCGCCACCTGGCGGGCCTTGGTTTCCGGACGGACGTTGAATCCAAGGATGATTGCCTTGGAGGCCGTGGCCAGAAGCACGTCGCTCTCGGTGATACCACCCGGAGCCGTGTGGATGACCTTGATCTTGACTTTGTCGTTGGAGAGCTTGACCAGGCTGTCGCGGATGGCTTCAGCCGAGCCGAACACGTCGGCTTTGAGGATCAAGGGCAGTTCTTTGACCGTCCCAGCCTGAATCTTGAAGAACAGGTCATCGAGCGAGACTTTGCCGCTTGCGGTCGCAGCTGCCTGCGCCTTGGCCTTGAGGCCGCGGTTTTCGGCAATCGCGCGCGCATCGACATCGGTTGTGGGGGAGTCGAAACGCTCACCGGCGTTCGGGACCGATTCAAAGCCCAGAATCTCGGCGGCCATACCCGGGTGCACTTCTTTGACCATGCGACCGGTGTGATCCATCATCGCCTTGATCTTTCCGCAGTTGGCGCCCGAAACCACGGGATCGCCGACTCGCATGACTCCGCGACGGACGAGCAGACTCACCACTGCTCCGCGGCCGCGCTCCAGACGGGCTTCGAGCACGGTGCCGCTTGCGCGCACTGCTTCGTTGCCCTTGAGGTCGAGAACTTCGGCCTGCAGGAGGATCGATTCGAGCAGTTTGTCGAGGTTGGTGCGTTTGACCGCCGAAACCGGAACAAACATCGTCTGACCGCCCCAGTCTTCGGCAAGCAGGTCGAGCTCGGCGAGCTGCTGCTTGATTTTCTCGGGGTTGGCCTGCGGCTTGTCGATCTTGTTCATGGCCACGATGATCGGAACACCGGCAGCTTTGGCGTGACTCAGGGCCTCGCGAGTCTGCGGCATCACACCGTCGTCGGCCGCGACCACCAGGATCACGATATCAGTGACGTTGGCGCCGCGGGCACGCATGACCGTGAACGCTTCGTGACCGGGAGTGTCGATGAAAGTGATTTTGTTGCCGTCTTTCTCGACGGTATAAGCACCGATATGCTGGGTGATACCACCCGCTTCTCCGGCCGCCACATTGGCTTCGCGGAGGGCATCGAGGAGCGAGGTCTTGCCGTGGTCGACGTGGCCCATGATGGTCACGACCGGCGGACGCGGCTTGAGATCCTCGTCACGGTCTTCCGCGACGGCCTCGATGAGTTTCTCTTCCTTGAACGCGACGTTTTTGACTTCATGCTGGAACTCGGCTGCGACGAGCGAAGCCGTGTCCAGATCGAGGGTCGAGTTCATGTTCACCATCTGGCCCATTTGCATGAGCTTGCGGACCACATCGATGGCTTTCACGCTCATGCCGTTGGCCAGCGCCTGAACGGAGATCGTGCCTTCCATCTCGACCACGCGCTTGTGGGCTGCGGCCGTAGTGATCTCAGTGCGTCGGATCTCTTTGCCCATCGGGAGTTTTTTCTTCTTGGGCAGGAAGACCATTTCCTTTTTGCGGAAATCGGCAAAGCGTACGTCCTCGGGGCGCACGTCGGACTCTTTGCCGCCACCGACCTTTTTCCGCTGATTTTCCTCCTCGACCATTTGATCGAGGTTTTCTTTGGTCAGGCGGATCTGGCGGAAGCCGTCCCGGTCAGCCGCTCCGGCGGTGCCGGTGCCTGGCGTACCTGGCTTGGCGGCCGGACGGGCTGAAACAGGAGGAGCCTGCGTGATGATCGTGGGCTTGGTCGGAGCAGTGGGCTCGACCACTTTGAGAATACTGCGGCGAGGAGCAGTTGGACGCGGAGGCAGAATAATCGGTGCCCGAGGGGGGCGGACCGGAGCTCCCGGTGCAGCCGAGGGGGCCTGTTCTTCGGTTGCTGCCGCCTGGCTTGCGGCAGTTTCGCCTGCCTCAGGTTCTTGCGTCGTTGTGATGGTGAGCGTGGAACGCGCCTGAGTGGCGCGGTCCGTGCGGACAATCCGGATCCGGCTCGAGTTCTCGCCCGGCGAGGATTCCGTGATGATCGGGTGCTCGGAAGCGGATCGAGTTCCTTCCTCGTCCAGGCCGCCTTCTGCATTGGCGTGGCCTTGAGTGGCCTCTGCGGCTGTCTGAGTCGACTGAGTGACGTGCCCTGCACTATCGGTCACGGTCGTCTCAAGTGCTCCATCGGCCTTGACGCGCCTGCGGATCACTGTGGATGCGGACTTTGCGGAAGCGCTCGGAGCGGTCGTGGTCGCTCCGGCGTGGGGTTTTGGAGCCGCGATTGGAGGAGGAGGCGGAGTGGGAGCTGCCTGCGGTGCTCCGGCTGCCGTTGCTCCTGCGTGAGTCTCGGCATCCGAGGTTTTCTTGCGGGTGCGGGCAGCAGCGGGTTTTTTGGCTGCGGTAGCGCCGGCTGGAGCATGCTGGCTCTTGCCAGCGCCATTTCCCTTGACGAGAGAGCTACGGGCGGCCACCACCTGATCGGGGGTCAGCTCGCTCATGTGGCTTTTCACCTTGATGTTCAATTCGTTGAGTCGATCGAGCAGGCTCAAGGGAGGGAGTCCCAGCTCCTTGGCAAGTTCGTAGACTTTCATCATTTCCTGTTCAACCATTCGAGTTCTTCTCCGAATCGGAATTCGATTCTGAAATTGCTAGCGTCTGTTTGAGGAGCGAGTGGGTCTCACTCCGTCTCCGGAGCGGATTGCTTGGTTTGCTCGCGCAGCGCGGCGCGCAGGCGTTCTTCCGCTTCCGCCTTGGCATCGCGGCCCGGTGCTGCCGCCTCGACTGCACCCTCAGCACTGCCGGCAGGAGCCACGGCGGCTCCGGCACTCAGCACTTTATCGCCATACTTCTCGATGGCGGCAACCGCACCTTCCTTCAGCTTGCCAGCGGCAGCTTCCTCATTGAAACCGGGGATACGCATGAGCGTTTCGATCTCGGCATCGGCAACCTGACGGCAGTTCACAAATCCTGCCTGATAGATTCCCTGTGCGAGTGTCTCGTTCACGCCCTCGATGTGCTTGAAGATGAACAATGCGTCCTGCATCCGCTTCTGCAGTTTGGTTTTTGAGATGATATCGAGCTTCCAGCCGGTGAGTTGGGCGGCCAGGCGGACGTTTTGTCCACGGCGGCCGATGGCCAGCGAAAGCTGATCGTCTTCCACCATGATTTCCATGGTTCTGCTGCGTTCGTCGAGCCTGACGGACGAGATCTCCGCCGGCGACAAGGCCGAGCGGACGAACATCACGTGGTTGTCGGTCCAGGGGATGATATCAATTTTCTCGCCCCGGAGTTCGGCGATCACGTTCTGCACGCGGATCCCCTTCATGCCGACGCAGGCGCCGACCGGATCCACATCGCGATCCTTCGAAGTGACCGCAATTTTGGAGCGGGCGCCGGGTTCGCGGGCGCAGAGCTTGATTTCGACGATGCCTTCACGGATCTCGGGCACTTCGATTTCAAACAGTTTCATCAGGTACTTGGGAGACGTGCGCGAAAGGTAGATCTGAGGCCCGCGGGTGCTGATGGCAACATCGGCCAGAAAGGCCTGCACTCGGTCGCCCGGCTTGAATTGTTCTCCCGGAATGATTTCGTTGCGGGGGAGGAGGGCGTCGGTCTTGCCCAGATCGATCACGAGGTTTCCGCGTTCGACGCGGCGGGCGATCCCGGTGATGATCTCGCCTTTGCGGTGGATATACTCGTTGTAGACAATCTCGCGCTCGGCATCGCGGACCTTTTGGAAGATCACTTGCTTTGCCGTTTGTGCGTCGATCCGGCCGAAATCCGGCGTTTCCACCTTCACCCCGATTTCGTCACCGAGAACGGCGTCCGGATCAAGTTGGTGGGCGTCTTCGATTTTGATCTCCTCGGACTCCTCAAGCATATCGTCTTCGCTGTCGACGACCTTCTTGAAGAGGAACAGATCGATCTCGTTGGTGTCCGAGTTGTAATGGGCTTCGAGGATGGCGTGGGGGCCGTACTTCTTCTGGGCCGCCATCAGGACTGCCTGCTCCAATGCGCTGATGATGATCTCGCGCTTGATTCCACGATCCTTGCCGACAGATTCAATGACCCGGCTGAGTTCGGTTGCGTTCATGGCTCGATTCCTCCCTCGATTTCTCCCTCTGGGGTGCCGGAAGTGTCATAGTCCGGTTCCAGATTGGCTTTGCTGATTCGCTCCGGAGGAAGGGTGATGCGCGGGAGCGCTTCTTCCTTTCCTTTCTTTCCTCCTTTGGAGGAGGGTTTTCCGGGGCGACCTTTGGTTTTTGCTGCTGTTCCTTCGTCCTTCAGAACATCCAGCACAATCTTCCCGCTCGGGGAAATTCCCTGCGAGATTCCTAAAAAAGTCCGTTGTTTGGGGTGCTTCGTGCAGAATTCTTCGTTTTCCGACTCATTCGCAGTGAGCGGACGGTCGATATACAGACGCACTTCGCGGCCCTTGAAACGCTCGAAATCCCGGGCGGAGCGCAGCGGGCGATCGACGCCCGGCGAAGACACTTCGAGTTCGTAAGCGCCTTTGAACGCATCCTCGACCTCGGGCATCGCGTCGAGCGGTTCATCGAGCGCGCGGCTGACTTTGGCACAATCCTCGATCCCGATGCCACCGCGGTTCCATTCCGAGTGCTCGATGAAGAGCCTGAGGATCTTGCTGCGGTTGACGTGAACTTCCATGTGGATGAGTTCGTAACCTAGAGAGGCGAGCAGGGATTGCAGACGGATCCACAGCTCCGGATGGGATGGCCTTTGGGCGGCATCCCCGATCCATGCATTTTGCAGATCGGAGTCCGCGGCCTGAGGCGGTCCTTTCTCGGAGTGGGTGTCCATTCTATCCGTCATGCTCTTGGCAAATCCTCTTTGAGAGTCCTCGGGGAGCGCTTTTTGAACAGCGCTTACTCGGGCTCAGGGTAAAAAAAAAGCGGGCGATTTGATCGGCCCGCTTTCGTGGTCCAGTCTTGGAGAGGTTTGTAGCACGCCTTTCCAGAACGGGGCAACCCTCGAATTACCTGAAATTCAACCCTTTTTAGCCGTGCGCCCGTGAGGAGAGGATGAAAGTGGAGCGGGGACAGGCGGGGACGGAGTCCGAAGGAAGACTCTCATGATCTGAGGGTCCTATGAAATCAGACGCTTGACGGATTCATTCCAAGGGTTTGAAATAGTTAGGAATGTTTCTCTCCAGTCGACTCCACTCAAAGCGAGTCCGAAATCAGTTTGCAGTTGCCCTGGCCGCGCTTCCGCTGCTTGGGGTGGGCGCTTTTACGGCCACTCGTGCTTTTGCGGACGCTACTTCGGGTGCCCCTTGGCGCCTGGAGGTCGGCCACAAGGTTCACGGTCAGTGGCAGTCGCTCAAAGTCCTGCAGGAGTCTGATCTTAAATCCCTCGGCTCTCTCAAGTCTTTGAACGAGGCTTGGCCGGGGGCTCAACGCCGGAGTTCTTGGCAGGGTTACTTGATTGCGGACGTGATTCAGAAAGCACTCGACCAGATGACTGTCGAGGAGCGGGCACAGATCGATCTGGTAATTCTGCAGGCGGGCGAGGGGGACGGAGCTCAACGTGCATTGCTCCCAAGGGCCCTTTTGAAGAACTTCCCGTTCTTGCTTGCCTCCCTTCGTGACGGCAAGAATTCCGCCAAGGGGTGGGTGGCCGTTCCTCCGCTTGCCAGCCGTTCCAAGTTGCAGGCCGAAGGGCTCCCCATCGAGAGTTATTTCCTGGAGAGTGTGAGTCGCATCGAGCTTGCCAACTCCAAGGAGCGGTATAAGCCCGCCATTCTGATCCGAAGGACTGACCCGATCGCCGTGCGCGGAGAACGCGTGTTTGTGTCGAGCTGTCTGGCTTGCCACGATTCAGGACGAGCTCCCCGGTTTGACGGAAATGCCAATTCACCTGCAAACACGCCCTCCCAGTCCGTCGCCTCGGCCATATCCACCGTCGCGTCCCACTTTTCGAACACGCTTTCTCCAAGCGAGTTCAAGCCCCTGCACAAGACTGTGCCGGGCACTCCGTCCCTCAATGACCGCGACTGGCAATCTCTGAAAAGTTATTGGGATGCGGTCAAAGTGCAGCCACCCGAGGGAAGTTTGATGCCCGCCAGTGATTCACCGATCGAGGCGGGTCGTGACGGCAAAGCCGATCAGGGTGCCGAAGCAGCAGGCGGAATGTCTCAGCATTCGAACGCGGGATGACGCTTTTTCTGCGGGAGTACTGAACCTGGAGCTCACTCACAAAGGCTCGGGTCGCTGATATAACCGTGGGTGAATAGTTCCGAAAAGCAGGTGTAGAACTGAGTTGCCTCCTTATCAGTGGAGAAGACCAAGCGCGGAATCAGAGTGGGGAGTGTCGGGTCCGCAGGTGTCAGGGTGAGTTCCAGATCGCACCGGGAGTTTCCGACGGATCGGTCCAAGCTGACGGTGACTTGCACATGATCCCCAGGGGCTGGCGAAAAAACTTTGGGTGAGAAAATCACACCGCTTGAGTCCTTGATCATGAGGCCTGAGAAGTCCGCACTCGGATCTCCAGGAACCTTGAGGCCTAGACTCCAGACTGTCTGTCCGCTGGAGTTGAGGCTGCAGCCCGAGAGGATGGTCCCGCTCAAAGTATAGACTGCGCCTGGGGGCAGGGTTCCCGGGATCTGAAAAGAGTAGTTGGCCGAGAACCCGTCAATGCCGCGCGTATCGAGCGGCCAGTGGAAGCGCAGGGTGCGCGACGGGCTCGACGGGGTGAGTTGGCTGAAAAGCCCACCTACAGGGTTCGCCAGGTCGAGGGGAAAGTTATATAAGAGGTATCCGTCGCCATGGAGGCGGGCACCGATGAACCTTTTGATTTCGGTCTTGAGCGCGAGATCGACACCTTGCAGGTCGCTCGCCCAGCCGACGATCAGGCACGGCTTTGCCCGGAGTCGGATGGTCCCGCAGACCTCCCGCAATAGCTCCTCCGAGCCCAAGTAGTTATCCACGGACGAGTCCGTTTTGATCATGACACCATCGATTGCATCTCCCAAGGTTTTCGAAATGAGACGTTCGGATTCTCCGAGGACTCTCGACTCGGCTACGGTAGTCACGCGGCCTGGGGCCCGAGTCACCGTGGCAAAAGTTGAGAAGTGCGATGGCTCGTTCAACATGAGTTCGTGAAAGTCATGCATGCTCGTGCCCGAGTGGAGTTGAATGAAAATTTTGGGTAGCGAGATGATCGCAAGCTTGTTGACGTTGTTCGAAGTGTGCGCGGTGCCTCGGTTTCGGAGTCGGAATCGAACTTGGATCTCGCTTGACCGCAGGGCGCGCACTTCGGCCGGTTGGAGCCGGAATTGAACAGGATGAAATTGGCTGCCCGAATTTCCCGTCGGATTCAGAAATCCCGGCGTGCTCACGGTGCGCCAACTTGAGGGCGAAGACCCCAAGCCGATGGCGACTTCGACAGCAGGCTCGGCATTGGCGGTGCTTGCGATATAGCTATCCCCGATCAGCGACTCGATCGTGACTCCGACTACGGACGTCGGCACACGGAGGTAACTTGATCCGGACGCCCGAATCCGCAGGGTGTGGTCGATTTCGTCCCCGGTCCCCACCGACGTTGTCGTGAACAAGCGGTGGTCGGTCGTAGTCCCGGCCGGGATGCCGAGGACAATGGACGGCTTCAAAAGCGCCAAGGCGTTCAGTCCCTCCAGGTAGGGCATGAACGGAATTCCGCTCGGAGCGATCGCTGAAGCATGGAACGCGCGCAGGGTATCCGGTGTGATGGACCGGGTGGTATCCAGTGGACTGACCACGTTGGAATGGAAGTCGTCGGCCCCGATGGCCAGAGTGACTCCTCCGGCTCCTGCAGGACTTGAGGTCGAGGTCCGGAGGGCCGAGGCGGCAGCGGATAATTCGGTTGAAGCGGTCTGAAGGGCGCTCAAATCTCCCGGGGTGCTGAACTCGGCTGGTTGTAGAATGGCGAATGCGATTTGCGTTGGCTGCGTCCCGAGACGGTGCCACTCCCGACTCACTGAAAAGTAGTTCAAATTGGAGCAGTTTGTGGAGCGCCCTGGATAGTAGGGTGCGGCCCAAAGCTGATGGCCCACGTGATTGAACTCGTTTATCAGTGCGGCTGCATCGTGGCTTGCGGCTCCCGAGGAAGCGGGGCTACCGCTGCTCCAAGTGCAGCTCGCTGCCAAGCCACCGGCCGCGGGCTGTGTGGACTTGATGTGTGAATTCCAGGTCCCCTTGAGGAAGGCTGCGTCAACCCGAGAAACTGGGCACGTAAATCCGATCACGAGAGCAAAGGTGAGAAGAATGAGAGGGTGTAGAGCATGGTCTTGTATATGAAGCACGCTTCTGAGTGTCTCCTGATCCTAAAAATGTGCCCAGATGTGTCAGTTTTGGCCTGCACGTTGATTGGGAGAGCTAAGTTTAAATTCGTTTGAACTTAGGGTAGATCTCATTTAAGAGGTGCGTCATGAAATCAAAAGTCTCGAAGTTGACAGGTCTTGTCGCGCTCCTCGTGGGTGCTTGGGTTGCTCAAGTCGGAGCTCAAAAAGCGTATGCATTCGGAAGCGCTCCCGCCGGTCTTCCGGAGTTGGAAGTCGTTCAAGACTTCGAAGTGCAGCGCTACCTGGGGCTCTGGTTTGAAATTGCGTCCTTCCCGCAGAGTTTCCAAAAAGGCTGCACCGGCACTACGGCTGAGTACTCGCTGATCAATTCCAACACGGTCCGTGTGGTCAATAAATGCTATCAGGACTCCCTCGAAGGAGAGCTCAAGGAAGCGCACGGCAAAGCCAAAATCCCGGACCTGAGTGTGCCGTCCAAGCTCAAAGTGTCTTTCTTCTGGCCGTTCAGCGGAGCCTATTGGGTGATCGAGCTCGGCGATAATTACGAATATGCAGTCGTCGGGCACCCGAGCCGCGACTACCTGTGGATCCTGAGTCGTACTCCGCAAATGGACGCTCAGCTCGTTCAGGAAATCATCGCGCGCCAGGCCGCCAAGGGATTTGATATGAGCCGCCTGAAATTCACGCTGCAGCGCTGATTTCCAACCGCTCTATAAGCGCCCAAGCCGGTCTCCATCTCGGAGGCCGGCTTTTTTCTTTTCCAAAAAGGGGAGGTGAGTCGATTCCGACCCGGGCGGCAGCCCGCCAGGCCCCAAGAAAAACCTTTCCGTTGTCCTTCAGTCCACCGAAAGGTAAACTTTTGAGGATGCTTTGGTTCGGCGCTTTTAGAGCTGCAGTGAATGGACTGATGACCGGCGTTTTCCACGCGCTTGCTTCGCTCATGCTGCTTTTCGTGCTGCTTCAGCCGAGCCAATGGCGGGCACCCGCGGTCCCTGCGGGAGGGGAGGCGCAAGAGATCCTCGCGTGGAGCCCGGACAATTCCCTCGTTGGTACCGTGAAACGGATATCGAGCTGGGACCCCGCCGCACACTCGGGAGCATTTTTGGATCAAGCGCTCCGATCCGAGGGTACGGACCCTTTTGGCCTCCTGGATTCGGAAGATCCCAACGAAGAAGATCCGGTTCTGATATCCCCGAGCGGGCTTCCGTCCCGGGTTGGAAATCGCCACCACCTGGAAAACCGCGCACTCTCCCTCCGCTTGGAGCAGCTCATCCATCGACCACCGATCGCCTGACTCTCATTCGGCGTTCTTCGGCGTTTGCATCTCCAATTTCACTCATTTTGCATCCCCTCCGTCGTGAAGGGAAAGGGTTTATATCATGTCACCGCTTTCACTGAAAAAACGTTCTGAAACCGTAACTCGTGCGCTGGACCTCCTTAAAGAGGGCAATGCTCGATTCTCCCAGGGGCTCCGCTCGATTGAGACCATGCTGAGCGCCCTCAGGCTCAAGGACTTGGCCGAAAAGGGGCAGTCGCCTTTTGCGATTCTGGTCACTTGCTCGGATTCGCGCCTGCCAGCCGAGATCGTCTTTGATCGCGGCGTGGGCGACTTGTTTGTGATCCGAATGGCCGGAAACGTGGTCACCCCCGAGGTCGTGGCCAGCATCGAGTTTGCGGCAACCCAGTTCAAGACGCCGCTCTGCGTGGTCATGGGGCACTCCAAGTGCGGCGCCATGATATCAGCGGAGAAGGTGCTGGGGGGGCAGGTCGAGGCGCCGACGCCATCTCTGGGGCAGCTCTTGGGCAAGATTCGTGCGCCTTACGAGCAGACGTGCCGGGCCTTGGACCATCTCGGGCACACCCACAACCTCAAGCGTTCGGATATCAACTTTCCTACGGCCCTCACGCACTTCAATGTCCATTACGGCGTGGAAGAGATCCTCAAGCGCAGTCCCACCTTGCAACAACTCGCAGCCAGCGGTGAGTTTGCCGTGGTCGGGGCTTTCTACGACCTCCACCAAGGCACGGTCACTTACCTTCCCGAGGGCGATGATGAACGCATCGAAGCCGCCTTCAAGCGAGGAGAGCTGCCAGTCGAGGGACTTCTGACTTCAAATAAATGAAGCGTACGGGAACGGGGGGCTCAGAGTGCCCGCTCGTAAATCCGCCAGCGGCGGTAGAGCGGCGCGCCCAGATCCCTCCAAGGCTTGTTCATGGCTTCGTTGTCCTCGAGGATCCATGAGGCTTCGCCGCCAATCAGTTTGCGGCGTTTTCCACGTTGGAATGCTTCGTAGGTGAAGAGCGCAAAAATCCCGCCGCCTCGGAACTCGGGTTTCACACCGAGGGTGATGATCCGTACGGTCTTGAGCATCTTGCGTCCGAGCAGGATTTTGAAGAGCCCGGTGGGCAGGAGGCGCCCGCTCGGGATGCGCTTGAAGATGTGGTTCATGTCGGGGAGGGCGAGCATGAAGCCCGCGGGCTTCCCGTCCACTTCCGCGATGAATGCGAATTCGGGATCGAGCGCAAGCTTCATGTCCTTGGCCGCGAAAAAGAACTCTTCGCGGGTCATAGGGAAAAAGCCCCAATTCTTTTCCCAAGCCGAATTGTAGATATCAAAACAAATTTCGACCTCGCGTTCGAAATTACGCGTGTCGAAGTCGCGAAAAGTGATGCGCGAGTCCTTGCGGATCTTCTCGACGTAGCGCTCGAGCTTGGGGGGGAGTTCTGCAATTTTTTCGGTGGGGAGCCAGTAAGCGACCAGATCCTTGGCTTGCTTGAAGCCGAGCTTCTCATGGAGGTCCACGTAGTAGGCTGGATTCCAGGTGGTCATCATCGTCGGGTGCTGGCTTTGGCCGCGCACGAGCAGGCCGCACTCGTGGTTGGTGGAGGGATTCATCGGGCCGACCATCGAAGTCTTGCCGCGAGCTTTGAGCCACGCTGCCGCTGCATCAAAGAGTTGCGAAGCGACTTGCGGGTCGTCGATGCATTCAAAGAACCCGTAGAATCCGCTCTGGTCACCGTGGAACTCATTGTAGGCGCGATTGTCGATCGCAGCGATGCGGCCGACGAACTCGCCGTTTTTTTCGGCCAAGAAGAGCTCGATTTCAGCGCGTTTGTAGAAAGGGTTTTTGCGGGTGTCGAGAGCTTCGTGCACCGCCATGCGCAGCGGCGGCACCCACTGCGGGTAGCGCTTCTGATCGTAAAGTTTCCAAGTCAGATCGACAAATTGCTTGGTCGAGGCTTTGTCTTTTTCGGGGTGGAACGAGCGGATTCGGACTGTGCCTGAGCGTCCTGCAGATGCGGAGGACGAGGTGGCGTGGCCGGTAGCGGAAACGGTTTCGACGTTAGGGTTCATGGTGGCGCGACGCTAGAGCAAAAAGATTGCAAGGGAAAGTAAGAACTTTTCCGAGCTCTGTGTGCATGCGAGAGTCTGGCGCGTGACTGTTACCAAGATCGCTCCCCAGGATGTTGTGCTTGCCGATTCGCGCATTGAACTGCCTGTCGCTGCTGCGCAGGCGCTCTCACGCCGGATCCATTTGGTGACCGGAAAGGGCGGGGTTGGGCGCAGCACTTGGTCGGCGGTGCTGGCGCGCCAGTTTGCGGCTCGGGGATATCGGACGCTATTGGCCGAGATCACGGAGCCCGGCCAGGCTTATTCTCCGCTGGCGCGGCTCTGGGGTCAGGATGATTTTGGAGTGGAGCCGCGGGCGCTCGAGACCGGAATTGACGGCGTGGCTCTCTCTCCGAGACGGGGCCAGGAACTCTTTCTTTCTCGCGTGATCCATGTCGAAGCTTTGGCCAAGGCTGCGCTGGCGAGCGAAGCGATCCGCAAGCTGCTCGATGTGGCGCCTTCATTCCGGGAGTTGGGCGTATACTATCACCTGCTCACGCTGCTCAAACTGCTCCATATCAACGGAGCGGAGCGATTTGAACGCGTGGTGATCGATTTGCCGGCAACCGGGCACACCCTCGCGTTGACTGGCCTGCCCGAGATCCTGGGACGCGTGATCACCCGCGGACCGATCGCGGAGGCCTTGCGCGAGGGACAACGGATTTTGAACTCGGAATCGTTGACAGCAGCTTGGGTGATCGCATTGCCCGAGCCGCTTCCGGTCACCGAATCGTTCGAGCTGATTGCAGGCCTCAAACGCACCCATGTGCCGGTGGGGGGGGTGATCCTCAATCGGTTGCGTAAGGATCCCTTCAACCCTTTGGAGCGCCAAGTGGTGGAGGGATGGATTCGCGAAGGACGTTCCATTCCCGGATACCGCGCGGCCGTGGAATTGGGTGAGAATCGAGCTGCCCTCGAGCGCCTCTTGAATTTGGTGAAGGAGCCGGTCGTCCGCGCACCCGATCTCGAGGATATCGCGCGCGAGCCCAAGCTTGTGGTGGCCGAGCTTGCCTCGATGTTGATCGAGTCCGTCACCCGGACGGATTCGGGAGGTGTGGCATGAGCGCCTCGCAAGCTTCGAACGGTATAATATCGGATTTACTTGCCACCCGCCGCGTGATCGTCTGCTGCGGTGCGGGCGGAGTGGGCAAGACCACGACTGCGGCGTCGATTGCCGTGCTGGCCGCGCGCCAAGGCAAGCGTGTGCTTGTGCTCACGATCGATCCTTCCAAGCGCTTGGCCGAGGCACTGGGTGTTTCGCAGCATGCGGCGGCACCGGTTGCGATCCCGCAGGAGCGTGCTCGTGAGGCGGGGATCGAGGCGGCTGGCGGAAGCCTCGAGGCTTGGATGCTCGATCCCAAAGTTGTGGCCGATCAGGCGGTCCGCAAGATCATCGGGGACGAGATCCGTGCCGCCCGGTTCCTACAGCATCGCATCTACATCGAAGCCACCCGCATGATCGCCGGCATGCAGGAATACACGGCCATGAAGGCGCTCCATAAATATATCACCGATACCGCCTATGACCTGATCGTCCTGGATACACCACCTTCGCGCCATGCCTTGGATTTTCTGGATGCACCCTCACGCGTGGCCGAGTTCCTCGAAGGGCGGATCTTCAAGCTTTTTCTTCCGAGCGAGCAGGGTTTTTTCCGGCGGGCGGCCTCGAGTGTCGTGCACAAGGTGATATCTGGCGTGCTGGGTGAGGATCTGGCGCAGGATCTTGAGGAGTTTTTCGGACTATTCTCCGGAATTTTCAGTTCTCTCAATCAGGACCTCTCGGTGACCCGCCAGTTTTTGGCAGGTCCGCAGGCGGCGTTCCTGATCGTCACTTCCACGTCCGAAGCAGCCAGAACGGAGGCACGGTTTTTTCTCGATCGCACTCGGGAGCTCGGGCTGCCTGTGTCGGGCATTGTCCTCAATCGTAGCCATGCGGTGGAGCAGGTCGCCCTTTCAAAGCCCGATCTGGCCCCTAAGTCCCTTGAGTCTCAAGTCTGGTCCAAGCTCGAAGCCTTTCAGACACTAGAGGATCAGAGGCGTGAACGGGATCTCGGAATCCTGGCCGAAATCCGCGCTTGGCTCGGGGAGAGAGGCGAGGTTCTGGCGCTCCCATGGATATCGCCCGCTCAAGAGGGGCTCGGCATGTTGCTTGAGCTGGCTCGTGGAATGGTCAGGCGGTGAGCAGCGAAGCGGGATCATCCGGCCCCTGTTTCACGCGGCCTCGCGGGATTTCCTTCGGAGCTCCTTTTCAATGAAGCGGGTCGCGTTTGACGCCACGACCTCGAGTTTCCCTAATTCTTCGAACAGGTGAGTCGCTCCTTCAATGATAGCGACCTCGCAGTGTCGCGCACGTCTCATTTTCTCATAGGCATCCCGGTTGAGTTCGATCACGGCCGAGTCGAGTCCACCTACGATCAGGAGGGTGGGGGTTCTGCCCCATTCAAGAGCCGATGCCTCCGCCAGATCGGGTCTTCCCCCTCGTGATATCACAGCGAGCGTGTCGCTTTCCAGAAGTCGCGCCGCATTGATCGCAGCCGCGGCGCCGGTGCTGGCCCCGTACAGGACCAACGGGACCGGGTCCGCGTTATTGGGCAGGTGTTTCTTGAGGAGGTCTTGCGCGTGCCGGGCGCCCAGCATCAGGCGGCGGGTCAGGAATGGGATATCAAAGACGTGGGCTCGGTGCGCGTACTCTTCCTCGTTGAGCAGATCGAACAAGAAAGTGGCGTGTCCCGCCGACTGAAATGCCCGGGCTACTTTGAGGTTTCTGGGGCTTTGCGAACTGCTCAGGCTGCCGTGAGCGAAAACAATCAGCGCTCGAGGCGAATCCGGCCACTCGAGCAGGGTGTGGAGCTCGCCGCCAGCCGGCGGTCCGAGTGCGATCCTGCCATGTAATTTTTTGAGCGAGGGCACGAGGGGTTCCTGGATAATATCAATTACATCCTGATCGCTCAGCTGCGGGAAGTCCTCGAACCATTCACCGACGGAAGCGAAATCGTCCGGGGTCTCGAGAGAGATGATTTCTCCGAGCGGCATCCTGCGACCCAGTTCCCTCGTGATGGCTTGAACGCTCCCGCGCGATGCGACAGGAACCGCCACGTGAATGCGTTGGGCGCCCGCTTTTTCCGAGGCCAGAATGGCGGCGCGGAGGGTGGCTCCGGTTGCGATTCCGTCATCCACTAGGATCACAGTTTTGTTTTTGATGGATTGAATATCACTGGCAGGTGCGAGCAGCTTCACGCGCCGTTCGAGCTCCTTGCGCTCGCGTCTCACCGCAAGTTCGAGTTGGGTGGGATCGGCTCCCAGATTTCGGATGAGATCTTCGTTCCACCAAAGGGTATCCGGATTCGCGAGCGCGCCGGCGGCCAATTCCGGATTGTCCGGCATTCCGATTTTTCGGACGATCATCAGCCTGAGCGGGAGTTCGAGTGTGCGTGCGACCTCTGCCGCAACGGGCACCCCGCCGCGCGGGAGCGCTGCAACGATCGTGTCGTCTGCGGATCGCCACTCCGGATGCTGATTGAGGAGTGCGATCCCGAGTTCATGGCCGGCCTGCTTGCGATCGGTGAAGGGCATGCGGCAAATTTGCTGCAGGCTCCATTCCAATCCCCGCGAGGATCGCCTTTTTAGTGTATATCATTCCAGAGGTCGTTTACCGCATCGACGAGCGGCTCGACCTGCTTGATGAATGCCGTCTGGATGGCGTTTGCCGCTACCTTTTCGCCAAACTCGGGCTTGTCAGGATCGATGGGTAGATAACCTTCGTAGAGATTGCCGACGGCGGTCAGCTTGGGTGCGGCAGCCGTGCCGGAAGCGCACACCCGGATATCAATGCGCTCGACCCGGCGTTCGACGTTGCGGGTGGAGCCTTTGAAGTCCAACCGGATCATCCGGCCGTTGGCAGACAGCAGATTGCCTGCACAGTTGATATCCTTCACGGTTGCCGAGACAAGGGCGCGTTCGTCGATCGGTCCCGCAAAGGGTGCTTTGCCGTCCAAGTCGAGTGCGACGACGGCCGGACGTCCGCGCGAAATGACTTCCTTGGTGATTTCCATGGTCACGCCGGGCACCCAGGGTACGACCGGTTTGTAGCGGTCAAAGATCGCCGGCACATCCTCGATCGATTCAAGCGCTCGCTCCAGAGTGAGGTGAGAGGGGACCGCCACTGTCTTGGTGACGGTTTTCGCAGGTTCTTCCGCGCGTGCTGATGGTGCCAGCGCTACGGAGAGTGCTGCGAGCACGAGCAGGGGATTTGAGCGGAGCGGGTTTCTGAAGGGGGTCATGGCTTTTCCTTTCGAGAAAGCATCAGCGGCAGTCGTCTTGAAGTTGTTCGCGGAAAGTCCGCGTCGTGGCAAGTTCATTTTCCGGATGGAGCACGTTGCGATGCACCAGGAGGGCGGCTTCTCCATATTGGTTTTTGATATCGGCAGCCGGACTGACTCCGATCCGTCCGTCCCGGGTGGTCATGAGCATGGGGAGCGCTCGGACTCCGGCGATCTCCGTGTTGCCCTCGCGAGTCTTGACCAGCTGCAGGTGCAGGAGGGTCGAGGTCCGCTTGGAGGTCCCGGTCTGACCGCTCACGAAATTCCCGAGCGAGTAGATCACGAAGCGCTCCCGGCCATCGACCAGGTGCTTTTCCATGGGTTGCAGCACGTGCGGGTGTGCGCCGATCACGGCCAGTGCTCCGGCTTCCAGCATCCTGCGTGCGAGGGATTTTTCCCGGGCTTCGGGTTTGAACTGATATTCCACCCCCCAATGAGGGGTCACCAGGACCGCGTCAATCAAGGGATCCTGATTGGCTTCGCGGATCAGCTGCAGGACGGTGGCTTCGTCCCGGTAGCAGTCGAGTACTTGGTGATATCGATCCGGGATTCCGTTGGTGGAGAAGGTGCACGCTACCCACTTGAGGCGGAAGCCGCGGGTCTCGGTCGTGACGCTCCAGCGATCGAGCGCGGTGTCGGTTTTCTCGCGCACGCCGGTGTGCGGAATTCCCACCGCATCGAGAGCAGAGAGTGTTTCGTTTGCTCCGCGAGACCCCTGATCCAGGGAATGATTGTTCGAGGTCGAGAGGATCGAGAATCCGCTCGTGAATAAATCCTGAGCGAGAGCCGGCGCGTAGTTGAACTGCGGGTAAGAGCTCGTGGGGGCGCTTTTTGATATCGGTCCTTCGAGGTTGGCGTACCTGAGATCGGCAGCATCGAGCCACGGCTGAATGTGATTCCAGAGGGTCGTGAACCCGCCTTGCGACCGGAGAGTGGCAGCCTGCCGCTGGAGGGGCGTGTGCAGAAGCAAGTCTCCGACCGCAGTGAGCGTGAGCTCGGAAGTGCGCGGAGCGCAGGCGGCTGAAAAGCGCAGGGGTTGGGAAAGAGGGGCCGCGTGCAGCGCAGGGCTCGCAAGCGCGAGGAGGGCGAGTGACGGAGTCAGGTGGAGTTTCCGAGCTCGGGCAGCCTTCATGGGAGTGGGTGATATAGCTGCAGGAGGGATTGAGCAATCGAGGATCGGGCTCGTCTCAGACTTTGATAAGGGCACGTGCTCTTTGGCTTTTTTGCCACGGATTGGGTCCATTCTCCGATCAGTTGTTTCGGGTTTGGACACCCCCCGCAGGGGGGATGGCCCAAGGGCGAGGGGCGAGGGCCCTTCGGGGGCCGAAAAGTCCTTCCGCCTGGCACTGGATTCGCGGCCCCGGGCTCGGTTTCCGGCACCCGGTCTGCACTTGTGACGGGGACGGAGATTGAAAATGACACGAAAGTTGAGCTGGATGTGGGCGGCATGCGGGTTGATTTCGGGACTGAACTCGGCCCTCGCTTGGGAGTACCGCGGGAGCGCGCCCGAAAGGGATAGTGACCAGAGTGAGCGCCGGATTGCTCGGGAGTGGATCGAATCCATCCGATCGGCGTCCGCCCCGTCGCTCGCCGCCTGCGAGGTTTTGAAGCGCATCCGGCTCGATGGCCATGTGCCCGACTCGGCAGTCAGGTCATTTTTCGGCCTTGTCGCCCGGGATCCGATCCTTCAAGCCTATATCATTCATGCCCACCATGCATTCCAGGAGTCTGCATGGCTTGGGGCGCCTCTGCGGATCGAGAGTGGCGCGAAAAATCTCAGAATTCGCCTCGAGTATTTCGGGAGCAGACTGAGGTCGATGCAGGAGTCCGCCATACCAGGGTTTTTTTACGGCAGTACACCCATCCTCGATGAGAAAGTGCGAGGTCGAGTGGGTGTGCTTCTCGGACGCATTGCGGAGGAACTCGCGGTCCAGAGCAGCACGACCTCCGACCCCCGTGATTTCATCCGGCGCGTGTCACGGGTCCGCAAGCTGGGAGCAGAGTTCCTTGCCCTCGAGCACGAGTTTGAATCCAAGCGCCACGAGCGTCTCCATGTCGAGATTGCGCAAGATATCGATCAACTCCGGCAGGTCAGCGACTGGGTCAAAGGAGCAAGCTTTGATGCTCTGGCTTGGATGGCCCGGGTCCGAGCGCTTCCTTTAGGGATTCAGGCATCGATTGCCGCAGGAGCATCGACTCAAAGTGTGCTTTGCGCCCTGGATCGGACCTATATCGATTGGACCACTTCGTCCGGGACGGTGAGCGAGGCTGTCTGGGCTGCCAATTTAGCAGTCTGTGCAGCGGAGGGCGCAGTGAGTGCGGTTTCTATGGGAGCGTCTCTCAAAGTCCGTCGCGCGATCGATATCGCAAGGATGGGTTGGAATGCAGCTGAGGGGATTGAAAGTGGCTTGCCCATGCTCCCAGATACCGAGGATGTCCCGGGTCCGATTCTTCCGCCCGGCGCGGTATTAGCGGACGGAGAGGGAGGCGAGGGCGGCTTTGGGCCCGAATTGCTCTTTGTTTTGCAGGTCGAACCCGGACTTGAACACTATGGCTCGGAGGAAGGATGGGCGGGACTGGTGCTCGATACCCTGATGTCCCGCCGGGACCTGCGGGGCGAAGGAGAGGAGTGAGGGCACCCGCGAGAGAGCCGCGAAGCGCTCAGTGACCTTCGCGAACCAGATTGCGGTTCCAGCTCGGGATTTCGACCACGAGCTTGGACTTGCCGTTAGGCACGCATTGGCAAGCCAGGCGGGACTGCGGAGTCACTCCGGGCGCTTTGTCGAGCATGTCCTCTTCGGCTTCTTCGGCCTCGTTGCAGCTCGCGAGGCCTTCGCGGACCATGATGTGGCAGGTGGAGCAGGCGCTGACACCTCCGCAGGCGTGATCGATCTCGATTCCGGCTGCAAGGGCGATATCAAGAATGCTGCCCGGCAGACCGGTGCCGGCCGATGGCATATCAGCGGGATCGAGCTCCAGCGTTTGGTTGTCGGAAGGATCCTGGCCGCGGAATTCGATCGAAAACCGGGTTTGCGCTTTTTCAGTCTTGGGACTCGGGATGTAAGGATTGATGCCGCCCATAAGTGGGCCAAGAGCTAGCTTTTTGACGCTCCAATGGCAAGGGGCTCGGCAGGAATTCCCCATGGACGGCTCGCCGTCCTGGGCTATGCTTGAGGGTAGAGGGTCCCACGGATGGCAATCAATCGCGTTCGCACTTCATTACCCCTGATTCCCGCTTTGATTTTCGGCTTTGGATCGAGCCTCCAAGCTTCGGCTGCCTTATCTGTCCGAGTGCACCTGCCGGAGGGCTGGAAGGCCGAGACCTCCGGGAGGCTCGAGCGCGTGGAGCGCAAGCCCGCGGAAGCCGTGCAGTCCGAGTGGGTGGTGGTGAGCTACCCGCGAAGGCGGGAGAACCGCAGACAGGCCAGTCCCATCATTCAACGCTACACGCCCGAGGTCTGGCAGGCCCTGACCGATGGCAAGCGCTACGAGATCCTCAAGAACTCCTTTTTTGCCAACACGCGGGAGAAATCCAACAGCGGTCTTCACCACAAGGCTTGCTACCTCGGACCCGGTTCGACTTATATCGCAGCTTTCCTGGCGCCTGCCGGGGGAGAAGCGCCCGCGGCTCCGATCCGTTACCTCAAAGGAGATATGGACGTCTCTCTCAGTCAGGACGAGTACCTGGTCGGGATCGAATCCACGATGGCCGAACCCAATCTCCCGGAGCGCGCGTTTCATTTCCGGATGCCTGCTTGTGATATGCCACTCAAGAATCTGCTTGTTCAACTACCCGAGCTCCAGCAGGAGTCGGGTGAGGGACGCGCTCCTCAGAGCGTGAAAGAATCCTCGGGTGGTGCTGCGGCCGTGTGGACGGCCGAACGTACCGGCAAAGTGCTTGCGCCGCTGGCTGCAAGTTTCACAAGCAATGAAAAAACCGCCGATCGCAAACCGCAGTCGGTGGTCGCCGAGGGCTTTCAGATTCTGGATCCAGGGCCTGCGACTTTACCGGCAGGACTCACCAAGTTCAAACTCGCGTCCGACTACGAGGCCGTGGCCTTGGGCTACGACGAGAAACGCGATCGGCCGTGGAAGGGCATGGACCTCACGCAGGCTTCCGAGCGCGAGCGATTGGCTACATTGCTGCTCGATTATTTTTACGAGGGCATGATCGATCAGAACAAAGCTATCGATCGAAACCTCGATGCTTATCAAAACAACAAACGGGGCTGGTGCCAGATGCCCTGGCTCAATGTTGGCGACAGTGGGCGCGAAGCGATCCACGGACTCACGCGCGAGCGTCCGCTCGAGCCAAGTCCGATCTATCCGGATGTGCCTTGGGGTTCGGACTGGGGCGTGGGCTATTACAACGCACCTGGCTGCCGCTCGCTCCATGCGATGTGGGGGGACGGAGAGGCCCCGCGTGATCCGCCCGTATTCCAGCGTGCGGCTTGGAACGGACTCAAAGAACAGGCGTTCTTTGATGATGCGGCCATGGCAGTCAAAGTCCTTTTCACGACTGCGGATTTCCCGGCACTCAAGGGAGCTCCCACCTGGAAAGCGCACGTGACGACCGAAGAAGGCTCCAATGTCCGCAAGCTTGCGGACGTGCGCCTGCTCCAGATTGATATCGCACTCAAGGATTCAAGCCTCAAGGGTACCAAGGCGGATCTCGATCATTGGATCATGCTGACGTATTACTTTGATTCGAGCTATCAGCTGAAGTCGTCGCGTACGGACGCCAAGGTTGCGCACAAAGGCTGGTACTCGATGCGTCCCGTGGGCGTGCAGCTCGGACTCGAGGAGCCCGCGCAGGGCGGATCCCATATCTTTGCGGGCTCCAAGACCAACGGCAATGGCGGCCGGTTGAATGGTCCGGCCGACAACCCCAAGTCCTCGTGCCTTGGGTGTCATGGGACGGCGGGCACACGCGTGTTCATGGCGCCGGGGTTCATGAGTGGTGCGTCCTATTTGCCGTACCGCGCGCAGTCGCTGGAATTCAGCCAGCAGCTGGCGATGGCCAAGCGCAACTATGAGACCAGAGCCAAGCGTGCAGCCGGCAGACGGTGAAAAGGCGGGGCCTCGCTCGGTGAGCGAGATCCTCAGTCCTTGCGCGTGTTCTTGATGCGAGATTCGATATCTTTGAAGACCCCGCTCAGGAATTCCTGGCTTTTCTGGCCAAAATCACGCGCCAGCTCCGCGAAATCGGAAGCGCTGTCCGCATAATGCTCCATGCCCTTTTTGAGGTCTTGCTGGAGCGAGTTCAGATCCTCGTCCGTGCGCTTGGGGTAATCGCCTGAGAGGATTTTTGCGTACTCGGGACTCTCGGCAAACTGGCGGAGCTCGAGCACCCGCTGCACCGGGAAGGGATGCGAGATCCAAAGCGAGTTGAGGAGCTTGAACACGTGATCGATGAGCGACTTGTTTTCCTCGACCTCGCGGGCCTGTTGCTCAAAGGCCTCGATCGAAAAGTCCTGGATCGATCCCGCACCCGATATCTTCATCAGCACGCGCTGGGAGGTGCGCAGATCCTGCGTGACCAGCAGGCCCGCGCGATCGCTCGAGAGCTCGCTCTTGCGGTCCCATTCCTTGAGGGCGATCAAAAGCGGCAGGCTGAGCACGCTCACCGGCAGGCTTACGGCGCGTGAGGCGAGCGATAGCAGCACAAGCAGCATGGTCTTGTAGAGGGAGTGGCCGGCCAGGATATGCCCGACTTCGTGGGCGAGCACGCACTTGATCTCCTCGGGCTCGAGGCTTTGGGTCAGGCTGTGGCTCAGCACGATGAACGGCTTGTCCATGCCGATGGCCCAGGCGTTCATCGTGGGTTCGGTTGTAATATAGAGTTCCGGCAGTTCGCGTAGATCCAAGATCTGGCAGGTTTCTTCGAGCAGGCGGTGCAGGGCCGGATTCTGGTTGGGCCCCACGCGGATGCTGTTGGAGAGGTAGATGAGCCGGATCCGGCGCTCCCCGAACCCTCCCACCGTCTTGCGCAGAAAAAGGTCAAAGCCTTTGACCGAGCGCAGGACGCTCAGCGCTGCCTGATCGGCCGGGTGGATGAAAGCGCGGGGGGATATCTCCGGGAAGGACTTTTGAAAGTACATACCCCGATCGTAAAGTCCGGGCGTGCTCCGGGAAAGGGGGAACTTGGAAAGATCCCGGCACTCCCGGAAAACTCAGAGTTCCGATAGCAGTGCACCCAGACTGGTCAAGCGCCCGGGGTTCCGGCTCTGTTCGAGCGCTTCGCGTACGCTGCGGGATTCCACCTCGTAGTTTTTCAGCTTCTCGTCCCGCCCCGCGTAATGACCGCCGTATCCCGGGTTTCTTACGTCATTCAGGAACATCCGCTCGAAGTAAGCGGCAGCAGGCTCGACCCGGGGCGAGTTGCCGTAGTCAAAATCAAAGATCTGCCCGTCGTAGAGCAGGACCACGTGGTGGAACCAGTTACGCTCGCCCGGGTCGTACTGCGGATTGTCCCGCGTGCTTCCGGGCTGCATCCGGCCGGACTGTCGGGCGTATTCCACATTGACCATGCCAAAGACCGAGAAGCCCTTGTTCACGATCACGAGAACCCGGGCATCATCGATGGAGAGGCCCTGTTCACGTGCCTTGCGGGCGAGCCCCAGGATATTGTCGCCGCAGCGGCCCTCTTGGTAGCCGATATCAAATTGAGACTGAAAAAGCCTGGAGAGCCCCCGGAGTGTAGCGGGGTCGCTCCACGCGGACGAGTTCTGAGAGAGGGAGAACAGGGTAACCAATACCAGATGGGCCAGGAGGGGACGATGTTTCATGAGGCGCGAGCTAGCACCAAGCGCGGGCACCCGCAAGGGTGCGCAGGGCCCCGGTGACCGCTATGTCATGGGGTGATATTTATCACTCAGCTCCGCTTCATGAAGAACAGAACGGATTGGAGGCTTGAGGCGGGGTCCAGCGGCTTCTCCGCCCGGAGCGCTGGCTGGAAGCCGTTCTGGCGGGCCATCGAGAGAAACGCCTCTTCGCGATATCCAAACCAGATGCGGGGGGGCAAATCGGTTCCGGCCTGAGGGCCGTGGTAGCGGGTGATGAGCGAGCGGTCTTCAAAACGGACGCCTTCGCCCTTGAGGAAGTCGCAGACCAAAACGCCGGTGCTGGGTTTGAGTGCCTGAAAAAAAGAGGCCAGAATCCGCTGCATGTCCTCGATCGAGAAATGAGCCAGCGTCCGCGTGCACCAGATCGCATCATAGTGCTCGCGCTTGAGGCTGAGGAGGCGCAGGTCCTTGTGCTGGACGAAGAGGCCCTTTTTTTCCGCCTCCGCCACTGCCGCCTGTGCACCGTCGATGCCTTCGGCTTGGATTCCCAGTCGAGTGAACGCTTCGAGCCATTCGCCGGTGCCGCAGCCCGCGTCAAGCAGCGTGGGTTCGATATCAGGGTTACTGGCTGGAAGCAGTTGCAGAAGTTGATGGTAAAGGGCGCGATCGAGCGACTCGCTCTGCTCGCGGGCGGCTTCCCCGACGAGGCC
>Ga0172372_10002583_pt1 | contig 27376 bp, 20 predicted proteins | sample LakKiv5m_2_FD_114544 | JGI IMG/M metagenome (GOLD analysis project Ga0172372, IMG submission 114544) | Freshwater microbial communities from Kabuno Bay, South-Kivu, Congo - kab_092012_9.5m | ecosystem: Environmental > Aquatic > Freshwater > Lake | place: Democratic Republic of the Congo...
AAGCGGCCCGGGCGCAGCAGCGCCGGGTCGAGGATGTCGGGGCGGTTGGTGGCGGCGATCAGGATGACGTTGGTCTTGACGTCGAAGCCGTCCATCTCGACCAGCAGCTGGTTGAGCGTCTGCTCGCGCTCGTCGTGGCCGCCGCCCATGCCCGCGCCGCGACGGCGGCCGACGGCGGCGATCTCATCGATGCAGATGATGCAGGGCGCGTGCTTCTTGCCCTGCTCGAAGAGGTCGCGGACGCGGCTCGCGCCGACGCCGACGAACATCTCGACGAAGTCGGAGCCCGAGATCGAGAAGAAGGGCACGCCCGCTTCACCCGCGATGGCGCGCGCGAGCAGCGTCTTGCCCGTACCCGGCGAGCCCATCAGCAGCACGCCCTTCGGGATGCGGCCGCCGAGACGCTGGAACTTCTTGGGATCCTTGAGGAAAGCGATGATCTCCTCGCAGTCGTCCTTGGCCTCGTCGATGCCCGCGACGTCCGCGAAGGTGACCTTGTTCTGCGACTCGTTGAGCAGCCGCGCGCGCGACTTGCCGAAGCTCATCGCCTTGCCGCCCGACGACTGCAACTGCCGCATGAAGAAGAAGAAGATGACGAGCAACACCACCATCGGCAGCCACGTGACGAGCACGCTCGTCAGGAGGCCGTTCTGCTCGCTCGGCTTGTAGGTGACGCTGACGTTGTGATCGAGCAGCAGCTTGTTCGTGTCGTCGCCGACGATGCCGTAGGCGATCTTCTTCTCGAGCTCGCGCGAGGCCCCCGTGCCGCGCGACTGCAGGTAGGTGTAGGTGCCGCTCGTGTCGTGCGCCTCGACCTCGACCTTCACGACGTGACCGCCGCGCACATCGTTGACGAACTCGCTGAACGGCACGGCGCGCGGCGGGTCGGCGTCGGAGACGACGTTGTAAAGCGCGACGCACATCAGGATCAGGAGGACCCAGAGCAGGAGGGTCTTGTGGCTTTGCTTCACGACGACCTCTTGAGGGAGCGCACGGACGGGAAATGCCGTGGAAATGGGGAGGCGGGGACAAGCGCGCCCGGCGGTGCGGGGTAGCATAGGGCCCCCGGGCCATCAAAAGAACGGGCGTTGCCTCGCAGCGTGAAAATAGGCGTGAGATTACACGCGGAGACGGGCTCGGAGAGCGCTGGCGGCACGTCCCTCTGACGGGGCGCCCCGCGAGGCGTTTCAAATCTTTTTCAGCGGCGCTCCGACCGGCCGCGTCCGGACGCGCCGCGCATCGGCTCGTACGCAGCGACGAGGCGCCCCTCGACCACCCGGGCGCAGCGACCGCCCGGCATGCGTACTTCGCCAGACTCCGTGCGCACGAGCGCGTCGAGGGCGTCGATGTGCGCACGTGACGCGGGATGCGCGGGCGCGTCGCCGGCCCAGCGCGCGAGCGCACGACGACGCACGGCGGGTCGCGCGGCGCGGAGAAGTTCTACGGCGGGCACCTCGCCTCCGGCGCGGCGGAGCAGCGCGCTCGCCGCAGCGCGAAGCGCGGCGTCATCCGCGCGGGCGTCGTCGGCGAGCGCCGCGAGGTGCGCGACCACGGCCGGATCGAGCGCGGCGAGCGCGGGCAGCACGTCCGCGCGGATCCGGGCGCGCAAGAAGCGCGGATCGGCGTTCGAGGGATCGTCGACGAAAGGCAGTCCCGATGCGACAACGAGCGCCCGCACATCGGCGCGCGCGCAGTCGAGGAGCGGCCGGATGACGCCGTCGGGACGCCGTGGAGCCGCGCCACCGAGCCCGCGCAGCGAGCTGCCACGGAGCAGCCGCGCGAGGACCGTCTCGGCCTGATCGTCACGCGTGTGCCCGACCGCGATGCACACGGCGCCCTCGCGTGCTGCGCACTCCTTCAGCGCGGCGTAACGAGCCGCGCGCGCCGCTGCCTGAACCGATGCGCCTGCCGACACCGTGACGGCAAGCGCGCGGAAGGGCACCTCGAGCGCCGCGGCCTGCTGCGCCGCTGTCGCGACATCGCGCGACGCGTCCGCACGCAGTCCGTGGTCGACCGATGCCGCGACGAGAGAGAGCCCGAGCTCCGGGGCGAGCCGCGCGAGCGCGTAGAGCAGCCCCGCCGAGTCCGCGCCCCCCGAGCACGCGACGAGCACGGTGCCGGCAGCGCTCGCATCGCGCCGCCACAGACGGCGACGTGCGATCGTTCGCCGCACCGCGCCGATCACGTGTTCTGCGCCCACCGCGCGACGATAGCGCAGCGGTTGTGCGACGCCGACGCCTCCGCTACCGTTCGCCGCCCTTTGTCGCGGCGCGCGTGCGCGTCGTCTGCATCCCCACGGAGTCCCCTCATGCGCCGTACGCTCGCCCGTCGTCTCCTCGCTGCTTCGCTCGTCGCTCCCCTCGCCTTCGCGCTCGGCGCCTGCGGCGACGACGACGACACCCCGCCGCCCCCGCCCGCAGACGCAGGTCCTGGCGATCTCGGCACCGACCTCGGCACGGATCTCGGCGCGGCGGACGCGGGCGTGGACGCCGGTCCTGCGGGTTGCACCACGGGCTGCAACATCGTCGAGATCACCGCTGGTCTCTTCCACTCCTGCGCGCGCCGCGAGAACGGCGAGGTCCTCTGCTGGGGCAACAACTTCTTCCGCGAGCTCGGCGACGGCAGCGGCCGTCACCTGAGCTGCCCGCCGCTCTTCAACGAGCTGCCGACGGACTGCCAGGCGCGCCCCGTCGCGGTGAGCGACCTCGAGGGCGCGACGGAGATCGAGGCCCACAACGGGCCGACGACCTGCGCGCGGATCGCCGACGGCAGCTGGAAGTGCTGGGGGCTCGAGTTCATCAACACCGGCACGGGTCAGCCCGAGGAACTCCGCGCAGCGACCGCCGTCCCGCGCCTCGATGGCGTCGTGCAGCTCGGGCCCGCGTTCGGTTCGGCGTGCGGCGTGACGGCGACGGGCAGCGTGTCCTGCTTCGGCAGCAACCAGGAAGGACAGCTCGGCGACGGCACGACCACCGAGCGACGCGCGCCCGTGGCCGTCAGCGGCTTGGCCGGCGCCGCGGAAGTCCGCAGCAGCGGCAACCACACCTGCGCGCGGCTGACCGACGGCGGCGTCCGCTGCTGGGGCAGCAACGAGAGCGGCCAGCTCGGTGATGGCTTGGCGACGCACGGCACCACGTGCCGCCGCGGCAGCACCGACATCGACTGCGTCACCGCGCCCGTCGAGGTCGCGACGATCGACGACGCGACGGCCCTCGCCGTCACCGGCCAGTCCACCTGCGCGCTCCGCGCCGACGGCACCGTCTGGTGCTGGGGCGCGAACTACTACGGCCAGCTCGGCAACGGCACGCTCACGGACGCGAACACCCCGGTCCAGGTGAGCGACCTGACGGGCGCGACGGCCATCGCCGCGGGCGGCAGCCACTTCTGCGCGCTCGTCGCGGGCGGCGCGGTGAAGTGCTGGGGCCTCAACTTCGACGCCCAGCTCGGCGACAACGCGACCCACGAGCTCTGCGTCTTCGCGTCCGACTCGGAGGACTGCTCGAAGGTGCCCGTGAACGTCACGGGCCTCACCGGCGTGACGCAGCTTGCGCTCGGCGCGAGCCACTCGTGCGCGCTCACGTCGGCGGGCGTCTCCTGCTGGGGCGACAACGTCGTCTACCAGTCGGGCACGCGCGCCTCGATGCGCGTCACCGAGCCGACGGCCGTCGTCGGCATCCCCTGAACGGCTCCCCGCTCACGCACGAAGGGCCCGGCGTCGTCGACGTCGGGCCCTTTCGCGTTCCATCTCGCTCGTGCCGTGCGTTCCGCTCAGCCGCCGTACGTGCGGACGACGTCGCGCGGCGGCCGCTCGACGCTGACGATCGCGCTCGTCACGAGATCGCGCCCCTCGGCGTGGAAGAAGAGCGAGTCGCCCACGCGCGGGAGGCCGTCATAGGGCGTCACGCCGCCCGTCGGCTGGAAGCGCAGCGAGCCGTGCACGGAGTTGCCGCTCGCGAGGTGCGCGCGGAGCCACTCGCCGCTCCGACGGTCACGGACCGCGACGCAGACGTCCTGCTTCACGTGGTACTCGGTGTTGCGCGTCACGAAGACTTTGTGAATACGACGCTCGTTCATGCGGCCTCCTCCTCGGGGCGTGGCCCGACTCCGGCAAGCTACACGCACCTACATCAGCCACCAACAAAGTGACGATGCATGACGCCTGACGACGACCGCGCGCGCCCGCTCCTGCTGCGCGCCGACAACTTCACCCCGCCGCAGCGCACGCCGTGGGGGGGCACGCGCCTGCTCCACACGCTGAAGGCCGACGCGCCGATTTCCCCTGAGAAATCATCATTGTCCTGCGTTGGCGAGAGCTGGGAGCTGTCGGTCGAGCCGGATTTTCCGAGCGTCGTCGAGGCGTCGCCCGAGGACACGACGGCCCGCACGCTCGCGTCGGTGATGGCCGAGGACCCGTACGCCTTCGTCGGTCGCGAGGCGCTGCGCGGCCACCGCGGGACGGCGCTGCTCGTGAAGCTGCTCGACACCGCCGACGCGCTCAGCGTGCAGATCCACCCAGCCGACGACTACGCGGGGCTCGCCCCCGACGAAGCGGGCAAGCCGGAGAGCTGGTACGTCGTCGCACGCGAGCCGGGCGCGGGGCTGTATCTCGGGCTGGCCGAGGGCGTCACGAAGGAGTCGCTCGCTGAGGCACTCGCGGCGGGCGCGGACCTGACGCCGATGCTCGGTTTCGTCCCCGTCGAGCCGGGCGACTTCTTCCTGATCGAAGCGGGTACGCCGCACGCGATCGGCCCGGGACTCGTGCTCGTCGAGCCGCAGTACGTGACGCCCGGCAAGCGCGGCGTCACCTACCGCTACTGGGACTGGAACCGCCGCTACGACGCGGAGGGCCGGCCCGACCCGAACGGCACGGCGCGTGCGCTGCACGTCGAACACGCGCTCGCCGTGACGCGCTGGGATGCGCCGCGCGGTGACGCGTTCGCCGCCTCGGTGCGCGTCCGTGCCGGTGCACCCGACGTGCACGGCGCGGCGCGCCTCGATCGGCTCTCGGGCCCGGCCGGTGCCCTGCCGAGCGCGTGGCTCGACGTCTCGCGCATCGCGGGGACGGGCACGCTCGACTGGCCCGCAGCGGGTGCGCTCGTCGGGCTCACGGTGCTCGCGGGCGCGGTCACCATCCTCGAGCCGCGCGGTCGCCGCACGGTCGTCGCCGCGGGGCGCACCGCCGCCCTGCCCGCCTGCAGCGGTGATGTGCGCCTCGCGCTCGACGCCGCGCACGCCGTGCTCGCCTCCGTCCCCTGACGCGCAGCGCGTCGCTGCTACCCTCGCGCGCCATGGAGCACGTCCGCACCCTCATCGTCGGCGCCGGCATCAGCGGGCTCGCGACCGCCGCCGCGCTCGGCCCCGACGCCGACATCCTCGTGCTCGACGCCGACACGGAGATCGGCGGCTACTGCAAGACCATCACGAAAGACGGCTTCGTCTGGGACTACTCGGGGCACTTCTTCCACTTCAAGCACCCCGAGATCGAGGCGTGGCTGCGCGCGCGGATGCCCGGGCAGCGCATCCTCACGGTGCAGAAGAAGTCGTTCATCGCCTGGGGCGATCGGCAGATCGATTTCCCCTTCCAGAAAAACATCCACCAGCTCCCGCAGGACGACTTCATCGACTGCCTGCACGACCTCTACTTCGCGCGCGCGCCCCGCGAGCTCCTCGGCGCATCGGCGCAGCCCGCGCCCGTCGAGGACTCCTTCGAGGCGATGCTCTACGCGCGCTTCGGTCGCGGGATCGCCGATCGCTTCCTCGTCCCGTACAACGAGAAGCTCTACGCGACGAAGCTCTCGCGCCTCGACAAGGACGCGATGGGGCGCTTCTTCCCGCACGCGGACCTGACCGACATCGTCCGCAACATGCGGGCGCCGGACAACGCCAGCTACAACGCGACCTTCACCTACCCGGAGGGCGGCGCGATCCAGTACGTACACGCGCTCGCGAGCGCGGTGCGCCCCGAGCGGATCGCGCTCGGCGAGGCGCTCGTCGGCGTGGATCTCGAGGCGCGCGTCGCGCGCACCACGCGCCGCACGCTGCGCTTCGACCGGCTCGTGTCGAGCGTGCCCTTCGACCGCCTCGTGACGCTGTGCGGCCTGCCGCACGAGCCCGGCGTCTTCACCTCGAACAAGGTGCTCGTCTTCAATTTCGGCTTCGACCGCAAGGGCCAGCGTGACGTGCACTGGCTCTACTTCCCGGCGCGCGAGACCTCGTTCTACCGCGTCGGCTTCTACGACAACATCTTCGACACCGACCGCCTGAGCATCTACGTCGAGCTCGGCTTCCCGACCGACGCCGTCGTCGACGTCCAGGCGACGCGCGCCCGGGTGCTCGCGGACCTCGCGCGCGAGCGGGTCATCGACGACCACCGCCTCGTCGCCGAGCACACCGTGACGATGGACCCGGCTTACGTGCACATCACGCAGCGCTCGATCGCGGAGCACGCGCGGCTCTCGGCGCTGCTCCGCACGCACGAGGTGCACAGCATCGGGCGCTACGGCGGATGGACCTACTGCAGCATCGAGGACAACATCGTCGAGGCGCGCGCGACCGCAGCCCAGATCGGCGCTTGACGGTCCCGGGTTCTCTGCGACCCTAGCGCGCCGGCCGCGCAGCCCGCGCGCCTGCGACACGGGAAAGAGCCCAGATGGCGCCGAAGGAAGACAAGGCGAGCGTGACGCCGCGCGTCTCGATCATCATCCCCATCTACAACGAGGAAGCGATCCTCCACGCGGCCGTGGTCGACCTCATCGACCGCCTCGAGGAGTTCGACTGGCCCTACGAGCTCGTCCTCGCGGAGAACGGCTCGAAGGACCGCACCGTCGAGATCGCGCGCGAGTTGTCCGAGCGCTTCCCGCAGGTGAAGTCCTTCTCGCTCGGCGAGCCGAACTACGGCAAGGCGCTGCGCAAGGGCATCCTCGAGGCGCGCGGCGAGTTCGTCCTCTGCGACGAGATCGACCTCTGCGACACCGACTTCTACCGCCGCGCGATGGCCATCCTCGAGACCAACGGCGCGGACTTCGTCGTCGGCTCGAAGGCGCTCTCGGGCGCGAGCGACGAGCGCCCCGCCCTGCGCCGCGCGGGCACCGTCGTCATCAACGGGATGCTGCGCGTCGCCCTCGGCTTCAAGGGCACCGACACGCACGGCCTGAAGGCCTTCAAGCGCCTGCCCACGGTCGAGGTCGCGCGGCAGTGCCTCGTCGACAAGGACCTCTTCGCGAGCGAGCTCGTCATCCGCGCCGAGCGCGCGGGCCTGCGCATGCAGGAGATCCCCGTGCGCGTCCTCGAGAAGCGCCCGCCCTCGATCCACCTCTTCCGCCGCGTGCCCACCGTCCTGCGCCACATGGCGAAGCTCTTCGTCGCCATCCGCATCAAGGGCTGAGCGCGTGGCGCGCGCGGGAGAGCGGCTCGCGGCGCTGAGCGTCGACCTCGACGAGATCCGATGTTACGCCGCGATCCACGGCCTCGACGCGCCGTGGGACGACTCCGCGCACGCCATCTACGAGCGCGCGATCGATCGCTTCGAGCGGCTCTTCGCCGACGAGGGCGTGCCCGCCACCTTCTTCGTCGTCGGCGACGACCTCGACCGCCCCGAGAACGCCGCGCGCATCGCGCGCCTGCACGCGCGCGGTCACGAGATCGGCAACCACTCGCGCGCGCACCTCTACGACCTCACGCGCCGCGACGCGGCCACGATCCGCGCGGAGATCGCCGGCGGCATCGACGCCATCGCGCGCGCCACGGGCGAGGCGCCCACGGGCTTTCGCGCGCCGGGCTACACCGTCACGGACACCGTCTTCGACGCGCTCGCCGCGCTCGGCGTCCGCTACGACTCGAGCGTCTTCCCCTGCCCCGCGTACTACGCGGCGAAGACGGCCGCGATCGGCGCCATCGCGCTCCGTGGCCGCGCGAGCCGGAGCGTCGTCGACGACCCGCGCGTACTCACGGCGCCCGCCGATCCGTATCTGGCGGGGCGCCCGTATTGGACGCGGAGCGCCTCCTCTCGCGACGCGTTGATCGAGCTGCCGATCGGCGTCACGCGCACGGTGACGGGGCGCCTGCCGTACATCGGGACGGACGTCGTGCTCGGCGGCGAACGCGCGGCGCGCGCACTTTCGGCGATGATGCGCGGACGCCCGCTCGTAAACCTCGAGTTGCACGGCATCGACCTCGCCGACGCCGACGAAGACGGCCTCTCTTGGCTGCGCCCGCACCAGATCGACCTGCGCCGCACCGCCCGCGAGAAGGAGGCCGCGTTGCGCGCGGCCATCGGGGCGCTGCGCGACGCGGGGTATCGCTTCGTCACGCTCGACGAGGCTGCGACGCACTTCGCGGCCGCGCTCAGTCGCTGACAGTCGTCCAGGCGCGGGTCGCGCGGCGGCGCACGGACTCGGTCGCGAGCGCGTCGGCGCGCTCGTTGAGCGGCACGCCCGAGTGGCCGGGCACGTAGCGCAGCTCGACGGACGCAAGGCGCTTGAGCGCCTGTTTCACCTCCGCGACGAGCGCGACGTTGGCCTTCGCCTTCCAGCCTTTTTGCAACACGCCGATCGCGTAGCTCGAGTCGGTGAAGATGGTGACGGGGCGCGCCTCGCCGCCCGCGAGGGCCTCGACCACGCGCAGGATGGCAGTGAGCTCTGCGACGTTGTTCGTGCCGATGCCGAGGTATTCGCTCAGCTCACGGCGACGATCGCCCTCGATCACGACGACGCCGAGCCCGCACGGCCCCGGATTGCCGCTGCACGCGCCATCCGCATAGGCAACGACGCCGCCCCGTGCGAAGGCGGCGGGCCCGTGCTCGGCGGCATGCGCCGCTGCGGCCGCTTCCTTGCGCGACTCGGGGGTGGACCGTGCGCCCGCGCGCCCACCCGAGCGCGACGGTGGCGGCGCCCCGGGGACGAGCGTCGGATCGTCCGGGCACGCGTCGTCGGGGAGCAGCGCAGCCTCCCCGGCCGGCCCGCTCAGGTTGCGCTCACCCGCTTGATACGCCTTCGGCGCACCGAGCTTGTAGCGAACTTCCACACGCCCACCGACCACGCGCAGGCGGCCATCCGGCTCGCAGCGGGCGAGCACCTTCGACTCGCGGAGCATCATCCAGCGCCAGGGCACCCGCGGCGTCTATCAGAGTCGCGGGCCCGCGCACAACTGCTGCGATGCCTCCGACGGCGACACGCGACGTCGCTGCCGCAGCGCTACGCAAAATGGTGCGAGTACGAGGCCCCGCACCGCCTCGATCGACACGCTTTTCGCGGCACATCGCTTCATTTCACGCATATCCTCGCGTGGCGTGCGCCTTGCTGAGGCGCGCTGCGGAGGTCGCTCATGCGTCGAACGGCTGCGCTCTCTCTCCCGGTCGCGTCCACGCTCGCGCTCTTCGCGCTCTCACTCCCCGCTTGCGGCCTGCTGCTCGACACCTCGCCGCCAGACCCCACTCCCGTCGCGCCGGACGCCGCCCTCAGCGACGCCGACACGCTCCGCGATGCCGGCCGCGACGACGCTGGGATGGACGCGGGACCATTCGATGCAGGCTCCGATGACGCTGGCTTCGATGCTGGGCCGGACGACGCAGGCTTCGATGCCGGCCCGCGCGATGCGGGCTTCGATGCAGGGCCGGATGACGCAGGCTTCGATGCAGGCCCCCTCGACGCGGGCGTCGACGCGGGACCTCGCGATGCAGGCTTCGACGCGGGGCCGTGCGTCGACCTCGATGACGATCGTGATGGCGTCACCACCTGCGACGGGGACTGCGACGACGGCAACGTGCGCGTCTTCCCCGGCTTCACGGAGATCTGCAGCGACGGTCTCGACAACGACTGCGATCGCTCCACGCCGGACGTCTGCCGCGAGGCCCTCGGCACGTACGTCTCCGCGGGCACGGGCAACGACGCGAATCCGGGCACGCCCGAGCGACCCGTCGCGACGATCCGTAAGGGAATCGTGAACGCGCTCGCGCTCGGCGGCCCGCAGACCGTGATCGTCGGTGAAGGGACGTACCCCGAGAAGGTCATCCTCGAAGATGGGGTGTCTTTGTGGGGCGGCTTCCGCTGCGCGGATGCGCTCTGCGACTGGGGGCTCGACCCGTTACTGTCCGCGAGCACGATCCAGAACGTCGACGCGGAGGGCGTGCGTGCCGACGCGGGCGTCTCCGAGGACACGATCGTCGAGGACTTCATCATCCTCGGTGCGCCGCTCAACGAGGTGGAAGAGGTCGCCGGCGTGACGCTGCTCGGGGGCGCGCCCACGATTCGCGACAACCGCATCGATGTGCTCTCACCAATGCTCGGAATGCCCCTCCCGCCGACACGCGCGGTGGGCGTCAGCGTGCAGGCGACGGACGGCGGGCGCAGCGCGCAGATCGTGCGCAACCATATCCGCACGGGCCCCGCGGCGACCCTCTCGACGCCGATTCGGTTCAACGGGCTGCCGGGCGCACTCGCGGTGGCGCGCGTCGAAGGCAACCGCCTGCAGCCCGGCGAGGCCCCGCGCTCCATCGGGCTCGTCGCCTACAACTCCGACCGGGGCACGGAGGTCATCGACAACGACTTCCTGGTCGGATCGTCACGAATGGGCGTCATCCACGGGATCGAGGTGGGCTCGACGCTGCGCATCGCGCGCAACCGCATCCACGTCCCGGATCCCGCCGTGCTCTCGGGCCCGGAATGCTCGAGCACCGCGGTCTGGTGCGCGGGCATCGCGAGCTCGAGTGCGACGCTCGAGATCGAGAACAACGTCATCTTCGGGCCGCCCGGCCCGCGCTCGACGGCGCTGCTGCTCGGCGAGCTCGAGCGCCCCGCGGGCGAGGTCTTCGCGAGCCACAACCTCCTCGACGGCGGCGGTGGCGCTGCCCTGTTCCCTGGCGGGGTGACCACCGTCAAGAGCGCGGCGATCGTCCTCGCGACGGGCGCCTGCGCGTCGTGCACGAGCGGCGCCGCGCGCGTCGGCGAGATCCACAACAACATCCTCCTTGGGGGCAACGCGCTCGCGCGCTACGGCGTCTACGAGGAGCCGGTCGCAAGCGGCGCGGGGTACCGCGAGGTGCACCCGGTCTCGTTTCTCCACAACCTGTTTCACTTTCCGCTGAGCACTCACTCGACGGCGGTCGGTGTGCTCTATCGGATCACGCGCTCGACGATGGGCTCTCTCGACGTGCTCGACCTCGCGATCGTGAACGATCCGCGGATGGTGTTCCCGAGCGCAGGCAACCTCCTCGACGACCCGCGCCTCGACCCGACGCGGCACCTGCTTCCGGATTCGCCGTGCCGCAACACCGGCACACCGCGCGGCCGGCTCCCGAGCGACGACTTCGAGGGGGATGTGCGACCGCGGGAAGGCAGCTACGACATCGGCCCGGACGAGTACTGACGCGCACGATCGTTCACACGCCTCACGGCGCGCTCCTCGCCGCGCCGCACGGACGACGTCGAGGTCGCCTCGTGGACGAACCGCGATAGAGTCCGCCGCCATGCGCCGCCCGACCCACGCCGCCCTCGCCTCCCTGCTCGCGCTCCTCGCGCTCCCCGCCTGCTCCAAGGACGCCGCGTCGTCCGGCTCGGCGCCGTCGAGCGCCACGGACACCCCGGCGACGACACCGACGAAGAACGCGGCGCCCGCTGCGCCGAGCGAACCTGCACCGATTCCGCCGCCGCCCGACGTTGCCGCCCCGCCCGCGGATGCTGCGCGCACGTCGTCGGGGCTCGCCTCGCGCGTGCTGCAGCCGGGCTCCGGCACCGAGCACCCCACGGCGCAGAGCCGCGTGACCGTCCACTACACGGGCTGGACGACCGACGGGAAGATGTTCGACTCGTCCATCCGGCGCGGCGCCCCCGCAACGTTCCCGCTCGGCCGCGTGATCCCCGGCTGGACGGAGGGCGTGCAGCTCATGGTGCAGGGCGAGAAGCGTCGCTTCTGGATCCCCGAAGCGCTCGCCTATCGCGGCCGCGCGGGAGCTCCCGCGGGGATGCTCGTGTTCGACGTCGAGCTGATCGCGATGCAGGGGCCGCCGGCCCCGCCGCCCGTGCCCGCCGACGTCGCGGCGCCACCCGCAGACGCCGTGCGGACCGCCTCGGGGCTAGCCTCGAAGGTATTGCAGCCCGGCCGCGGCACGAAGCACCCCGACGCGGATTCGCTCGTCGAGGTCCACTACACGGGCTGGACGACCGACGGGCGCCAGTTCGACTCCTCGGTGGCGCGCGGTCGCCCGGCGAGCTTCCCGCTGAGCCACGTCATCGCGGGCTGGACGGAGGGCGTACAGCTCATGGTCGAGGGCGAGAAGCGCCGCTTCTGGATCCCTGAGAATCTCGCCTACGGGGGACGCCCCGGCGCGCCGGCGGGGATGCTCGTGTTCGACATCGAGCTGCTCGCGATCCGCGGCGAGTGAGGCCCGCGCCGAGCGCCGTCCGGAGTCAGGCGAGCGCGATCGTCACGCCACGGGCGACCGGCGGGCGGGACCGCTCGACCGGGCGGCGCGCTCCCGGCGCCTCCCAGCGGAGCGCGATACCGAGCAATCCGCCGAGCAGCGCGGAGACCGCAAGCGCCGCGAACAAGTTGGAGACGAGCGCGCGATCGGAGGCGTGGGAGGGCATCGACGTGGGGCTCCGGCGTAGGGACGTGCGCTCCTGAGCAACGTCCGTGCCGCCTCGAAGCAGTTGTTTTCCAAAGGGAATCGGGCGCAGCGCATCGGCGCCGATGTGAACCTCCCGTCGCGCATGCGAACGAGGGTTCACGCCCCGAACGCGGGAAGCGCAGGCTATTCTCGCGGCCATGCGCTTCTCCCGCCGCGCGTGGGTCGGCCTCGCCGCGCTCGGCCTCGCGGGGCTCGGTGCGTGGCTCGCACTCGCTTGGAGACGTCCCCTGCCCGCGTCACCGCTCGAGGCCGTGCCGGGAAGCGCCGTCGCGGTCGCGTCGATTCGACTCCGCGCACTGCGCGCCGCTCCAGCGTGGCGCGCGCTCGTCGGCGACGAAGGCGATGCAGGCGCGCGGGAGGTCGAACGCGTGTGCGGCTTCGATCCGCTCGCCCTCGTCGACGACGCGACCGTGTTCGTGACGGGCGAGGAGGATGTCGGGCTCGAGCACGTCGGTTTCGTCGCCCGCGGGGCGGAGCTGCAGAGCGCGCGACTCCTCGCATGCGTGGAGCGCGTCGTCGCCGAAGATGGCGGAGGCGTACGCGCGCTGCGCATCGAAGGAGAGCGCGCGCTCGCGTCGGCGCGAGGGAGCGGGCGCGCGGCCTTCGTGCGCAGCGACGGCGTCGCAGGCGGCACGGAGCCGAGCGTCGCCGGCGTGATCCGGGCCCTGCGCGGTGACGAGCCGAGCGCGGCCAGCGATCCGGTGTTGCGGTCGCTCTGGGCGCGCGTGGGCGGGGGTGCGCGCGAGCTGAGCGTCGTCGCGCGTGTGCCTGCCTCGTGGCGTCGTGTCCTCGCCGCACGACTCGCAGCGCGCACGGAACTCGCGCCGCTGCTGCGCGTCGTCGCGCTCGGGCTCTCCGCGCGCGTCGCGACGGACACCACCCTCGGCGCCGTCCTCCGTGCGGAATCACCCGCCGACGCGCGCGCGCTCGTCGATGCCGGGACCCGCGGCCGCGACGGGCTCCTCGCGCTGCCGCTCGTCCGTCTCACCCCGCACGGGCGCGCCCTCGCTGCGCTTCGTCTCCAAGCAGACGGGGCGGACGCGACCGCCAGCGTGGACCTCGACGCCGCGCAGCTCCGCGCGGTCGTCACATGGGTCCGCGGCGCACTCACGCCCGACGCGCCAGCCACCCCGAGCGTGCCCGCCCCGGACGCCGTGCTGCGCCCCACGCCGCCCTAGCCCGCGCGGGGGAGCGCGCGCTCGACGGAGTCGAAGAAGCGCGCGGCCGCCTGCGGCTCGACGCCTTCGAGGCGGACGGCGCCCCGCTGCTGCGTGCGCAGCTCACACGTGACGCGCCCCCGACTACGTGCGGCGACGAGGTCGAACACGAGATCGAGCCCCGCCCCGGCGAGCACGACGAGCGCCCCGATGGCGAGGAGCGACGGCTCGCCCGCGCGCAGACCGTCGAAGCCGACCAGCCCGCCAACGACGATCCCGGCGGCGAGCCCGACGGCGCCGACCGCGAGCGCGATCCCCGCGAAGCGCGTCTCCTGCCGGATGCCCGAGAGCGCCGACCATGCCCACGTCTCCGCATGCTCTCGCACGACACGGCCGAAGAGCCGCGTGCTGCTCTGCACGCGAACGCCGGCCTCGAGAAGCTCGAAGCTGCCTTCGCGACGGAGGCCCGCGACTGCGAACACCCCGCGCGCGACCCACGCAGCGATCGCCCAGCCACTCAACCAGCGAATCGCCTCGCGGATGGGTCCACCGCGCGCGCGCACGACGCGCCCGCTCACCCGCGCTGGCCCCGTTTGCGCAGAAGTCGCTGCATCCGGCGCCGCGCCCCGCACACACGCTTCTGCAAACGCACGCACGACCGGATCCGACGCTTCGGATGCGATGCGAGTCAGCTCCTTCCGACCCACGGCGCTGCCCGCGAGGACGGCCAGCCGCGCAGCCTGTCGCGACCGGGTAGACGGTGAACCATCGCCGTCGCGCGCCTCCGCGAGCGTGCGCTCGCTGAGCGTCCGCCACACGGCGGCAGCCACCGGAGCGTCGAGGAGTCGATCGATGAAGGAATGGACGACGTAGGGCGATGCCGTCTCGAGCCAATCGGCGTGCCGTGCGAAGCGCGCCAGGATCGGTTCTGGCTCACGCGTCGCAGCGAGCGCGCCCCCGAGGCCGTACACGCCGAAGGCCGCGACGAGCGCACGCTCCCGCGGCGTACCGGGGCCGCGCTCGAGCACGTCGAGCAGGTTGCCGACCGACGTGCCCGCGCTCGCGCGCTCGAGCGCGTGCTCCCGCGCGCGAGCTTCGACGAACTCGCGGCCGGCGAAGAGCACACGCCCCTCCGCCTGCCGCGACAGCACCTCGAAGCACAACGCTCCGAGTCCACGACGCGCACCATGCGCCGCCACCTCCGCGGCCGCGCGCTCGACGTCCTCGTCCCCCGCGGGCTCATTCGCCATCCGGGCCTGCTCCTAGCGCCCGGCCACGGGCGACGCAAACGTGCAACCGACGCGTCCGGGGGCAGCCCGACGCCACGCTGCAGCGCGGCGCGGAGCCGTGATAAAAGGCCGAAGCGAGTTCTCATCTGCGCCCACGCGCCCACCGCCCCGAAGGAGATCCCTTGGCGAAGCTCATCCTCGACTACGTCTACGACAACGAGTCCGCGTACCGCGACCGCGTCTACCTCACGCAGCCCATCGGGGGCGGCGCCGTGACGGATTACACGTGGGTACGCGTGGTCGACGAAGCCCGCCGCATGGCCGCGCACCTGCAATCGCTCGGCTTCGAGCGCGGCGACCGCATCGCGATCCTCTCGAAGAACTGCGCGCACTTCTTCATGGCCGAGCTCGCGATCTGGATGGGCGGCTACACGACCGTCGCCATCTTCCCGACCGAGAACGCCGACACCGTGCGCTACGTGCTCGAGCACTCCGGCGCGAAGGCGCTCTTCGTCGGCAAGCTCGACACGTGGCCGCAGCAGCAGACGGGCGTCGCGGCCGAGACCCCGCGCATCGCGTTCCCGCTCGCCCCGGCCAACTCGGGCGACGCGTGGGACACGATCGTCGCACAGACCAAGCCGCTCGCGGGGCGCCCGGAGCGCAAGGGCGACGAGCTCGCCATGATCATCTACACGTCCGGCTCGACAGGTCAGCCCAAGGGCGTGATGCACTGCTTCGAGAACGTCACGCGCGCGACCGAAGGCATCGTCCGCGGCATCGGCTACACCGCCAACGAGCGCGCCCTCTCGTATCTCCCGCTCGCGCACGTCTTCGAGCGCGCCTACATCGAGTGCGCGTCGTTCGTGGGCGGCGGCCACATCTTCTTCGCCGAGACGCTCGACACCTTCGTCGCGGACCTCAAGCGCGCGAAGCCCACGCTCTTCATCTCGGTGCCGCGCCTCTGGCTGAAGTTCCAGCAGGGCGTCTTCAAGAAGATGCCGCCCGCGAAGCTCGACCGGCTCCTGAAGATTCCGTTCGTCAACCGCTTCATCGCGAAGAAGGTGCTGAGCGGCCTCGGGCTCGAGAACGTGCGGCTCGCGGGCAGCGGCTCGGCGCCGATCCCCGCCGAGCTGATCGCTTGGTACCGCCGCCTCGGCCTGAATCTGCTCGAGGGCTACGCGATGACCGAGGACTTCGCGTTCTCGCACCTCTCGACGCCAGACAAGAGCGAGCCCGGCTACGTCGGGTGCCCGTACGAGGGCGTGCACGTGCGCATCAGCGAAGAGGGCGAGGTGCTCATCAAGTCGCCCGGCGCGATGACGGGCTACTACAAGCAGCTCGAACTCACGAAGGAAGCCTTCACCGAAGACGGCTTCTTCCGCACCGGCGACAAGGGCGAGCGGCGCGCCGATGGGCTGCTCAAGCTCACGGGCCGCGTGAAGGAGCTCTTCAAGACGGCAAAGGGCAAGTACGTCGCGCCCGCGCCCATCGAGAACCGCATCAACGAGCACCCGCTCGTCGAGCTCTCCTGCGTGTCGGGCTCCGGGCAGCCCGCAGCCTACGCCCTCCTCGTCCTCGCCGAGGACATCCGCGGGCGCCTCGGCGACCCGACGGTGCGCAAGCAGGTCGAGGACGAGCTCGCGCCGCTGCTCACGAAGCTGAACGGCGTGCTCTCGACCTACGAGCAGCTCCAGATGTTCGTCATCGCGAAGGAGCCCTGGAGCATCGAGTCGGGCACGCTCACGCCAACCATGAAGATCAAGCGTTCCCGCATCGAGGCGCTCGCTGAGCCGCACCTCGAGGGCTGGTACGGCGCAAACAAGCCCGTCGTCTGGGCCTGAGCGCGACGGGGGACGCCGCCCGAACTCAGCCGCCGTCCGACGCGGGCGGCGGCTCCGCGGCCTGCGCTGATGCGGGCTGTGCAGCAGGCTCGGCCGGCGCTGTTGCGGGCTGTGCAGCAGTGTCAGCCGGCGCTGGCTCGGCCCGCGCGGCAGTCCCGGCCGGCGCAGCGGGCTCAGACGGCGCTGGAACGGTCGACGCTGACATCACCGGCGCTGGCGCGGCAGGCTCGGCGGACTCGGCTGACGCTGGCACGGTCGACGCTGACACGACCGCCGCGGGCACGGCCGACCTGTCGGGCGCCTCCACGGCGGGCGTCCTGTCGTCTCCGTAGAGCCGCGAGGCGCGATAGGCACGCAGAGCGCGCACCACGAAGATCTTGAGGACAGCCGCCGTCGGCAACGCGAGCAGGACGCCGAGAAACCCGAACAGTTCCGCACCGGCGAGCAGCGCGAGGAGCACCCAGAGCGGCGACAGCCCGACCTTGTCCCCGATCACGCGCGGCGTGATGACGAGCCCCTCGAGCATCTGGATGACGGCGTACGCCGCGAGCACGCCGATGACGCGCTCCCAGCCGTCGAAATCCACGAACGTGAGCACCAGCGCCGAGACGAGCGCCGTCGCGCTGCCCACATAGGGGATGAACGCCAGCGCGCCCGCGACGAAGCCGATGGGCACGGCGAGCCGCACGCCGAGCGCGCTGAACGCGGCCGCGTAGAGGGCCCCGAGGACGGCCATCACGATCAGTTGTCCGCGCACGAAGTGGGCGAGCGTCTCGTCGATCTCGCGCGCGATCTCGACCGCCGTGTCCCGCCAGCGCTTCGGTACGAGGGAGGCCGCGCCCGCCGTGATGCGGTGGAAGTCGAAGAGCAGGTAGAACGCGACGACCGGGACGACGAAGAGCGTCCCGAGCGCGCCGAAGAGTGAGCTCGTCCCGCCGACGACGAAGCGCATCACCGCGCCCGCAGGCGCGACTGCCCGACGCGCGAGATCCTGCGTGTCGAGTTGGTACTGCGTGAGCGCCTCGTTGAAGGAGTGCGGGACACGCACCCCGTAGCGGGCGAGCCAGGGCTCGGCACGCGCGAGCGCCTCGGCTGTGTAACGCGGCAGATCACGCACGAACCCTGCGAGGTCGCGAACGACGCCGGGGAGCACCAGCACGAGCACGAGCCCGATCGCCCCGAGCAGCACGGCGAGGAGCAACAGAATCGCCAGCGCCCGCGGGATCTTGCGCGCCTCGAGGCGATCGACGAGCGGGCTCAGCAGGTAGGCAATCAAGAAGGCGGCGAAGACGGGCGTGAGCACGCCGCGCAGCGCGTGGAGCAGCGCGCCGACGCCTACCAAGAGAAGCGCTGCGAGCACCCAACGCGGAGGGAGCCAAGCCGTTCGGTCGTTCGTCACGACGACACAGATATCACGACGCTCGGTTATGCTGGAGCCATGGCCCGCCTCGACATGTACGTCCAGCATCTGCTCAAGCACCGCGCCGCCAGCCTGTTGCTCACGAGCGGGAAGCCCGTGACCTTCCGCTTCCCGTCCGGCGACCGCCACTCCAACAGCGTCGTCGACCACGGCGACGTGGCCCGTCTGGTCGAGGAGGTCGCTCCGCGTGAGGTCCTCGCGTCACTGATGCGCTCGGGGCGTGCGGAGTTCCCGTACCGCACGGCCGACGGGATGGACGTGCGCGTGACGGTGGAGGCCGTCGCTGCGGGGAGCTGGACCGTGGTCGTTCACGCCCCCACCGAGCCCGTTTCAGCGGTTGCCCCCGCAGCGGCCGAAACGCGTAGCACGGGCACGGCGGGATCGGGCACCGCTGCGGCCGTGACAACTCCGAGCGCGGGCGGCGCTCCGTCGGGTTCAGCGACGGCTGTCGCTTCCGGAAGCGCTGCAAGTTCCGCGGGCTCCGTCGGACAGAGCGGCACCTCCACGACTGGCGGCAGTGCGACCGCGCGCGGCGCCGATCCGGCGCCCACCGCGAGCGCAGAGTCCGGAGCCGGTAGCGAATCGGCGAAAGACGCCGAAAGGACGGCCCCCGAGGTCAAGCTCAGCCCCGGCGAGCCCGCCATCAACCGCTACCTGCGCCTGATGGTGAAGTTCGGCGCGAGCGATCTGCACCTCTCCTCGGACCGCATCCCGATGGTGCGACTGAGCGGCGAGATCCAGCCGCTCGAGTCCGGCGCCGGCCCACTCAGCGACGCGCAGCTCCGCGAACTGCTCCTGCCCATCGCGACGCCGAAGGCCGCCGCCGAGTTCAAGGCGAACAACGACGCCGACTTCGCCCACATGATCCCCGGCCTCGCCCGCTTCCGCTCGAACTTCTTCATGGACCTCAAGGGCATCGGCGCGGTGTTCCGCCAAATCCCGTTCAAGATCCTGTCGCCTGAGGTGCTCGGCATCCCGAAACAGGTGCTCGACCTCTGCTTCCTGACCAAGGGCCTCGTCCTCGTCACGGGACCCACGGGCTCCGGCAAGTCGACCACGCTCGCGACGCTCATCGACCACGTCAACTCGCACCGCTCGGATCACATCATCACGATCGAAGACCCGATCGAGTTCGTCCACGAACCGAAGAAGTGCCTCATCAACCAGCGCGAGGTCGGCGCGCACACGATGGGGTTCAAGAACGCGCTCCGCGCAGCGCTCCGCGAGGACCCGGACATCGTCCTCGTCGGCGAGATGCGTGACCTCGAGACCATCGCCATCGCGGTCGAGACGGCCGAGACGGGTCACCTCGTCTTCGGCACGCTCCACACCTCTTCGGCGATCGGCACGATCGACCGCATCATCGACCAGTTCCCCGCCGACCGTCAGGACCAGATCCGCACGATGCTGAGCGAGTCGCTGAAGGGGGTGATCTCGCAGGTGCTTTGCAAGAAGAAGGGCGGAGGCCGCATCGCCGCGTACGAGGTGCTCCTCGGCAACTCCGCGGTCTCGAACCTCATCCGCGAGGGCAAGACCTTCCAGCTCGTCAGCACCATGCAAACCGGCAAGGCGCAAGGCATGCAGACGCTGAACGAACACCTCATCGACCACGTCAAGAACGGTCGCGTCGAGCCCCGCGAGGCGTACATGAAGTCGACCGACAAGACCGTCTTCAAGGAGCTCCTCGCGAAGAACAACATCAAGTTCGACCTCAACGCGAGCGAGTAGCGCGGCGTCCGCGCGCGCTGCGTCGTCAGCCGCGTCGCGCGAAGCAGTCGTCGACGACGCCGAGCGCGACGCGCGTCTCGGCGCTACCAGACACGAATCGCCGGGTGACCGGGTCGTGGTAGCCGCTCGCCGCGGGGAGCCCCGGCACGCGCGCGCGGTAGAAGCGCACGACGCGCTCCATCGTCAGCTCGCGCACGTACTTGCCGACCATCGACGCGAGCGCGACGGGGAGGTGGCCGTCGTCCGCATCGACGACGAAGCGCACCGCGCCGACACCGGGGACGCGCCACGCCGAGACGCCGCCGCCCTGCTCTTCCGCGCGCGCGAGGGCGAAATGACGGAAGTGCGCGTCGTATTTGCGGATTCCGCCGATCATCCCGCAGACGGCGAGCATGTCTTCGCCGACGGTTTCACGCGCATCGAGCACGAGCCGCTCGAAGGCCGCGAGGTTCACGGCGAGTTTGTTCACGCCGCGATCGAGCTGCGCGTTGAGTACGCCCGCGCACGCGATGGCCGTGCGGACCCGCCGCACCGCGACGCCCGCTGCAACGAGTCCGGAAAGCAGCGCGTGCCCCGCGGCTGCGCTCCCTCCGTAAGCCGGAAGCGGGAGCGGCTCGCTCCAGCACTGCGGGGCGGCGCCTGCGGGGCACGGCGCGCGCAGCGGAGCGACGCCCCCTTCTGCGATGGCGTCGAGAAACGCATCGACATCCTCGACTCGCCGCCCCGAGAGCGACTCGGCGAGCGCGAGCGCCACGGACTCACAGCGCGCCATCCGCCCGAAGCCGCCGCTCTTCTTGCTGTCGGTGAGCCCCGCGGAGAGGCCGAGCGTGCGCAGCGCGGCGGCGTCGTAGGCGGACACCTCGAGCGTGACTGCGGTGGAGACGAGCGCGCCGAGGAGCGGACCGAGCCCGTTCTCGTCGACCCCGACGACGAACATCCGCGCGTCGTACACGAACGCGCGCTGCGCGAACAGCCTCCGCGCCCGCGTGCTATCCCCGCGGCGTGACGCACGCCCCCGACTCCCCCGCGTTTCCCGACGTCGACGACACGCTCTCCCGCCTCGCCGGCGCGGGCTACGTCGGCGATCGGGAGATCGCGGTCGCGGTGTTCCTCGCCGCACAGCTCGGCAAGCCACTGCTCCTCGAAGGCCCGGCGGGCGTCGGCAAGACGGAACTCGCGAAGGCGGTCGCAGAGGCCACGGGGCGCGAGCTGGTGCGCCTCCAGTGCTACGAGGGCCTCGACGAGTCGAAGGCTCTTTACGAGTGGGAGTACGGCAAGCAGCTGCTCTACACGCAGCTCGTGCGGGATGTGTTGGGCGGGCTCGTCGCGGGCGCAGGCAGCGTGAAGGCCGCGGTGGAGCGGGTCGCGGCCGAAGAGGCCGCCTTCTTCCACGAGCGCTTCCTGCTCGCGCGGCCGCTGCTGCGCGCGCTGCGGAGCGAGGCCCCGGTGGTGTTGCTCGTCGACGAGGTCGACCGCAGCGATCCGGAGTTCGAGGCGTTGCTGCTCGAAGTGCTGAGCGACTTCCAGGTCACGGTGCCCGAGCTCGGGACGTTCCGGGCGCGGCACCGGCCCTTCGTCGTGCTCACGAGCAACGCGACACGCGAGCTGACGGAAGCGCTGCGCCGCCGCTGCCTGCACCTCTTCGTCGACTACCCGAGCACGCAGCGCGAGCTCGCCATCGTACGGCAGCGCGTGCCCGAGGCGGGCGAGGTGCTGAGCCGGCAGATCGTCGCCGTGGTGCAGGCGCTGCGCGGGCTCGATCTGCGCAAGGCGCCGAGCGTGAGCGAGACCCTCGACTGGGCGCGCGCCCTCGTGCTGCTCGGCGCGCAGGGGCTCGACGCGGGGCTCGTGAGGGAGACGCTCGCGACGCTCGTGAAGCACCGCGAAGACGCCGAGCGAGCCCTCGACGAAGCCGGGCGCGTGCTCCGCGCGCACGCAGGCTGAGGCGCGCCCCAGAGCGCGCGTTGCCTCTCACGGCGCCGCGGGCTGCGCGGCCTCGGGCGCATCGTCGAGCAACGCGTGCAGCAGCGCGGCGTCGTCGAGCGACGCGCCATCCTGTGCCTCGGGCTTCTCGTGTGCCGTTCGAATCCAAGGCCACACGGGCCCGTTGTCGTCGCATCCGGATGCGCGCGCGCGTGCGGTGCAGGCCAATCGAACGTGGAAGTGGTCGTCGTGCGGGCGCCCGTTGGACGGCTCTCGCAGCACGTACGACGCGCGGATGAGCAACGCCGGGTCACGCTCGTTCGCGAGCGCGTGCGCGAGGATCTGCGCCTTCACGCCGGCCGAGCAGAAAATCCACTGCACGGGGACATCGTCCTCCGCGAGGAGGGCCCGAAAGAAGCTCCACGTCCGCGGGACGTCGAGGTAGCGGAGACCGGGACGCGCAGGCGCCGCGCGTCCTTCGGCGGGCCGAGCATCCCGCGCGACGCCGAAGCGATCGAAGGCGAAGAAGCCGGCCCCATCGGTCGGGCGCCCCGCCTCGTCGAGCGCGTAATACAGGACGTCCGCGTCGCGACCGCTCCGATGACTGCGATGGCGCGCATGCCGGCCCCCACCCGGGCCGGAGAGGTCGCCGATGCGCACGGGTACGGTGCCGGGGTACGCCGCATCGACGACCGCCGCCGCGTGGGTGAGCGCCGCGACGAGCGACGCGGTGCCGTAGCGCGTGTCCTCCGCAGGCCGCGCGCGCACGAAGCCGGGCCCGCGATCCGGGAGCGACGTCCCAACCCCGAGGATGCGCCCCTGCGTCGGGGTCCCCCATGACGCGACGCCCGACTCCGCGAGCGACTCGCCGAGACACCCGGCGCACAGCAGGAGCGCCATCGTCCACGTGGTCCCGGCACGCATGCCCGACGGTGTAGCCCGCCCCCAGGAAATCCGGCCACAAACGCGCGGTGCTCGGCCCGTTCCGACCTTTCCCGCCCTCCTTGACGCGAGACGACGCGGCCGTAACTTCGGCTCCCGCCGCGCGCGTGCGCAGGGGTGCTGCAGGAGCCGACGATGACGAGCGACAGGGGACCGATGGGCGAGCTCGCCGCGCACCTCGACCGGGGCTGGGACCTCGTGTCGCGCGGGGACTTCGCGGGTGCGCTGCTCTCCGCGGAGAAGACCGTCGAGATCGATCCGCAGTCGCCGGAGGCCCACAACCTGATGGGGTTCGTGCTCGCTGCCGAGGGACGCCCCGAGGAGGCCATCGAGCACTACCGCACCGCGATCGAGCTCGACGAGACGTTCGTCGAGGCGATGCTCAACGCGGCCGAGGTGCTCATCCACCCGTTGCACGACTACGACGCGGCCATTGCCTTCATCGAGGACGCCCTCGACCTCTCCGAGAACGACGACGAGGTCGCCGACGCGATGCTGCTGAAGTTCGATGCGCTGCTCCACGCAGGCGACCGCGACGCGGCGAAGCGGGTCGTCGCCGCCCTCCCCGAGGGCCCCTTCGAGAACCCGAGCCTCGATTTCCTGATTGGTCGCGCACACTTCGAGACGGGCGACGCCGACCGCGCCGAGCCGCACGTCCGCGCCGCGCTCGCCCGCGATGCCGAGCACGCCGAGGCCCACTACTACCTCGGCATGATCCTCGAGACGAAGGGCGACCCGCGCGCCGCCACGGTCGCGTTCCTCCAGTCGCGCGAGCTCGACGCACGCGAGGGCAGCGCACCGTGGACGCTGCCGCCGGAACTGTTCGAGCGGCGCGCGCAGACAGCCGTCGAGTCCCTCGCACCGGAACTGCGAGCCGTGCTCGACGGCGCGCTGATCGTGGTCGCCGACGTCCCCGGCCTCGAGGTCGTCGCGGACGGCGTCGACCCGCGCATCGGCGTCATGCTCGATGGCCTCTCGCCCGAGCGCGCGACGCCTCGCGCCGCACGCATGTTCGTCTACCAGCGCAACGTCGAGCGCGCCGCCGGCGCCGAAGACGCGCTCGACGACGAGCTCACGCACGCGATCACGGCGGAGATCCACGCAGCCTTCCCCGCGCTCGCACCTCCGCTCGAGGCCGGAAGCGAAGCGCCGGTCGCACCGGCGCGCCGACGCAGCGCCGTCGCCGACGACGACGACCTGCACTGACGCGTCGCCGGTGGAGCCACGGCCCCACTCCGCGCATCACGCCGTTGACGCCCCTTCGAGTTCCGGCACGAGAGCTGCTGCCTCGCCGCCGAGCGCTTCCCAGACGCCCCCAAAGTCCGCGGGGACCGCTGCGCGCACCACGATGCGCTCGGCCGACGCGGCGCCGACCCGCGGCAGTTCGAGCAGCGCGCAGTGGAGCAGCACGCGGCGCGCCGCGACGACACGCCCATCGTGCCCCGTGATGCGAGCGGCGCCGCCGTAGGCGACGTCACCGAGCAGCGGGACACCCGCGGCCGCGCAGTGCACGCGGAGCTGGTGCGTGCGCCCCGTGCGCGGACGCAGATGCAACACGGTTGCGAGTGGCTGCTCAGCCGCCGTCGCGTACGTGGTGTGCGCCTCGCGCCGTTCACCCGCTGCCGCGCGCGGTGACCCCTCCCAGGCGCGCAGGCGCTTGTCACGGCGGTCGAGCGCGATCGCGAGACGCCACTCGCCCGACGGCGGGCTCGGCGCCCGTGGCGCGAGCGCGACGTAACAGCGGCCGTACGCGCCGTCACGACGCGCGGCGAGCAGCGCCTCGATGGCACGCGTGGTCCGCGCGAAGGTCACGAGACCGGTGACGTCCGCGTCGAGACGCGAGCTCGCGTGCAGGCGGGGCGCGCGCGGATCGAGCGCCTGCACGCGCTCCGTGAGACAGCCGCGCCCGTCGGGCGACGTCGTCGGCAGGCCCGCGGGCTTGTTCACGACGAGCAGATCGTCATCGCGGTACACCACGTCGATCGAGGGCGCCGCCTCGTCGCGAGCACGCGTCACGAGGCGTCCGCGGTGTCGGCCCGCGCGAGGATGCGCACCTCGCCCCGATCGCCGTCGACCTCGACGAGATCGCCCGTACGCAGCACGCGCATACCCGACTTCACGTTCATCACGCTCGGCGTCCCGTACTCCCGCGCGATGATCGCCGCGTGCGAGAGCGGCCCCCCGAGATCGGTCACGACGGCGGCCGCGACGAGAAAGAGCGGCGACCAGCCGACGTCCGCATAAGGCGCGACGAGCACCTCCCCCGCCCGCAGCGACGCCGCGTCGCTCGCATCGCGGAGGAGCCGCGCGCGCCCGACCACCCGGCCCGAACACGCCGCGAGGCCGCGCAGCACGTCCGCTGGCTCCGGGGCCTCTGGCGCAGCGGGCGGGAAGCCGACGAAGGTATCCGGCGGATCGGGCTGCGCGACGTCCCGCTGGTACTGCTGGCGCCGCGCCCGCACGAGCGGTGCGACGCCCTCGACGCGCCCCGAGAGCCACGCGCGCAGCTCGTCGATCCCGAGGAAGAAGGCGGCGTCCTCCCCGCAGCGCTCCTTCCCGTCGAGCCGCCGTCCCGCCTCGAGCGCGACCGCGCGAAAGAGCCCGAGGACCTCGGTGACGTGGGCGCGCAGACGCTCGCGCAGCCGCACGAAACGCTGCACGAGCCCGAGCAGGTGCCTCACGACGGGGAGCGCGACGGCGGGCACGACTGCCGCAAGCTCGGCCTCCGCCGCCTCTCTTGCCGCGCGGCGCTTGCGCTCGAGCTCCGGCAACCCGGGCGCACCGCTCGGACGCTCGAGATGCGCGCGCAGCGTCGCGAAGAGGAGCGACGCATCCTCGCGCCACCGCGGCTCGGAGAGCTCCGCCTCACGCGCCCCGCGCCCACCGTGCGCCTCGAGGAAACGCAGCAGCGCGCGGCGCGTCGGGCCCTCGGGCAGATCCGCGACGCGCAGCTCCTTCGGCGCGCGGTCGACGATCACCGCGCGCGCCACGGCGTCGGTGCGCGCCATCTCTGCGATGTGCCAAAGCGCGAGACCCGGCGCCGCGCTGTCGAGGTCCGCCAGGCCTGCCGTCAACTCGCGCTGCAGCGCGTCGGCACGCGGCCCCGCCGTGAGCTGCAGCACCTTGCCGAGCAGCACCGCGGCAGCGAGGAGATTCCCGTAGCAGGTCAGCATGATCGCGCCGGTGTCGTCGAGGAGCCGCTCGACGTCGCGCAGGGTGTTGCCGAGCGCGGCGGGCGCGAGGATGCGCAGGTCGACGCTGCCGATGCGCGTGCGCTCGACGGCGAACGCCGCCTCGAACTCCGCGACGCGCGCGGTGATCGCCACGTTTTCGCGCACGAAGCGCGAGACGGTGAACGGCAGTCTTGCGAGGAACGCCGAACGTCCGCGTGCCTCGACCTCCGCCTCGAGGCGCTCGGCCTCGCCACCGCCACCGAGCGCGAGCAGCGTGCGCGGCCGCAGCCCCGGGACCTGCGTGAGGATCGCCATGAACTCCGAGAGATTCAGGTAGATGCGGCCGCGGAAGTCGCCGACGAGCTCCGCATCGCGGGGCACCGAGCAGCCGAGCGCCCCGAACGCGCGACGAAAACCGAGCTCGGAGAACTTGCTCAGGATCGACCAGGTGAGCGGCGTCGCGACGCCCGGCAGCGCCTCCCCGACGTTCACGTTCGACCACACGATCCGCGCGCGCTCCGCCGCACGCTCCCGCGAGCGACGCACGCGACGCGGCCCCACGCGCGCTGCGACCGTGGTGACGGGGCGCGCCTGCAGCACGTACAGCGTGCCCGCTGCGAAGGCCCACTCGACGTCGCGCGCGTCGCCGAAATGCGCCTCGATACGGCGCCCGAGCGCGACGAGCTCGTCGACCTGTTCCGATGCGAGCGACGCCTGCGCGACGAGCGCATCCGGCACGGGCTCCTCGCGCACCCCGGCGCCCGTCACGACGGCGCGGATCCGCTTGTCGCCGAGCACCTGATCGCGGACGAGACCGCTGTCCTTGTCGATGCGCCAGGTGTCGGGCGACACACGCCCGTCGACGACGAGGGAGCCGAGCCCCCACGAGGCGTCGATGACGAACTCGCCACCATCTCCCGTGAGGGGGTTCACCGTGAAGAGCACGCCGGCGACGTCCGCTGGCACCATCGCCTGCATCACGACGCCCACTCGCGCGGACTCGGCACCGCCGCGGCGCGGCGCGCCCGCCACGTCGCGCCGAGCCTGCGCACGGAGATACGTGAGGACTGCGGGCGTGTAGAGGCTCGCCCAGCAGGCCCGAACCGCGTCGAGCATCGCGACGTCGCTCGCGACGTCGAGCACCGTGAGGTGGAGGCCGGCGCCGCTCGCGGCCTCGTCGTCTTCGCGCGTCGACGAGGAGCGCACGGCCACGGAGCGCACCCCATTGCGACGCAGTTCGCGAAAGGCGTCCGTGAGCGCCGTCGCGAGCGCGGGCTCGACCGGCCGCGCGCGAAGTCGCGACGCGATGGACGCGAGCCGCGCGGCATCCACCTCCGACTC
>Ga0172372_10002584_pt1 | contig 27369 bp, 3 predicted proteins | sample LakKiv5m_2_FD_114544 | JGI IMG/M metagenome (GOLD analysis project Ga0172372, IMG submission 114544) | Freshwater microbial communities from Kabuno Bay, South-Kivu, Congo - kab_092012_9.5m | ecosystem: Environmental > Aquatic > Freshwater > Lake | place: Democratic Republic of the Congo...
CCTTTAGCAAAACCAGTCGCTAAAAAAAAGAAATAATTGTAAAATTATTTTAAGATAAACAACCGATTCTAACGCACTTCATTATGAGTGAATTGTAAAGAAACGGTTGTTTTCTTTAACAACACATATATTTACGTGTTATATTATTCATGTAGATAGTAGCGGACTACTTTAGTGTCCAGATCGAAGTGTGTAAAAATCGGCAGTTTATACATGGATGCCTACGCCAGAATGATTAGTCAGTAGTAATATAACAAGTTCCCCGTTATGTTATTTAATGCTATCTTCTGGCGTTTTATTTTATAAAGGCATAGATCTGCATTCTAAAGTAGCCACGTGAAATCTCAAAGAAAAGGAGGGCCCCTATGGCCATTAATAAGTCAGGCGCAACAGCTCTGTTACCGCTTCACAACTTACAAAACGTGAATACGGTTATTGGTATGTTGTACGATGAACAAGGCGTGTATCGTGCTGGGTTTGATCCCAACATTTTTTACAACACGATCTTGATCGACACCCTCAAGTACGGTGAGGAAAACTATGTACACTTGAAAGCTGCTGAATCTTTAACGATTCGCAGAGGCGACAACGTCGCTCGTTTCCGTCGTTGGGCTGGGTTAACCCCAAGCTTAACTCCCTTAAAGGAAGGTATTCCACCTGCCCCAGACAAACATGCTTACGAAACTATTGAAGTTGGTAACGTGTTCTCGTTCGGTCGCTGGTCTGAATACACCGATAAGATTGATTTAAGCATCGTTAACGAAGTTATTGCAGAACGCTCGGTTCAATACGGTGAAGTTGCAAACCAAACCAAGGAACTTTACGCACGTAAAACTTGGTTAGCTACCCCAAATGAATTCTTTGCCGCATTTAAATCAGGCTTTGGTTCAATTGCATTTGGTGATGAAATCACTTTAGATGATCTTCGTTTCTTAGTCGCTCGTATGAAACGTATGATGGTTAAACCTGTCGGTGGTAAATATAACTATGTTTGCTCCGCGGAATTCATCAACGGTTTAATTGACGACCCACGTATTAAACAATACATGGAAATCGAACAAACTACTGGTAAGCTTTGGACTTCAGGTGAAACATTCGACATGTTCGAATTAACCTTTATCCCAACCATGTTAGATGAATTCGCGTATCCTGATATTGAATTCCCAGGTGTTTATGAAAAAGCAGACGCTACTGAAGTTATTCGGTTGTATGCTGTTCAAAATGTTTCGGCAACACAAGCTACGTTTTTTTATTTAGACGTTCACCAAGACTTTGTTGTGGCTGGTACTGCTAATCAAGCAACTGAAGTTAAAGCTAAATTTTATGTCAATGGTACTTCTTATCTTAAAGATGGTTCTGCAATTGAAGAATTAGTAAAGTGGGAAGTTGGAACTGGATTCCCAACCTTAGTCGCTGGCAATATTCAAGCTTCAGGACTTGATGAAGCAACTGGTACTCGTTGCCGTGTTATGAAATCTGTTCGTACTCTTACTCCAAACAGCTTTGGTGTGTTAGTACCAAGCTACACAGCATTAACTGCTGTTACTGCAAGTACTGGTTCTCCTGCTGGCCAAGACCTTACAGACATTAATACTTTAATTGACGCTGGTGAATTTATGCAACTTCCTGTCCATCGTGGTATTCTCTTCGGTTCAGAAGCGTTAGTCAAGTTAGTTATGGAAGGCGTGTCAGACGCTCCAAAGATTATTATTAAATCTTTAGGTTCATCTGGTGTTGCCGACCCAATCGACCAACGTCAATCTATTGGTTTTAAAGTTGATGGTTTTGGTTTAGCCATCAAGCGTCCTGAAGCTGTTGTGGTTACCTATGGTATTCCTAAACATGCTGAACTTGCAGCACTCAGTGCTAAAGTTGTGTTTGCACCATATCAACCTTCATTCCTTACCGAAGAACAAGCTTTTGAACAAAACAATAAAAACTCAATCGGTCCTGACGGCGCGGCTAAACTTCGTGTTGACGGCGTTAACTTAGGCGGTGCTGTTGGATCTCCAGCAGTCCAAGGTGATAACCCACCTGTTCCATTCTATGCGACAAACATAGAATATAAAAAAGGTCAATTTATCCAACAACCTATTCCGGTGGCTTTAAAAGCTGCTGATGGTACGCCAACTGTTAAAGACGCAGCTGGTGTCGTGTTAAACCCACAACCTACTACAACTGAAATTCAAACCTTCATGTTTATTAAAGATGTTAGTGCCGGTGAAAACACCAGCTTTGCAGCGTTGTTTGCCTTAAGCCCACGTAGAATTAAACGTGCTGTGGATAGCTTAGAACGTGATGTCCTAGAAGGCGCTGCGCAAGGCAACGACAAAGGATCTAACACTAAGTAGTTTGTGATATACTAACCTTAACGGTGGTACAGGTTAAACCGTTTCTTATACATACTCACTAGAAAGGAGGCAGCACTCAAATGGCAAAAGACACATTTGAACTAACATCCAGTCTTATTAAAGGTGTTACGGATAAAGAAAACAAAGCTCGTGAAAACGACTTTCGTGTGTACAAAGAAACAACTCTTAGATACTCTATTTCTCCGTTATACGCAAGATACATTGGAGACACTGTAACTGTGGCATTTAATGGAAACTTTAAAAAGTTCCCCGTTAATGGTGAAGAATTTGCAATATCGCGTGGTCATTATAACGCGTTGTTAAAATACTTACACCACGTTGATCGTCAGATTCGCGTCGCTAAAACCACACAAAAGTTCATGGATACCCAAGCATCAGGCGACTTCAAGAAGATTACGTAGGATTTAGTGTAGTAAAAGAAGAACCACCGTATTGATTGCGGTGGTTTTTTTATGCTATAATTGTTTTTGAATATGGCATTACTATATCCTTTAAAACCAAAAGTATTTAATAGAGGAAAACTTTATCCTGGTAATATTTATAGCAGACCTGCGTTGGCTCCTTTTTATAGTGGATTAAGAGGCTTTGCACAATCAAGAGCTACTAGTGATGCTGCGTTAGTACGATCTTTACAACAATGGGCTGTATCACCCTTTGCTGTTAATAGTGAAAGCTATATGGAACGTATTCGTAATAGATATGGTATTCAAGATACAGGTGCATACGATACTTTAGGAACGCTTGGTGGAATTATAGGTGCTGGTGTAGGTGCAGCTACAAATGCTGGGTTTATTAAAACACCTTTAAAAAGTTTAAAGGTTTGGGAAAAAAGCGCTTGGCAAAATCCTTTTTCATCTATATATAATCCAAAATTTGAAAGTTATAGAAACGCACGTTTTGAACAGTTAAGGGTATTAAGACAAAACAAACCGCTTATTAATAATTATAATAACGAAGTTAAAACTTTAAATAATTATTATGAATTAGATTTTAAAAATAAAACAACTTTAAAAGGTTACAATAACAAACTTGTTAACGATGTTAAAGAACTAGAAATAAGTAAAGTCACAAAAGAGACTTTAACAGAGGCTTTAAATAATAATAAAAAGTCTTTTAATGTTGCAAAAGATGCGTTAGATAAAGCTAAAGAAAATTTAAACGCCGTAAAAAATTTAAAGAAAACAAATGCTAAAAGAAAAGCATTAGAACAAGCTTTTTTAAAAGCGCAAAACGATTTTACACAGGCAAAAAATGCTGTAAAAATTGCTACTGATAACTTAAACAACAATAAAAAATTAATTTTAAAACAAACTAACGCAGTTAAAAAAATTGCTAGTAAAGCTGATGATATTAATGATATTGCTAAATTACTTAATGAAGGTACTAAATTATCTGAAAGTATTACAGACTCTACAAGAACCGTAAATTTAGCAGCAGATGCTTTAAAAACAAAAGGTATTATTATTGACGCAACCGCTGTAGCAAGTAAAATTGGTAAAACCGCTGGTAAAAAAGCTGTAAAAGAATTAACTGAAGCAAGTGCTAGATTTATTCCAGGCTTGGGTATTGCAGCTGATATTTATAGTTTAGGAACATCTGCTATAGGATTAACTCAAAGTATCCAACAAGGAGATGTATTTAACACAGCATTTAATGCTTTAGCAGTCTTAGCAGATTCAATTTCATTAGCAGGCAGCGTTATTGAAGTAGGTGGTGGAGGGCTTCTTGGTACTGCTATTAGTGCTGTTGGAACAGTAGCATCAATTGGCATTTCCGCTTTACAAGGATTTTTAGTTGGTCAAACGGTTGGACGTTCTTTTAGCCCTGAAGGTGCTAAAGCACAAGAAATGTTTGCACAAAATTTATATGCAGGTATGATACAACGACCTATTAGTTCTATTGCTACTTTGTTTACTACTATTGGAGTACCTGCAATAATAGGTTGGATAGGTGCAGGTGCACCTTTACGTGGAAAACCATTACTTAACCAAAGTAATATATTTAGAAACATGTCTAACTGGTTAGGAACTAGTGCTATAGGTAACCAAGTACGTGCTGGTTTATCTATGATAACTCTTCAAGGTGTTACCCAAATAACAGGAAAGTTAGATGAACAATACAGTCCTTGGAAAGCTGTTGATCCTGATGATGTAAGTTTTGTTTCTGCTATTTCGTTGTATGGGGATATTAATGATAACTTGTACGGTGCTACTAGAAACAAATCAATTCTTTTAGGTTTAGTTAAAAATGATTCAAAAGCAATGATTGATGCATTAGCTAGATCTTGGGGTCAAAGTGACAAACCATACTATTCAATTATGTTTGATGATATACGTGAAGCTGCGAATATAAATTTAGGAAGTTTTGGTAACTCTTTTATTTCTACATTAGGGGAGTTACTTATTGATCCACAAAACTTTAATGAGGTTGTAAATAAGTATTATCAAACATATACAGTTGATGCGGCAACAAATATAGCTGCTAGTATTTTACAACATGAGTCACAACGTTTTAAATTAACAGGTGAAGTTAAAGGACGACTCGGTTCACTAGCATCTTTAGTAGATGATTTTGGAACTTTTAGTCATAAGCTTAATCCTGTCGGTAAAGAAAATTTATTAAGACAAATTGTAAGCGCCAAATTAAATGCTTCCCCTTCAAAAGGGATTGAAGCAATAAAAGAAGTTTTATATAAACATTTTTCTACAGGCGGTGTACAACCTGGACAAAAAGCTAAAATCTATTCATTAGACATTGGTAATCAAGCTTTAGTAATAGACAACTTACTTACAAACATGCTAACTAATAAACAATATGTTTATAAAGTAGGTACAGATTTACAAAGAAAAAATTTAGAAGACTCTTATAAAAAACTTTTAAAAGCAAGAAAAAATTTAACACCCACTGAAGAACAAAAAAAACTTATTGAAAAATTTGATAATACTTTTAGAGAATTAAAAAATCAATACGGAAACAATTTAAACGAAGGTGAATTATTTGCTAAAGCAATAGATACTTTTGGTTTTAGAATTTCAACACAAAATGCTGTTCGTATTTATAATAATTTTGAAAGTTTAAAAAATCATATAGACAACGTAGACAGCTTAGCTAATATTGTAACCCACGTTGGAAACCCTATGTCTGTGTTGGCTAAAGGCGGTTGGAATCTTGCTACACAAATTATTGACAGATTAAGAAACAACATTGATACTAAACAAGCAGCGATTGTTATAGAAAGTTTAGATACTATTATAAAAGATGCTGATACTATAAAAAAAGAAATGCTAAATAATTCTAACAATTTTGTTAAAACACAAACTTTTGAAGAAGCATTAAAACCAAAAAAACCGTCTGAAAGTAAAAAACGTTTAATTAAACTTATTCAAAGTACCACAAAGAAAGTTATTTCTAATAGTACTGTTAAAGAAGAATTAGATAATAATAATAGTATTATTGAGCAAATAAAACTTGCTGTTGAAGAACGTATTAAACAACAAGATCAAGCTGATGAATATCTAGATTATCAAGTGCTTAATTATGAAACTAGTGATGGCGTTGTTATTAAAGTATCACCAAAAAATGTAAACTCTATTAAATCTGAAGTTAAAGAATTTGAAGATAAACAAGGGTCAGACTTAAATGAAGTTATTGAACTTGGTAAAAGAAGTAAAAATAAAGAAGTATTATCATACATTTCAAAGAAAAATGCTTTATTAAATTATTTATATATAACAAGGCATAAAGAAGCATTAAAAGGTGTTCTTGTAGTTTTTCAATCGGCGCTTGTTAATATTGATCAGTTGTCAAATGCTGCTACAGATTCTTTGTTTAGTCTTTTAAGAACTTTAAATGCATTTAAAGTATTTTCTAATGAAAACGAATTAGTTCGAAGTAGTACTATTGTACGTGAAAGTATTTTAGAATTAGAAGAAGATGAAGAAAGATTAAATAATGCTTCTAAAGAAAAGGATAAATTATTAAAACGTTTAAAAGCTATTATAGATAATGCTTCTTCTACAACAGAAGAAAAATTAGATGCCCAAGATAAGTTAAATAAAACTAAAGGTGAGGTTTCTAAAATTAAATCAGCACTAAATGTTTTAAAAACTAAAAAAGAAAAACTTAATAATACTTTAGAAGAATATAAAAAAGATCCTAAAAAAAATCTTCTCTCTAAAAGAAATACTTATAGCAGACAAAAAGCTATTGATAGTCTTATTAAAGATGATGGCGATGAACTTGAAAAATTAGCTACAAGTTTTGGAATTACAATTACTTATAGAACTGATAAAGGTGTAGAAATTGATAGACCTACTTTAAAAAATATTAAATTAAGTGAATACAAAAAACGTGGTATTTCTGTACAATTATCTTACACACCTACCATTGAACAAAAAGTATTAAGTTATATTTATACATTAGTACCTCCTGGAACAGATGCTCAATTATTATTAAAAGGACTAATTACTTTTAAACTTGATGATGTTGAAAAATATTGGAACAAACAAACAAAAGAACAAAAGTTTGAAACAATATTAAAAATATTAAAGGACACAGGTGTTCATAGTTTAATTAAAGCTGATGTTGTAAAAAACAAAGGCGGTTTAACAGGCATTACAAAAGAAATAGATTTTATTATTAAAAATAAAGACGAAAAACAATTTATTAATATTGAAGATGTAAATGGTTTAACTCGTTTAAAAGAAATAGTTTTTTATAGATTATTAAATAATAAAAATGGTTTGTTTAAAAAACAACTGGATCTTGCTTTAAACAGTTTTAAAAAAGCTGACAAAATGATTGAGTCTTTAACTAAAATTAATCCTAATGATTCAGAAAGAAAGCGGCGCGATAAGGATACAATGAAAGATATTCTTTCACAAGAACTAAAACGAATTAATACTTTTTTAGATTACAATGAAATGTATTCATTTATTAAATCTTATTACTATAAATCTAGCAACGTAAATGAAGATATCAATTTGTTTTTAAGTGATGAAGTCAAACGACAAGAACTTCCTGAATTTATTTCTCAAGAAGAATTAAAAAATTGGAATAAGATGAGTGTTCCTGATGCAGCTAAAAAGTTATCATCTATTGATACTAGTTTTATTGAATACTTAGAAAAAAGAGATAATAACATTATAGAAGGTGAATATATTTTACAGGGAGAAGAAGCATTAGATGATCCCAGCTTTAAGTTACAGTACGAGGCGATTATAAAAGAATTAATTGAAGCAAAAGAAGAAAGAATAAACGAACAAAAAAGAAAAGAAACAATCAAAGAAGCTGTTAAAAATGCGACTTTACAACAAAATAGTATCGTTAAACAATTAGATAACATACCACAAACACTATTAACTAATTTACTTTTTAAATTAAATGTAAACGATATTGAAAAAGATAAAACAGAAAACTTTAAAACTTTAAGAGCTGTTTTAAAAGGAGAATTTAATAAATTAAAAATAAGTGAACTTACTTTTTCCTTTGTTATGTCTAGATTTTTAGATAGCGATGTTGATGATATTAACAAAAGTATTAGTTATAAAGATGTGTTAAAAAAATACAATCGTTTTTCTGATGGACACAGTTATTATTTAGAAAAAGTAGTTAAAGAACTTATACGATTAGACAAAGAAAAAGTTATTTCAATAGACTTTGAAGCATTATCTAACTCTTTAGAAGGTAAAAAAGTAAAACTATATTCAAAAACAGGTGAAACGTATAAAAGTGAAAGTTACAAAATACGTTTATTAAGTGCTTTATATAGCAATGAAAAAAGTATTAATATAAAATTGCCTTTAAATTTTAAAGAACAATTACGTTTAAACCGTGTTTATTATCGATCAATACGTGAAGGTATTATAAAGTATTTTGATGATAATAATATTAAATATGATTTAACCTTTTTAAAAATATATGAAGAAAAAATAGTTAATAAGGATGCTTCTATTAAAGACGATGTATTAAAAATTATTGCTGAAAATGCAATGAATATAATGCGTAATCGTATTCAAAATTTAAGTTCTTTTAATAATAAACATTATTATTTAAAATCTGTTATTAATGATGGTATACGTTCTGTTGAAATAAAAGACGTGCGCGCAATTACAGATCGTCATTTTACTTTAAGCACAAGCGTTTATAAAGCATTAGCTATAGCTGATCCTAAACATAAAGAGTTATTAGACGATATCATACGATTTGCAGATATACAAACATTTGGTAATTATGAAAATGAAGAAGATGTAAAAAATGCTTTACAGTTTAAAACAGGTTTAATGCAACTTGTATACTTTTTAAATAGTTTTATTGAAACAGATAAAGGTAATAGACATAAAGTAAACTATAATATTTTAGATTATTTTGAAACAGATAAAGATGGTAAAGTTGTAATTTATATTAAAAATAAAGACGAATCTAAAAACTCAGAAAAAATGTATTTTTTTGAATACGTGTTAACTCATCATGTAAACTTTGAAATTATTTCAAGAATAGCTAGCACGCTCAGAGAAAATACTGTTGTTAAAAAGAAACTAGCAGATCCTAAACGTGCAACAGATATTAGTATTTTGCTTGTGCAAGAGTATGAAAACTTTGTTAAAAAATTTGGAAACAGTGTTAGTACTGCAACTATCGATATTAGCAGAGAGACTTTTAAAGGAACAGATGAAGAGTTTGCTTTAGCTAACAATGAAATATATAAACGTTTATATCAATCTTTAGAATCTTTATTATTTTTAGATACAAGTTATACTGAACCAAATATCCCAGATAAAGATCCTAAAAATAAACCAATTGCAGAAGAATTAAAAAAACGTAAAAGTCGTATTAGTAATTTAACCAAACTTTTATTACCTACAATATTTAATTTAAATATAAAAGCTAACAATATCATTAAAGATACAACTAAAACAACCATCACTTTTGACGGCTTAATAGCAGAAAACGGTACTAAAGAAATAGATAAGCCTATAAGTAGTGATATTATTTTTATGTTATATGTATTAGACTCTAAAGATATTCCATTAGATGTAAAAGAACTATTTATTAAAAAAGTTTTCTTTTACCAAGGTACTGTTTCTAAAGGATTTGCTACAAAAAATAAAATAGAAGAGTTAGAAAATGTAATTCAAGGTTTTAAAAAACGTATTAAAACAATAGAAAGTTTTGATCCTAAAGATAAACGCTACAAAAAAGATGTTATAGAAAGTCAAATTAAAAAGTTAAAAGATCAAATTGCTGATACAACAAAAAGAAAAGAAGCTTATATTAATTTTAGAGACAATATACAAGACGGTGCTTTAGAAAAAGATTATCCAACATTCTTTGATTTTTTAATTAAAAACCCAGAAAAAGTTGAATTAAATTTTTATAATACAAAGGGTACAAGTCAAGAAAATAATATTACTATAGCGTTAAACCCACAAGCTAAAGATAAAAACGGTAAACCTATTGTACAATATGTTGTGGTCGAACACATAAATATTAATGGTGATTCTAACGTTGACGAAACAAGAGTAAAAGGTTTACCAAGCTACAATCGAAAAATTGGTGAAGAAATAATTAAACAAAATAAAACTGATTTAATTAATAGTCATCAACAAAAACTTAAACAATTATTAATAGAAAAAGGTTATAAAGATAACTTAATTAAAATTGTACGCGCTAGTGAAAAAGGTGTATTAATACAAATTAATGATTTAAACAAAGATGATACTGTAACAGATTATATTTCTATAGTTAAACAAGCTATTAGAGTAAAAGGTGAAATAGAAAAATCTGTATACTTTGTTACTGAAAAACAATTAAATGAAATTGTTGAGATGTCTATAACCGGTGACTATGTTAATACATTTGATCATGTTGCAACGTTTGATCAAAACGGACGTATAAACGGTCAATTAAGTACTAACTTTGTTAACGTTAAAAGCTCTGTTTCCCGTGTAAATGGTGATGGTATTTTAGGTACGTTTTTACGTGACTTAGAAAAAATAGACGCTGTTTCTAAAAGTTTTAAAATAAAACGTGAGGATGTAGTAAGTACTTTAGAAAACTATGCACGTATTACAAAAAAATATACTTTAGTCGAACCTGCTGTAATAGGACATATAAATTTCAATCAAACTGTTTTATTTAAAAAATTAGTACGTTTAGCAAAAAAAGAAAAAGCATATGCAAGATTTTTAGAATTGTTATATAACGATTTTACTTCATTTGAGATTGATAAAATAGGAAGAGCATTTTTTAATAATAGATATATTAAAGATGACTACAATTTTGAAAACTTTGAAAGTGATTTAAGAAGCGAAAACAAAGATCTTTTTAATGAATTATCACAAATAAAAATTAAAGCAGTAAACATTGGTAAAGATATAGAAATATCATTATTAGATGCTGTTAAAAATGCTTTAATTCAAATGAGTAAAGAATACAAACACACTGATATTAAATTTGATGATTACAATGAAATTTTAAATAAAGAGTTTTTAAGTACACTTAGACAATTAAAAGATATTGCTTATAGTTTTGTTTCTTCTTTAAAAACTACGCATAACCTTTATTATAAAAAGTTAATCAAAAAATTAAGCCAGTATTTTGAAGAAGGCACGGAAGCGTTTATTACTTCAGAAGAAATTAATGGACGTATTAATATATTACGTCAAGAAGGTAATAGTATTTATGAATTAAAACAGTTTAGCAATGCTGTTTTTAATTTACAAAAACCTAATACAATAGATCTAATAAAAAAAATAAAAGAAGATTTTAGTCAAAAAAACAGAAATGGTATAACTTACGAAACTGTATTTGCTTCACAATTAAAACGTAACAGAGCTTTTTATAAAAAACGCACTAGAGAAATGAATGCACGTGCTAGAGGAACTACTGTTAATTTAAACTGGAATAATTTATTCTATATTGTAAAACAACTTCCTAATACGTTTGATTTAGATAAATTTGATAATAATACTTTAGATTCATTAATAACTTATTTAAACATTGATACGTCAAAACTATTTGAAAATCTTGATAAAGAAGATTTTTTACAAATAAAAGTTTCTATACAAAGTGCTGTTACTAAAGTATTACAAAGTTATTTAGGGTCGTTAAAACAATTAAACCCTAATAAAGATTATAAAACCACTGAAGATATTTTAAAAGCTGTTGAAATTGCTACAAAGAAAAAAGACAAAAACGTTAATCAAATAATTAGTGAAATAAGAAAATACGTTAAGATTTTAGATGCAACAGATACAATAAGTGATAAAGAAATTAACTTATTAAAACTAACTATTATTAAAGAAACTCTTAGCAATTATATTGGCACGCTTTCAAGCAACGCTAGTCGAACACATCCTTTGGCACTGTTAATGCAGGCGGGTGTAAAATTCCAACAAGAAAAAATGAAAGATCCTTTAACAACTTTAACGCAACAAAGTGTTATTAATGAACTTAAAAAAGCTGACCAAGCCCGTGTCAAAGAATGGTATAAAAGATCTAAAGAGTCATTTAGAATAATTAATGGGGTTTCATTAGGAGATTTTATTATTAAAAACTTTACTAAATCAGAAGCTTCTGTTTTTTCTAACGACTTTAGAGATACTGTTGAAAAGATACTAGATAGCGCTGAAGATGTATTATTTGGTCAAACAGCAAATACAGCAATTATTAAACCTAATAAAAAACAAATAAACTTTAAAAACGTTGAAGAATATTTAAATAATATTGAAGACGGACAGACCAGAGATGTTACACGTTTGTTTATTAATCTATGGTTTTATAAAGAACTTGCAAAAACAGGTAATGATTTAAAAACAACAGCCCAAAAGTATAATGTTGATTTAAATAAATATACTACTAAAACAGGTGGTTTAGAAATAGGTGGTATAGACGCTGATGTATTTACTGTTATGGGCATATTATTAAGACGTAAAAGTGAAAAAGGATTTGAAACTTCTTTTGAATTGTATCAACAAAGTAATATTCCTTTATTAGATGATGATCGTAAGTTTAAAGAATTCTTTTTTGATTATTTATTTGGTTATGTAGACGTAAATAATAATAAAATAAAATATCAAGTAGATGAAAACACAGATCAAAGACGATTAAGTCGTGTTAAAAAAGTATTAAAAGAACTTGGTATAGATTATGAAGATGCTTTAGATGTTGTTGAAAATAACAAAACACTTTACGATGTAATGGAAAATATATTTTTATTAAAAAAACAATTAAGCAACAATGAAATGTTTGCTTTTGTAAATATTATTAATTATGCAAAAACTCAATATATAAAAAATCATTTTAAAGAACAAAACATTTTACGTTGGAGTTGGCAAGATGCAATTAATGTTTTTAGAAACAAACCAATTAAACAAAATATTAGACGAATTAAACGTTTAGAAGCTTTAGGTACATTTGATACAAACCCACAAGAAGATGTATTTGAAAACAGTATTTTAAGAAGTGTATTTAATAGTACTAGTCATTTAGAAACTGCAGGGGGTTATGTACAAGATATTAATAATAAACTTGATATTATTGTTTTAAAAGAAAAAGACACCCCTGATACAAATGTTACAGTAAAACCACAGTATATTTTAACAACACCAAGTAATATTAATAAGCTTACTAAAGATGCACAAAAAAATGCATTTGCTTCAATATTTAAAAAAGATAAAGATTTTATTTATCAAAGTCAACAAACATTAACTATTGAACGATTATTAGCTGATGTTAATTATCACTCAATTATAGAAGACCACGCTAAAACTTTAGATCAAGTATCTTCTCGAAACCCAAATAGCGTTTATTTAAACCTAATGGATTATTTTACAAAAATACTTATTAGTTTAAAAGGACCTATTAAAGACTACGGTTTTGTTAAAATGAAAGAAATTGGTAATGCACTTTCTATTATTAGACAAGATACAAGGTACATTACACTGTTTAAAAATGATTTTGATCGTTATTATAAAACAGTAACAGATCCTAAAGAAATTAAAAACATTGATGCTACTTTAAAAGCAATTGTTAATTATTTTAATAATCGTTCTTATCTTGTTAATTTAAGTATTGAACAGGCTAAAGCTATTATGGGTCAAATACTTGTACAAAAATACGAATTAAAAACACAAGAAGATATATCTAATAGAAATAAAGAAGTTATTAAACAACTAACAAGTATTGAAGAAGCAAGAATAAGCAACCAAATTTTAAAACTTACAGATGTAGCTACTGTTATTCAAACTACACAAGGTGTAAAAAAATTGTTAAAAGTTATTTATCCTGAAGATGTTTTAAAACAAATGACTCCAGATGAAAGAAGTAAAGCAGAAAAAGATATAAAAAATATAGAAGAACTTATTGATGTTTTAGACAGTAGTTTAAAACTGGATCAAAGTACTAGAAATGTATATGATACTGTAGAAAAAGGAATGTTAGAAGATTCTGAAACAGCTTTAAATAATTTACCAACAAAAATTAATTGGATGAAAGTAAGAAATTTAATCAGTAAAATTATTATAGAAGTTAAAACACTTGAACAAAGTCAAAGCGGTTTTAAATTAAATTTTATTTTTAATCCTGAAGATAAATTAGAAGCTAACAAACTTGAAATAAAATTAACAAAATCTATTAATGAATTAGAATCAACTATTAAAACTTTAAAAACCAAAGAAAAATTAATACAAGAAAAAGCTGCTGATTATAAAAGAAATCTTTTACTTAAAATATTTTATAGCAATCCAGCTTTAATAGCTGAGTTTAACAACTTTTGGGAAGGTCGTTTAAAAAAAGCTACAAAAGAATACAATGATAGTATTATTGATTTTAGAAAAAATAAACCCAAAGAGTTTTTTGAAGAACGTGAATTGCTTTTAAATGAACTAGAAAAAGCTAAAGATTTTTTAAAAACAGATAATTTTAAAGCTTATAATAAACTAAGATCTAAAAAATTACATACTGTATTTAATGAAGAAGTACAAGATATTTTAGCTTCATTTAATATAAAGATTAATAATGTTAAAGATTATTCTAAATTTAAAACAGATACTGAAACCGCTTTAGGTTTAATTAAAACACTTTCAAAAGATATCAGAGTAGGAAAAAAAGATAGTAAATATAAAAAAGTTTGGGTAAGATATTCTGATGGTTTAAAGAAAATAGAAGATAAACACAAAGAACGTATAAATAATATTAATTATTATTTAATTAATAATGAATCATTGAATGATGATCCTAGTTTAAAGAAAGCAGAAGATCGCAAAGTTGAATCTGTTCAAAACTTTTTATCAAAAATAAGAGATGTTTTTTATTCTAATCGTAAAACAGCTGAAAAAGAATTAGCTAAAAAAGAACTTAATAATGATCCTACTTATTTACTAAATAAAGAACAAACCGAAAACCTATTAAAACAACAAAAAAGTTATCTTGATAAAGGTCGTTATATACTACAAGAATTAGAAAATGAATTCTACATGACATTTGAGTTAGATGATTTTGATAATTACGAAAAATCAATTGATGTTAAAATTAAAGAACTTCTTGATAATAAAATAAAAGGTGTTGATTACAAACCTCATGAAGATAAATATAGTAGTGTATTTAAAAAATATTTAATTAATGCTTATATACAACTGTCTTTAGATTATAAATTTAAACAATTAAACTTAAAAAGAAAAGACATAACTGTTAAACGTGTTAAACAAGAAGCAGCTAAATATGGTGCTGTAAATACTTATTCAAGTAAAAAAGTATACGAAATTTTAAAATCATTAATCTATAGAATACAAAAAGAAACTCCTAACTTTTTTAAAGATGGTACTTTTAAATTACGTACAGGTTTAAATAATTTACAAGTTTTAGATAAAGAAAACAAAGGTAAATTTACAGAAGATGAATTAAAAACTTTAAAAGAAGAGTTTACTGTTGCAGTAAATAATATTATTGTTAATAGCAAAAATACTGATTTAGAATCAACTATTGCTTTATTGCGTAAATTAAAATCAAGAATAAAAGATACAATAGCTACTAATAAAAAAAGTGAAGAAGGATTAAAATTAATTGAAAAACAAGGTAACAAAAATCCAGAAGAAATAGTTGCACAAGCTGTAGCTGAAGTAGGCTTAACTAATGATATTTTAATAAAAACAGAAGATGTTATAAGTTATTTATTAAGCGATCAAATTAGATTATTTAAAAAAGAAGATGAAGCTGTTGAAAAAGAAAGAAAAGAAAAAGAAGCTTATTTAGACGATCAAAAAATTAAACTAAAATCTTTAAGAACTTATACTATTACAAACCCTGAAAACATATCAAAGTTAAATAAAAAAATAAAAGAATTAGAAGAAGCAAGTAAACCTATCAAAGATCGGTACGAACTTCTTGTTGAACAATCTAAAAAGAATAAACCCTACGGTAATAGCAACATAGATACATACAGGCAGCTTCATAAAATTAAAACAGATGTACGTCAAAATGTTGTAATTGAAAATGTAATTAAAGAAGCAGGGCAATACTATGAAGGTGGAGCCGAAGCTTTAACACAATTAATTAAAGATACAACAATTGATGGTCAAACAGAAACTACATTGCATAACGCTGTTGTTGATAACATTATTACTTTCTTTAATTTTATTCAACAATATAAAAACGATGGTATTAAAATACCTAAGAGTTTTATTGTTTTAGATATGGAAACTGTTACTGAACAAAGTGGAAAACGAATACCGTATCAATTAACTATTTTAAAAGCGGAAACTAAAAACGGTAAATTAGTATTTAATATATTTAATCAGTTTGTAACTAACAGAATATTTATTGAAGGTTATGAACGTGTTGTAGATTCTAAAGGTAATGTTACTGAAACAAAAACACCTGAACTTCAAAACTTTTATGATCAACAAATTAGAATGTATGTTAAAGAAAGTGAATTATTTAAAGCATGGGCAGATACTAATAATAAAATATCTTGGGATGCTAATGTTATTGATGAATATATTAATACCCACTTAAGCAAACATATGTTAAATAAGTACACAGAACGTGTTGATTTAACTATAAAAAATATTGCTGGTATACCTTCTAACATTAATATGATGCGTTTATTTTTAGGTGAAATAAATGCTGTAAGTAACGATATACCTATTATAGCTCACAACGGTAAACGTTTTGACTTTGTAAATTATAATGAATTTATTATTAAACTTTCAAATACACTTAAAACTAATTTATATTATCAATTAATTAGAGATAATAATCCTAAAGCCATTAGAGAACGTATGGGTCTTTTAAGTATTAATGATGCCCTTGATAAAGGAGAAGAACAAAAATTAATTGATAATAATAAAAACGCAATTTTAGCAGTTAAAAATAAAGTTAATAGAGGTATTGCTTTAAATACAGCTGACGTATTAGCAGTAACCAAGTTTAATGAAGAAATTAAAAACATTAATTTGGCACGTCTTGTTAAAGAAATAGAAGAAAAGCTTGGAATTTTAGTAGATCCAGAATTAAGAGAAGCTTTATTTATAGGAGAAAATTCTCAAATTAAATTTGTAATGAATTTAGTTTTAGAATACGTTTCAACTACAAATCTAAAAGAAAAAATAAGAATACAAGATCAATTAAGTTATTACTTTATTGAAGGTTGGAACTTACGTAACGACAATGATCAGTCTAAAGAAATAAAAGAATACGCTGAAAAACTTTTAAAAGAAACAGACGAAGCGTTTAAATTATATATTGAAAAAGGTGTTTATAATTTTAAAACAAAGAGTTCTGTAAAAAGCACAGGAGTTTTAATTAAAGAAGCTGTTAAAAGAGAATTACAAATTGAAGATGGAGCTAATGATGAGTTTGATTATAATGGAGCACTTCAATCTATTGATAATCAAATTAAACAAGCTATACAAACATACGAATATTTTAGTAAATCTGATACAGAAAAATCACATAAAGAACGTGTTAAAGAATTACGTAAAGAACAAATTAAATTATCACAACAGTATAAAGAATACGAAGATGAAATAATTGAATTAAAAAAAGCTGTTAAAGCTGATACTGTTACAAGAGAATCTTTAGTAAATGCTATTGTACAATCAACAGAAAAACTAAAAAAAGTTAGAGATAACGTTTCCTATCGGGTAAACAATATTTTAAATAATAGTTTAGAAGATGCTAAAAAACGTTTTAAATATATTAGAAATAACACTACTGATTTTGGGTTACTACGTTATGAAATTGATCAAACTATAAATCAATTAAATAACACACTAAAAGAACTAGAAACATTACTTAAATATTTAAGTGATAATAACAACCGAAAGATTGATTTAAATGACCCTGTTATTAAAGATTTGCTTGCTAAAACACTAGATCCTAGTTTATTAAGAATTAAAACAGCTGAAGAAAAAAATAAAAAATTAGCTGAATTAAATAAAAGACAAGCTGAACTATTAAAACTTTCTACTGGTATAGAAAATGGTAGAACTATATTAAATTCTACAATAGAAAGTATTATTAAAAAAATTGTTACAAGTATGAAAAAGGATGCTGAAGAAAGATTAAAAGAATTAGAAAATATTTGGAACACATATGCACCAGAAATACTGGGTAACTTTTATTCTAAAGATACAATTAAAAATTTAAGTGTAGATAGAAAAGATTTAGAAAAAGTATTTTCAGATAGTTTAACATTACTTGTAGGGGCACCAAACAGATCTAAATATATTAATGAATATACTAAATTAGTTGCTATGCTTAGCAAAGAAAAAGGTATTTTAAAGTTAATTTCGGCAATTAATGAAGAACAAAATATGTATAATAACCTTGATAAATTTAATTTAAGAGTATTAATTACTTTAAGTATAAAACAAGAATTAGATAATATTCAAAGTAATATAAACTATTTAAACAACTTAAACATTAAAACTGAAAAAAATACATCTGAAATAAATACAGAAGTTATTACTGAAAAGTTTTTAGAAGTATTATCAAATGTTAGACAAATAGGTCGTATTAAAAATGAATTTGAAAACGCAGAACTATTTACAGTTTTAAATGGTAATGAAGAAAACATTAATAATTTTACACCTGAAGAACGTTTAGAAGGTTTATCAAGGGTTGCAAGAGAAAGAGAAAGTCAAACATTTATCGATAATTTAGGCGTTAAAAATGTAAAGCGTGTATATAAAGATATACACAGAGGTATTGATCGAGAAGGATTGGTTGTTAAAGAAGATCAAGCTATAGCAAAAAACCCCGCTGAAGATTTTTATATTGTAGGGTTTGTTGACAATTTAAATAACGCATTTAACTCTTATCAATTTAGTACTAAAGGTGGAACACCTAAATTTACTTTTAATTATACTTACATTGAAAGAGGAAAAATATTAGAAGTTAAAACTAAAACAATAGTTTATACACCAAAAGATGATGAAGACATGATGTTTTGGTTAAATACTAAATTTTTTAATTATACAGACAGTAAAGGACAACGTAAACTGGGGTACTCTGGTTTAGATAGAGATCAAGTGTACTTAGAAAATGGAGAAGATACAAGTTTTAATAGTATTGAACGTACAATTAAACACTATATTAAACAAGAAAAAGCGGGTTTATTTGATTACGTTGAAGAAGAAAATGGAAAATCTGAATTAATAAAAGCATTTAATAAAACTGTTGTGTATGAAGATGCTATACCAGACAGCGCTTTAGAACGTATTAATATGACACAATTAATGAAACAAAGATTTTTTAGGTATTATGATACGTTCCAAAATGCTAAACGTACAACTAAAGATTATGATACTAAATTAGTTTATAAGGGAATTGCTGATCGAGTATTATCTAAATTTAAAGCAACTGATCCTTCTAAATTATTGTTTTTAATACCTCCTGAATATTCAACTAATACATTAATTGTTTGGACTAAAGACAACGTTTTACGTTTAAAGTTAGACTTAGAAAAATCTGCAGAAGGTAGTTCAGGTAAATCTAATCCTATTTATACAGCCGCTAACGTAGACATGTTACATACAGCTAATACAAATCCTGGCCGTATTGTTTTATCATTAAATAAATTATATTTAGAATATACACCGTATAAAATTATTAACGATGTATACGAGTATGAAGATAATAATAATTTAGGTAATGGAGTTTTTGAAGAAACTGTACGTAAATATATAGAAAGTAAATCTGATGGTTTTGAAAAAACACTTCTTAAAGAAAGATTATTAAAAACTTATTTAGATGAAAAAGGAAATAAAAAATACTTAAATCCTTTTACACCTAATCAAGTAACTGCTAAACAACACGACTTTTTTAAACGAGACATTCTACATAAAGTAGGTGTGAATACTATGGTAGGTTTTATAAACCATCCAGACGCTTACGAAGATGCATTATTAATTGATGCTAGTTATGCAAAAGCTGTTGGTATTGACGAAGCAAATAAAACATGGTTGGGTTTATGGGGTTTTAAAGGCGCTGTGAGATTGGTAGAAGGATTAAGAGATAAATTTAATGTAGATATTATTGCAAATAAAAAGTCAATTGTTTCACGTGGTGCTGGTGGTGCAGTATTAGAACAAACATTAAATACAATTAGAACTTTTTTAACAACTGAACAACTTTATAGCGGTCAGTATAAATCACTTGATAATGCTTATCTACTACATAATTATTCAATAACTAAAAAAAGCGCAGACTTAATGTTTAGTAAATTAAAAGAATTAAAAGAAACTTTTAAAGACATTAGAGAAGGTAAACTTGTTTTAGATCCAGGCGAAGACTATGGAATTGTTTTAGACAAAATATTTGGTAAAGCAAAAGATACTAATAATAATGAATACTCTTTGTGGTCAGATATTATCTACGATGTTATTGATAAAAATATAAAAAACTATAGAATCATGAGTGACGGTCGTGTTGGAGATGAATTAAATTTTAAAGGTATTGATATTCAACGTGGTGAAATGTACGTTATTTTAGACGCAGAACATACAGCGGAAAAAATGACTGTAAAAACTAAAATATTAGAAGCAGATAATATTATTATACAAGAACGTGACATTAAAGGTAGTGTTATTGGTGGGGTTCCTATTACACCATCGTTTGCAGCTATTTTAGAAGCACAAGGTTTAGATTGGAAAGTACTATTAGATCAAGAAGAACGTAAAGAAATTGCGATTTTTAGTGATATAGCTAATAACGGTTTAGTTCCTTTTATTGAAAAATATGGTATTAAAAAGAATGATAATACTTATGATATTAAAGCAACTGTAGCAAAAATTAAATTATCTACAAATAATCCATTAATAGATGAAGTTACTAATTACTTAACATATTTTAATTTCTCGATTAGAACAACATCCGTTGATTCAAAGTTTAAATACCAAACTGTTATTCTCCCTAAAATTAACTTGGCTGCTCGTAATAGAGCAAATGAATTTTTAACAGGAAGCACTGGGGCTATATTTACATATGTATTTAGAAAACATCCAGGGTTACGACAACAATTGTTAGCTAATACTTCTTTAAAAATGGGTGAAGTAAGAACATCATTTGAAGGTTGGATCGAGTTTCAAAAGAATAATGACTGGTTACAAATTGAAAGTTTAAATAATGCTGATTGGTTTACTTTGGTAAATGGTTATAGTGAATCTTCAGCAGTTTATTATAGAGATACTAATCGTTCTGCTGTTGATAAAAATACAGGTGTAATTAAGTTTGGAACTAAAGAAGATGGTATTGAATATGTACAATATTTAAATAAAGTCGGTATTACTAACGATAAAATAAATGGTAAAGAAAACACAATGTATAGCGTTTCTTCTAACGGTAAAACAATTACATTAAATTTGAATAATAAAGGACGCAAATTTGGTTGGGTTATTGCTGCACGTTGGCCTATTCAAGATGCTAAATCTACTCCAAGTGTTAAAGTTATTGGATATCATACTAACAGTAGTATTGAAGCTAATCCATACATGTATAAACTTATGGGTGCAGATAACGATGGTGACACAATTGGTATGGTGGCGTTAAACCAACAACAATTTAAAGATGGCAAGTTTAGTAGAAACGACGCTACACAAGAATCCTACTATGACTCTAGTTACTATTATTGGGATTCTATTAAAGGTAAAAAAGAATTACAAAAAAGTTATATTGATCGTATTAAAAGTGAACTTTTACCTAATATAAAAGACAACGGCAGAACTGATATTGTTACTACAGAAGCAACAAGTGTTGGTAAGAGCGTGTTTAAAGGTGCTACAAAAACACCTATAAGAACTACATATTCTTTTGGTGAAATGTATGGAACTATTCTTGATGGCATCCAAAAAGATATTGATAACAAAAATGTTCCTGTTTTTGCAGACATGAAATGGAATGATGCTGATAAAAAATATTATTTAAACGTAGCTATTAGAAAAATTTATAATGACAATACATTTGCAGGGTTTAATTTAAAAGATTATGACTCACCTAATTTAGTAAATGATTTACTAAATAAGGATGAAAATATTTATAAGACTGCTGCACGTTATTATTTATTTGACAACGATATAAAAAATAAATCATATGATGTTACAAAATATATAACTTCAAAAGACCTTGTTTATATTAACAATGAAGTAATTGAAAAACATTTTAGTTTAGATGACAAAATATATATTAAAGAAAATACTGTAGAAAAAATATTCAAAAGAAAAAATGAAAAAGATAAAGAAATTATTTTTAAACTGTTTAGAAGAATGCTTTACAATCAAAGTTTATTAGAAACGATTACACGTTTCCAAGGATCTAAGTTAGGTATAAACACTTTTGGTGGATACAGAAAAGAACAAAATGTAAAAAGTATTTTAAGTACTTTTGTAGGTATGAACAAAGATCAAACAGGAAACGTTTGGAATAGTTTCAAGGATAAAACAATTGGTGCTGTAACTGTTAAATCTTTAACTGACACTATTTTAAATGCTATTGGAATAAAAATTGCTTATGATATTGAAAACGATTTATTACTTACACTAGATGAACGTTTAGAAAAATACAAAAAAGATAAAGAAACTTTTGTTAAAAATGCAAGTAATAAACTTACGAAAGATATTTATTCTAAATGGTTTAAAGAAGTTTTATATAACGATAAAGATAAAATATACATTGATAAAGAAGATGCATTAAAACATGAAAAATACTTTGAAGAAAGCAAAGAAGAAATTTTAGAATTAATATTTGAAAAAAATTATTTATCTAAATTAGCAGAAAAAGAAATGATTTCATATGCAAATGCTTTAAAAGAAGAATATAAATATAAAGCTATTGTAAATCATTTTGATACTTATTATAAAAAACCAGCAGATCCTCGTTTAGATTTACTTAATCCTTTTTACAGATCTTTAATTGAAAAATATAGAAACTTTGTATCAAAAAACCAAGATGTTGTTAAATTAGATGATGTTGATAAAACTTATTTAAACATATTTTATTTTGGTAGAAACAATAAAGAAGCAGAAGCGTTTGATAAAGCTATAAAAGACACCGGTAAAACAGACAAAGCTTCTTCTAAAAGAAAAGATTTGTATGACAAAGCAACAGAATATTCTTTAGCATATTTAGAACAAGTAATTATTGACCGTGGTATTTTAAACAAACAATCAGATGACGCAACAATCGTAATTGGTATAGCAAAACACGGTGCGTTAAGAATGAATGTTACTGAATTTTTAAGAGCGTTTAAAGAACGTATTAAAAAAGATGTTAAAAAATATGGTAAACGAAACGTAACAATTGGTTTAGACAAGGAACACGAAAATGCTGTAGCAATTGGATTAGACTCAGATCCATTTAGTAGAAATGATATTTATTATAAAGATTTAAATTTAACAAAAATTATTCAAGATCAACAACTAAATAAAAACTTACAGATAAATCCTCGTTATGCTTCTAAGAGAACGGCAATAGAATCTATTAATGGATTAATAGAACAATACGCAGTGAAAGAATTATTTATAGATCAGTTTGTACCTAAAGAAGTTTCAAATTTTTACTTTAATATTGTATTAGAAATAGCAAATGTTTTTGAAAATAAACAAGGAAGTTTAGAAAGTTCTCTCGATACTGTAATTAAAGTTAATGGTGTTGAAGGTACTGTTAACCAATTTTTAGGAGAACTTTTAGCAATTAAAATACCTGCTTATCGGGTGTTGCGAGTATTAAATATGGCACAAACCACATACAATGAAATAAAAACATTATATGCTTTAAGTACAGATGACAATGCTGGTCTTACAAAAAATGATATATCGTGGTTAAAAGATACATATTACTTTTATAAATTATTGTATGTGTTTAGTGGATACGCAGAGAAAGAAAACTTACGTTTAAATCTGTCTTCTAAATATCAGAATGCTAAAGACTTCTTTTTAAGTGCAAGAGAAGTTGACGCTAATTACGTAAGCGTAGATATTGAATCTGGTAACGTAACACAACGTTTAAATGTTAATCAAAACAGTGCAACTGTGCGTACGTTTAAAGAACAAGCAAGTGAAATTGCTGCTAAACTGAGCACTAATGGTGGTCAAGATTATAGTGATGCTTTAAAAGCGACTAGAAAAGAAAACACTGATCTTGAATATTTAACTGCATTAGAATTTATTGATGATAATGCGTTGGATATTAAACGTGATACATATAGTGTAGATGAAGTTATTGATATTTTAGTTAATAATTTTAAAGAATTTTTAGTTGTTAAAAATGAAAAACAAAAAATATTTAACAGTAAAAATAAAGAATTAAATAACATTACTGTTAATACTCTTGCTATTCGTTTGATTAATAAAGAATTAGGTTTTTATAAATACGAAAGATATTTAAGAGAAATAACTAATGCTAATAGAAACAGAATTTTAATTGAAGATAAAATTAAAAAAGCAGAAATACGTTTAAAAGTTTTAGGTGGACTACTACAACAAATTGAAAATGAAGAAGGTAAAATAGGATTAGGAATTAAAATAATTAAAAATTTAAACAAACAAGAATCTTTAAATTACTTTAAAGAAAGAATTGAAACACTAAAAGAAAAAAGAAAACAAGTTGCATTAGCTGTTGTAAATAAAATATTTGGTGATAAATTTACACAAGGTATGTTTTTATTACACACACCTGACGGTCGTACAATGGCTACTATGAAAAATGGTGTTCCTCGTTTTTTAGGTGACGAAGAAAAACTTATGGCAGATGATATAGAACAACTTAAAAAAAGCAATTTAATGAATATAGATAAATCAGTAGTACCATTTATTACGATATCTTCTTTATATAAAAATACTATTACTGTTATAGATGGAAATGGTAACAAGACAAAACGAGAAGTTTATGATTGGAAAATGATGTTTGATCATATTCAAAGAAACCGTGGTTTTATTAGACTTGTTGTTGTTAAAGATGGCTATGCAACTGAAGGTTTATTAAGACGTGTTGGTGATGAATTCAGAAGAATTGTTCCTGAAAGAAAAAGAAAAAACCGTTTCATGAGATGGTTATTTGGTGATATTAAAGAACAAGTTATGCCTTTTGAATCTTTTGAAGATATTATTGATTACGTTAAAAAGTTGGAAGACTCTAAAGATACTACAGTTAATAAGATTATATTTAGAGGTAAAGAATATACAAGTGTAGATTTAGATAACATTGAATTAAAAGATTCTTTATCTTTAACTTTAAAAGAAGTGGCAATAAAAACTCCAGAAGATTTGAAAAAAATATTTAATCTTATTCAAAAATATCAACGTGATGAAGATGTTAACTTACAATTTGGTTTTGTTACTATTAACTCTTTAATGGATTTATATAATCAAGCATATAAACCTTTTAGGTTTAGAGATAATTTAGCAAACCTAATTGGTTCATTACAAATGCTTGAAAAATTATTAATGCGTTTAAATTTTGGTTTTTTATATAGAAACTATTTAGATACGTGGGCACAATTATATAGTGAATTGTATAAAGATTTAGGTGTTTATGGCATAGCAAAAAATAGAAAACAAATAATTCGTATAATGGGTTTAACTAATGAAGTGTATGATATGTATCGTGATTTATCTGAAGAACGATTATATACTTTACTAGAAATTAAAACTGCTTATGATAAAATTAATAGTATTTTATTAAAAGAAAGCAACACTATTACTACAGATAATGTACTAGATCTTGTTGAAAATATATTAATATTAAAATCAAAAATAGATGGTTATAATATTGGTGCAAAATCATTAAATAAAAATGATTTAAAACCAAGAATAGAAGCTGGTTTAAAAACTTCTTTAGAATACAAACGACAATTAGATTCTGTTTTAAATTATGTGCTTCAATCTGTTTTAAATATTAATAAATTAGAAGATCTTAGTAACATTAAAAGTGATACAAAAATTAAAATTTCTAATATTAGAAATTTAAATAATATCAAAAACAATATAATATTTAAAAATACTTTATCTTTTATAGGCGACATAAGATTTTCTGAATTCTTTATTCTTTATGATTATTTAAAATTTAATCCTACAGAAAAAAATAAATATAGAACTGCTATTGAAAAACGATTAGAAAAATATAAAACTGTTTTAGACGATACAGGTAAACCTATATACAATGCTGATTACGAAGATTTAAAACGTATTCTTTTTGAAGTCAGTGCCTTTATGCAAACTAATGCACAAGTAGACTTTTATCGTCAAGATACTTTTGAATACTTAAGAGATATTACTGAAAAACGTAAACAAAATGATTTTAATGATACAACAAGAAGAACCTTTACAGAAGTATATAAAGAAATAGAACAAGAAAAAAACGAAAATAAAAAAGGTTTCTTTAAATTAATCCATAAAGGATATAAAAACTTTTATACAGATTTTAATACTAATATTGAAAACGTTGGTAGAATTGCTGGTTATCTTTTAGATAGAGAACTTCGTGGTAAAGATTTCCAAGAAGCTGTAAACTCATCATTAAAACGTTTCTTTAATTACGGCCAACGTTCTCCTTTAGAAATGCAATTACTTGCTGATATACCATATTTATCTTTCCCTGTGCGTTCTATTAGAAACTGGATTGATCGTATATTAGATCCTCGTTTTAATGTATTATTAAGTGACATTATTGATGGTATTTATGGTCAATACACTGATGAAGATGGTGAGTATGACCCTTTTGAAAAATTTGAAATAGAAAATGGATGGTTAAGAATAACTAAAAATTTAGGTATTCGTATAGGTTTTGGATTGTACGATGTACAAAAATTATTAAGCGATCCAGGCAGATCTTTATTAGATAGACAAAGACCTTTATTAAAAGGTATTGCTAAATTTGTAGAAACAAGAAACTTAACAGAGTCTATGAGACAACTTGCTATTGCAGGTCCAATTACAAATATACTTAATAAATTACCTATAAGAGAACAGTTACAACAATCACCTATTTCTGCTTTTGTTCGTAAAAAACCATACAATATAATTCAAGAATTTGTTCCATTAACTTATGAAGTTAATGAATATAAAAAATATACACCACGTCGTTATCGTTATGGACGTAATGGACGTTATGCTAAGTATGAAAATATTTACCGTGATTGGTTTACTAAGTATGGTAAAATGCGTAAACCTAAAGTTAATCCATATGCTTTAGTTAAAGATATTCAATGGCGTCAATATGTCAGATGGCGTAGAAGTCGTAACGTTGTAGGTTAATAATAAGTAATCTAGGTAGCAAGTAATCAGCTTGCTATCCTAGATATACTTGGCACCCAACATGAAAGGAGAGAGGGGATACATCAACTTATTGGGTGCCTAAATAAGTTAACCTAACTAAACTCTTTGGTGGAGTAGGTGGGAGTTGAACCCACGTTACATATATTAAGCAGGAGCATCTGCTAAAGTGATATGTCTTACCCGACTACCCCATTAAAGAGTTTAGTTAGAAAGCCCGTAACGTGGGC
>Ga0172372_10002585_pt1 | contig 27365 bp, 48 predicted proteins | sample LakKiv5m_2_FD_114544 | JGI IMG/M metagenome (GOLD analysis project Ga0172372, IMG submission 114544) | Freshwater microbial communities from Kabuno Bay, South-Kivu, Congo - kab_092012_9.5m | ecosystem: Environmental > Aquatic > Freshwater > Lake | place: Democratic Republic of the Congo...
ATCCTGACTTTGTATTAACGAAAGTTTGATGAGGGACATTTGGTAATGTTTCAATTCCTTCAGGAAGTGCTTTTGCTCTGATAGGTAAGTAACCTAAATTGTGAAGTTCTTCGAAATGTTTTCCATCAAAAGGAAGACCTAAGTACATAGACATATCTTCAGAGAATTTCAACGCAACCTCTTTTGGTTGATCGAAGAAGTTTTCCTGAAATTCATCATGGATCCATCTCCATGTTAATTGTTGACCTGCAGAAAGGATTTTCTTAATTCCTTTTGGTGCATATTTTGTAGAACGTGGAATCCATGTTCCGTATAGGAATTTTGTTCCTGGTGCAAGCATTGCTTTGTGACCGATTTTATATCCATCGGTGTAGAATAATGAATTTGGACGAAAAGCCATAAGTTTGAATTTTATTGGTTTATACTCTAAAAATAAGAATTAAATCTTGAATAAAAAAATATTACGTAGAAATTTCTTATTATTTTTTTTTATTTCCAGGAGTCGTTAATTTTACTTGCTCTTTTACCCCTTACTCTATACATTGCCATCTCTAGTATGTCTAATGATTCAAGCAAGCCAGCTCTGTCATCAATAAAAATGTTTGCATAGATTTTTGATTTGTTCCCGTATTGAAGTTCAATTGGGGTTTCATTAATTCTATCAATCTCTAGTCCTTTAGATTGACAATAGGAGATAATTTCAGGGTATCTTTCCTCGTTACAAGCTGTAAAGATTACTAAATAAGCCCCTGTTTCTTTAGCTACCTTAAGTATCTTAATCACACTATCAAAGTCAAAGTCATTCATTCTCCAAGGAGAAATCGTATCATCAAAATCAATTCCTATGATTATTTTACCGTGTTGATCCCATTCGTTTTCTAAACGATCAACGTATGGAATAATTCTACTATCAATATTCATTTTCTAATTTAAAAGTGAAATAAATTAAATTGCCTCTTAGAACATTAATTTGTTTAACATAATCTTGTTTATAAACTAATGAAGTGGATTTAGAATTTTTGTATTCGTAAAGACCTCTTAACTTGTCTTCTACAATAATATCGTCTACTGAATTACTTGTAAAGACACCATCTATGTTTTTAGCTAATTCTTCAAATCCTTTTGAAAAAATACCGTGTGAAACTGCTAAATAAATAGGTGATTCTTTTGATATGTCATTTCTTAGAACTTGTGCTAGTTCAGTAAATGTTCTTCCACCGTCACAAATATCGTCAACAATTAAAAATTTGTGTCCCTCTTTGTAAGGATTGTCAGGGATTTCAGTTTTAAGGATCTGTCCAGATTCTATATCTCTGTGTTTAGTTGCATTGATAACTTTATTGATACCGAATTTTTTTGCAATATCAAATATCTTTTTGAGTGCCCCACCATCAGGAGAAACTAAAACTATATTATCTAAATCTCCTATTGAATCTATTGCAAACTTAACAACCTGTGAGTTGTCAATTTTTCTGAAGTTATTAATACAAGCTTCTAACACATCCGAATGAGGATCCATTGTAAAAACTTTATTAAATCCTTGGGAATTAATTAGAGGTGAAATAACTTGGCTTAGATAGTTAACACCGCCATCAAAAAACTTCCTGTCTGATCTACCACCTAAAAAATAAGGAACATAAAGGTCCACTGAACCAACCTCTAAATTTTTAAGTGCTTGATTAGCGCAAACAATCATTTCAAGATCTAAGAATGAATTTAATCTGCTAATTATCGTGACATCACTTCCCTTGATTTTATCATCAGTTATCTTTATAGATTGCTGTCCATCAGGGAATCTAAAAGGCTCATATCTTATTTCACCTTTTTCTGGATTTGTTAAATTTAGTATGTAATTCATATCTTTTTATTTTTTATAAAGATAACAATAAAAGAACAATAAAAAAAATTTTTTCTAGAAAATTCCAATTTTTTCTAGGATAGCCATAGCTGGAACGGTGTCATTAATAACTATTAAGTTTTTGCTTCTTTTTTCTAACCATTCTTTTTGTGAATCCCTCATTTGTAGAACAGTTTCTACAGTTTCCCATCTACCATTTTGTTTGTACCTTTCACGGTAAACATCATCTGGAAGTTCTATAAAAACATCAACCAATTCACACTTAGGAAATTCACGAGATATTGAATTCTCCCACTCAACTGTAGCTTCCTCTAAATTAGGAAAGTCCCCTCCTCCATAATAACTAGAAAACCATCCAGCTAATTTAGGTGAACTATCACAGAAAATGTATTTATAACCACCTTTAATAGCATTGAGTATTAATTGTGATTGGTTACCAGCTATCCATAATTGATCCATCGGAGTGGGTTTAAATTCCCCTCTATTAGCATAATCCTTAATGAATTCCCAACAATAAGTAGAATTCTTTCCCATTAAAGATGTTACTGAATAGCAACTTGCAGCTATACTACTCTTTCCAGACCCTGGAGGTCCATAGAAAGAAAAAATTTTTTGTTCCATAATCTATTTTTCGTTAGTTGGCTTTAACCACATTCCTTTTGAGAATAAGAATTGTTTTTCGGAAATAACATAACCGTCAAAAGTAAAATTTTTAATTCATTTTTCATTTTTTTGTATTTAAAATTATAATATAAAACAATAAATTTATTTTGATTGTTTACACATTAATAAATAAAGTTATTAACATATTTTTTATTTCTTCAATATTTGAATGAATTTCACATTCCCACAAAAAGATAGAGTTTATTTGATTTTCTTCAATAAATTTGATTTTTCTTTTATCTCTATCTATATTTTTTAATTGTATTTTATTCAATTTAGACTCTTCAAACAATAAAGGATTTGCATGCCAATAATCTCCTTGACATTCAATTATTGTATTAAATTCAGGAAGATAAAAATCAAAAACCCATTTAGACATTCTATACTGTTTAATAAAATTTAATCGAAGATCTTTTAAAAGATTCTCTATTTTTATTTCAATTGAGGTATCTTTTTTAGCTTTGTTACAGCCTAAAGTTAATCTACCTATTATAAAATTTCTTTCTTCTTCTGTATAATTAGCCCATCTCCTTTTTGCACCCTCCGACATTGCTTTACATGTACTAGCTATTCTTTCGTCGGTATATTTAGTTAATCTAGAGTTCCATGATTTTTTTCCAAACATTCCGTTATTTTCTCCAGAAGTACTCAAAACATCATCAGCAAACAATTGTTTTTTTGTAGATGACATTTTTAAAGAGGCATTCCTAATCCTTTCAGAATTTTCTTTGTTTAATCCTTTATTAGGTCCTGATTTACCATACATTCCATTATTTGGTCCACTATGAGCATTACTTCTTTTTATTTTAACAAGATCTTCGTCTACTGAGATTTTCATTCTTTTTAATTTGAGATTTATCGATGTATCTGTTCGGATATTCCCAAATTGTAAAACGTATCTATCATATACTTCTTTTTTTGTTAAACCTTTAGTATATTCATATTCTATAAAATCTAATTCCTCTTTTGTCCAAATCATTTTTTATTTTATATATTCGGGAATAACGCTCTAAATATACTAAAGGGATCATTATTGTTTAAAAGAAGGTTCTAAATGTAGTCCATTTTTAAATAAAATAGACATCATTCCCGGAACATCAGCTTCGACGATGGATAAAAGTTCTAGAGATTTGACTGTATCATGCTTAAACATTTTAAATAGTTCTTCTCTTATTCTTTCGCCTGAAACTGTTTTTTCTAATTTTTCAAGAATACCTGGTTGTCTCATAGCATCCCATATTTTAAGACTAATTCCAAATCCTTTAGTGATGGAAAATCTCCAGCATCTCAAGATTCTCAACGGATCATCCATCATTGTAATTTCTGGATCGAGCGGAGTTCTGAGCATTCCATCTTCAAGATCCTTAAGACCTCCAAATAGATCAATTATGTTTCCATCTTCGTCTTCGGCCATTGCGTTCAATGTAAAGTCTCTTCTAACTAAATCGTCTTCAAGAGACCCAAGTTCAAGAATAGGTTTTCTTGTACCATCAATGTAACCAATTTCTTTTCTTGCCATTACAAAGTCAGCAACTAATCCCTCGTGTTTATGTCCTTTTGGAAACTTTGCTCTGATTGTAAAACATTCTGGTGTAGATAAAAATATTTCATATTTTTCATTCTTCAACCACTGTGTCATTTCATTAAATCCTTCTTCAACAGATTTTGATAAATCGTCTAGGACGAACGTAAAATCGATATCTTTTGTGTCTACTCCTAGGATCTTATCCCTTACGCATCCACCTACTTTAAATAGAGTTGGCATTTTTACCTAATTAAAAGGTTAATACTAAATTTTATTTTCGTAAAGAAATTCTTTAACTCCTGCAACTGCATCATAGAAGAAAAGATTAAATATAGGAATACCCATATTTCTAGCAATTCTCATAGCTTGTCCGGTTCCTCCTTCTATTTTACCCGTTTCAGTCCAACAAACTACGAAATCTACTGGGGTTTTTAAGTCATCTCCAAGAACCTGAAAAACGTTTCTTGTCATAAGGGATCTTCCTGCTTTATTAAGAGAATTCCATCTTGGATGAAATTTCTTAGAGATCTCCTCCGCTTTATTAACTATTTCAGGATTCATGTTTTCTAAATAAAGTTCTGACTCATTATTATTAAATCCTTTCCAAGGAAGATAGATTTCTTTATTATTTGAGTAATCCTCAAAGAATGTATCTGCACCATCTGCACCTCCAGATCTTAGTGTGTAACCTTTCTCACCTAAAAGAGTTGCTATCTCCTCTATTGTGGGTATAATTTCTTTGGGGGTCTTTCTAGAACCTATTCCTGAATAATATCGCATCCTAATTTTTTGTTTAATATTTTTGTTGCATCTTCTCTATCATATGCCCAAAATGGGCCAGTTGCTTTAACACAGAAGGGACTATTCCTAGCATCCGAAATAGCATCATCACTTAGAAATCTTTTCACTTGTAATGTCCCATTTACATGTTGATATCCCCACCAAAGAAGTTTCTTTCTCATATTAAAATTTATATTTATTTCTTATTGATTTTTAAAAAATAATTATTAATCTCTTCTAATTCTGTGTTATTATTTGTAGAATTAATTTTCTTAAAAAATTCAATCTTTTCTGAATCTGTCCACTGAAGACTAAGTATATTAACTGCAGATTCTAGTTTTTGTACATAAAGATCTTGGTCTCCGTTATTTTTTATGGCTCCTAAGTAACTCATTTTATATAGATTTTTCTAAGATTTAACACAAATATAGAAATTTCTCTTTAATTAAAAAAATTTATATGATGTCAATTGCACCTTTTTTTAACAATTTAGAAACTAAATCAACTTGAACAGCTTTTACCTTAGGCATTTCCTCCCTTGGTAATGCTGATTCTCCTGGGTTTTTACTCCTCATTATTCCCAATCTTCTTTCTAGTTCTGATTCTCCTATGGAATTGAACCACTCTATAGCAGATTCTTTAGAATAATTCTTTGGGTCCATATAGAGTCCTTCAAAAACACATTTTTTAAGGTCTTCTATAGTGGCATCAAAGATATTAATATCACCTCCTGGAGGTGTAGTTCCTCTAGGATTTTGTAATGCATCACCAACTGCTCTTAGAACATAGATTAATTCGTCAGCTGGTAAATCTACCATTACACCTCCTAATTCTAATTCCGGGTTGTTTAATATTGTACAGGCCCATCTGTGATGTCCGTCCATTATAAAATTGTCATTTGATACAATTGCACCTAGATTACCACCAGCTATTCCCCTTATAGCCTTATCTAGTGATTTTCCTAGAAATATAGCATTTTGTGACGGATAAAGGTCCATCGCAGGTAAAGAAATTTTATGAACTTCTAATTGATCGTCATAAAAAGGAGCATTGTCGTATTTAGGGTAGCCTTTTTTTAGAAAACCCTTAATGTCAATTAGGGGATTAGGAAGTTTATTCCTATCTATTTTTTCAAAAACAAATTGATTAAACGACAATATTCCCATCTTTCTTTTATTGTATATACCCGATTAACCTCTGTGATTTAAGAAATTGTGTAAATCCTTTGAAGTAGGTTTCATACTTTGTGACATTGAAGCATAATTTAATTTCTTTCCTTCTAGGTCTTCTATTTCCAATGTTCCTATTAAAAAACTTTCGAGACCTTCCTCGGACATTTCGTAATTCTTGTCTTCAATGTTCAATTTTTTTGATCCTGGGAAAGTCAAAACAAATGAATGATTTCCAGATTCAGGACAGTAGATCTTTTCTGCTACTAATATAGGTCCTTCTGAATTAAGTAATTCTAATTTCATCTTCTTATTTTTTTAATATTATTTATCCATTTACTAAAAATATCTGCAGGTATTCTATGTTCTATCTTTTCGTAATTAATAAAAGTGTTCTCGTTATTATCATTAAACCATCTAGAAGTTACAAAAGCATCTATTACATCATCTTTCTCACCAAGTACTAGTGTGTGATGTGGTTTAAAATTTCCGGTTTTTACAGGTGGATTTATAGATCTTCCGTGTACAGCTGGATTAAAAAGTAGTGTTGGTGTACCAAGGATTGTTGACAATTGGTAAGCAAAGTAACCACCCATTGATGATCCAATTAAATAATCCACTGGGTTATCTTCTAAGGATTTCAAAACATTATCAAATAATAATGGATTGTAATAGTCCATAGGGGGAGCAAATACAAAATCAAATTCCTTCTCAAGCATTTCATTCTTTTCTGTTCTTGGAAGTGATTCTAAACCGTGGAAAAAAGCTACTCTAGAAATCATATTATAAAAAATAAACAGTCAATTCCGACTAATAGAATTAGTATCAATCTATGTTTTGCTTTAATATTAGATGCAAAAGAAAAAATAAACTTAAATAGAATTGATAAAGAAGCTATCATATAATTAATCAGTGAAAATTCTTCTGTTGGGAATGTTAATAACCCAACTAAAAATAGAAAAAGAATTAAAAATTTAGCTATTATATTTAATCTATTTTTATTGCTCCAGAAGAAAAACAAGAAAAGTAGAAAGAAAATTGTCGTCAGATAACTTCCGACCTTTAGATACTCCATAAAATTTGTTTTAAATATTGTATCTTTTATAGAAAAAATTCAATAGATTGTTTCCTATAAATCCCATTTAGGTGAGCTATCCTTCTTAATTTCCTCGTAGAAATTATTCTCCCTAGTAGGTTGGGACACAATAACTTTATTCTCTGGTTCAATATAATCAATATAATCAATTGGAATTCCATGGTCTCTAGCAATACTCATTTCTTCCGCTATGCCAACAGAAATTTCCCATCCTGGCATTTTATAAATAACCATACGATCACATTTATATAGAAGCTCAGAACAAAAATTAATCCAGAATTTCCAATCATTAGGCATTTCTTTAAATCCTAAAAGTGTGTGTCCATAAGTTATTGGTGAGATAACTGTATAGCCTTCTGAAACTAGTTCTGCTGCTTTTTCTGTGACGATTCTAAAATTTACTTCCGTGTTTCCTATACTGTACGGTGAAGCAAGATAAATTAATTCTCCCTTATTCATTTTCAACTTTTTCTATTTCTTTTAGATTTTGTCGAGCTATTTCATGAATTCTATCTAGCTCATCCTCAGTAAATTTCTCGTTTGTTGATAGGTTAATATCCGTTTCGTCAAATGTTAACCAATACTCATATAGTTTTTTCCAGTCTTTTAACTGGCTTCTATTTAGTCCATTGAAAAAATCAAATGATTCTATTTTTTCCATTTTTTTAAAAATTGAAGATTAATACTTAGTTGTATATAGGTAGTCGTAAATAAGTTGATCTATTTCAGCTTTCTTTTCTAAGAAATCCGACATTTCTTTAAGAGGATATTTTTCAACGTCATCTCTTTCAGTAAAGGGAACTAATAATCTATTAAGGGGTCTAAAAGAGATAACATTATCAACTGTAGTTCTTGCAATATCTCTTTTTATAAAAATTGAATCCTCGGACCCTTTAACTTTCACAAAAAAATTAACAAATAAAACATCAACTTGTGATTCTACTCCCTCTGGTAATTCCCACCCAAATTCATATTTCTGATCTATAACAGAATTTATTGAATTACAAAAATCTGTTATTTTCTCTCTGTTAGTTTGTTCCATCTTTTTATTTTTATATATCTTAAAGTATTTTAACCTCGTTTTTTGTTTCTATCCAGACTCTTGCACCACATGAGAGGGGTTTGTCTGGTCTATAGATAACTCTAGCAACTTCTTCTCCGTTCTTGTCGTAGATTATTGCTTCTTTTCCGTAGTTATTTCCCTTGTAGGTTTTACACGTTAAAACTGGGTTTTCTTCACCATTCTTTTGGTTTGCCTTGATAACATGTTGGTTAACGTGTATTATAGTCTTCATTTAGATTTAATATAGTATCTTACCCCGTCGTAAATCCCAGACCAACGAGGGATTGTAAGATCTATATCAATTTCTTCAAAGTTTGTTTCCAAATACTGGAAAAAATTATCATCCCCTGTACAACCTCCATAACCTTCACCAACGAATACTAATTTTCTTCCCACTTCCATATTTTTAACAACTTCATAGGCCATTGGATTATCATAAGGAGGCCAAGCCATAAAAACGTTTCTTTCCGAATATTTTTTAACTGCATCAGGAGCTGTAATTTTTTCAACTTCCATGTAGTATTTCCCTTCATTACACCAATGGTTTTTTTCTGTTGGCTCTAAATCAGTTGCTATAATGTCAGCACCTTGATCTGATGCTAGTTTCTCACTGTAAGCAAATCCTGATCCTACACTTACTATCGGTGAATTCTCAACTATAAGATCTATTAACCCTTGAGTTGGTATGTGCCAAGATATTCCGCTTCTGAATTTATCTCTCTTTACGTAAACTTCATAATCTAGTGCGAATCCTCTGTTATTGTCCGAGACAATTAAATCTCTCCATTCTTTTTCTAATAGTATCATAACATAATTTTTTCTTAAATATAAGAATCCGTAGAAACATAAAAAAATTTTTTGAATATATAATAAAAATAATAATATAGATGGAAGAAAACTTTATGACATTCGATAGATTCAAAGGAGTTAAGAATTTAAACGAAGATGACTCTGTTGAAAGCACAATTGAATTGGAAGGTGAAGCTGATTTAGATTCACAGGATAAAATACCTGCTAAAGTTGTTAACAAAGAAGAAAGTGAAGAAGCTGAAGAATCTCCTATTGGTCTACCTACAGGAGGATTAATTAAACCAAAGACTCTACCTGAGGAAGTTATAGGTTTATTAAACGAAAGAATTGGTGACGAGTATAAAGCTTATTTCTTTTATAGAAATGCAGCTAACTGGTGTAAAGATGCTAATTACAATAAAGCAGCAGAATTCTTTAATGGAGAAGCAGCAAATGAATTAGAACATTCTAAAGGTCTTCAAGATTATTTAACACAATGGAACACGGTACCAACAATACCTACCCCAGAGGTTTCTCAAAATTTCACTAGTTTAATTGATATAGTAAACAAAGCTTATGAATTAGAGTACACACTATTTATGAAATATTCAAATGATATCACTGGTATGTTACAATTACACCCAGGAACATTTAAGTTTTTACAGAAATATGTGAAATATCAAACTGAAGAGGTAGCAGAATATGCTGATTTATTAAATGCACTTGGATTAGTGGACATAAACAATAAATTAGATGTGTTATTCTTTGAAAAAAATTATTTTTAATCTTAACCCCTTACAAAAATAAAAAAGCTCCGTATAGGAGCTTTTTTTGTGTCTAGTGAGATTCCCATTGTATTATTGATGATTCATTCATGTTGATCTCATTAAGTTCACACTTAATAGATTCATCTGGGAACTGAAAAAATAATGAATCGCCTTCTCTAAAAAAACAATCGTCTGTGTCTAGAAGTATCTGTTTAGCCGAATCTTCATTCTCAGCTATTAATGTTATTAAATTGGTATCAAAGGTTACTTGGTATAGTTTCATGCCCTAAATTTTATATAGACAAATTTAATGGTTTTTTCTCAAATAAAAAATTAATATATACTTAATATTAAAAAATAAATAATTTAATTAAATGGAAGAATCATTCGGGCCACATCTAACAATAGATCTGAAAGGGTGCCCTAAGGAACTACTTTCTGACTACAGCCTTCATTTCGAATTTTTGAAGAGATTACCTGAGTTAATTCACATGACTCCAATAACACAACCTTACGTATTTCCTTACGAAGGATTAATACCAACAGATAAAGGGATTACTGGGGTAGCTATTATTGCTGAAAGCCATTTATCGATTCATTCTTTTGAAGAGAAAGGGTATTCTTTTATTGATATATTTTCTTGTAAGGATTTTAATGTTGATGAAGCTATAAGAATAATCTTAGAGATGTTTAAGCCGGCTGATTACGAAATTAATTTAGTTAAAAGAGGTTTAGATTTTCCTAGAGTATAATTAAATTAGGAATATCCGAAGATATTCCTAATTTTTATAAACCTAATAACCAAGCGAAGATTAAAGGTGCAACTATAGTTGCGTCAGATTCTACAATAAATTTAGGTGTATTTTCGTCTAATTTACCCCAAGTGATTTTTTCGTTAGGTACTGCACCAGAATAAGATCCATAAGAAGTAGTGGAGTCGGATATCTGACAGAAATAGCTCCAGAAAGGTATTTGTTCATCTTCCATATCTTGGTAAAGCATAGGAACCACACATATTGGAAAATCTCCAGCAATACCACCACCAATTTGGAAGAATCCTACTCCTTCACCCTTGCAATTATCTATGTACCAATCTGCAAGATAAGTCATATATTCTAGACCGCTCTTTACTGTAGATGGACCCAATTCACCTTTCATCATATAAGAAGCAAAAATATTACCCATTGTTGAATCCTCCCATCCTGGTACCACAATTGGTAAATTTTTTTCTGCTGCTGCAAGTAACCAAGAATCTTTAGGATCTATTTCATAGTATTGTTTTAATTCTCCACTAGATATTAATTGATACATAAATTCATGTGGAAAATATCTTTCACCGTAAGAATCTGCATCTTTCCAAATCTTATAGATGTGTTTCTGAAGTCTTCTAAAAGCTTCTTCTTCAGGAATACATGTATCTGTTACTCTATTCCATCCTTCATCTAGTAGTTCTCTTTCTTCTAATGGAGTTAGATCACGATAATTAGGGATTCTTTTGTAATGACTGTGAGCCACCAAATTCATTAGATCCTCCTCTAGGTTTGCTCCTGTACAAGATATAATATGAATCTTATCTTGTCTTATCATTTCAGCTAAAGTTTTACCTAGCTCTGCTGTACTCATTGCACCAGCAAGAGTAACCATCATTTTACCACCTTTATTGATGTGGTCTTCGTAAGATTTAGCTGCATCAACTAAAGAAGCAGCATTAAAATGTAGAAAGTTTTTTTCTAAAAATTCTGATATAGGACCTCTCATTTTTGTTTTTATTTTATATATCAAAACAAAAAAAGGTCCTAATGGACCTTTAATCTCTTTTAGAAGCTACTAGTTTATCCCTAGTCCACTTACTTTTTCTCTTAGACTTAAATATCGATAACTCCTCCAGATTTGTGCTATCATTACTGAAATATAAATGGACAGTATACCTTTTATCTCCGTCAGAATTGTGTGGTATTTGTATATCTAACCAAGAGCACTTATCATTAGGAGGTGTAGAATTCTCATTCTCTACCCATGAATCCCTATTAACTTCATACCCTGCTTTAATCAAGCTTTCTTGTAAAATATCTATAAGTTTAGGAACTTGATTTGTATCCTTTTCTCTTCTCTCTTTTTTCTTAGGCATTTAACAATGAATTTAAGTTTGTAATATTTTTTTCTAAATTTAGATTATAATCACCGAATGAACCGTTTTTTAACTCTTCAAAAGTGATCCAGTCAACTTTTCCTTTTTCGTCAGTTTGAATATTCCCTGAATATTTAGTAACCAAATAAACAACAGCAACCTTTTCTTTGTGTTCTCTAAAGAAAAAAGGAATAGCTTCTATAACATCTAATCCAGTTTCTTCTTTAACCTCTCTGACCATTCCATCGTATAGAGATTCTCCATCTTCTATTTTTCCGCCAGGTAGACCAAAATCATTGTGGTTGTCTTTTCTAGAAACCCCTAATAGAGTAGCTTTTGTAAGGTCTAGTCCTTTTAATTCCTCCTTATAAATAAGAGCTGTTGCTGCTAGTTTAGCTTTTCTTGACATTTTAAATAGGTATTTTAAGTCCCATGTCTCTCATAGCTAGTAAAGCTTCTGCGTTTCCTTTTGCATCGTTTACTGGATTATGATCGTGTTTGGTTTTTCTGTATTTCTTTTTCCATTCCTGATTGAGGGAAGTGTTAAACTTCATTCCACAATAGAGATCTCCAATTCTTCTTCCAGAAAATCCAAATGGGTTCTCTCCTATATATTTATGGAAATAATAATTTATCCACTGCCAATCGAATGCAACATTATCAGATATAAATACAGGTTTTCCTTTAGAATTTTCAATGATCCAGTTATAGAACATTTGCATAACCTTCTTAGGATCATCAAATCCCTCATGGTTTTCTCTAGTAAATCCACTTACTGCTAAAGCATCAGGTCTCCAGTTTTTTGATATTGGAAGGGTTGCACCATAGAAACTGGTTTCTAATTTCTCGTCCAATAAAACTGCTCCAAAACAAACCATTGAATATTCACCTGGAATTTCTCCGTCTGCCTCTACGTCAACTACTATATAGCTCATTTTTTTAAAGTTTGATAGATTGATGCAACTGCTTTTCGGTCTGCTGGAAGATCTGCAAAAGCTCTCATAATTTCTGCTACGTTACCTGCTCCTCCTTCAATCAATTCGTTAATCTTAGCAAGAATTTGTGTATCAGACATCTGCTTTGGTAAATAAGATTCAACAATAAATAATTCTTCTGTAGTTTGATCAGAAGGAAATTTGGACCTTGTTTCTTCAAGGGACTTTCTTGTCTTAGAAAGGATCTTCGTTACTTCAGCGTCAGAAAGATTTTCAACACCATTGTTCTTTTCAAGTGTTTGAATTTCTCCTTTGATAACAGATAGCAAGTTTTTAGCAACTGTGTTTTTTGTCTTGAATGCGGACATATAGTCAGCACTGATTTTTTCTTTTAAGCTCATTTTTTTAGTTTTAAATTTTACATAAGAAATTTGTCATACTTACCAAAGAACCATATTATAATTAATAGCCCAATAGTAATAAAAATTGGTGTTGCAATTAAACCTAGCCCACATAAAATTCCTATTGCTGAAACCACCCATATAAATGCTGCAGTTGTTAGACCTATTATTTTGTCATGATCTCTCATAATAACACCAGCACCTAGGAATCCTATACCGGTAACTATAGTTGACATTATACGTCCAGGATCGGATTTATAAATTGTCCCTAGATACATCGAAGCCAGTGTAAATATACAAGATCCCACACAGATCAGAATGTTAGTTCTTATACCTGCAACTTTATTTTTTCTTTCCCTCTCCCATCCTATAAGTCCACCACACAAGGTGGAAACTAATAATTGAGGAATAATAGAAAGTAATAAATTTAGATCCTTCATTTTAATATAGAACTAATGTGTAATATTTTCTCCCATTTACAATATCAACATCTTGCAAAACAAATCCGCTTCTTATCATCTGATTTGCTTGAGTTTCATTCTCAATAACTTTAACAAGTTTTTGTTGTAACGGAATTTCCACTGTGTTAATTATAGTCTTGCCTGGTACTTCTGTTCCATTATATAGAGTAAAACTAAACCCTAAACAAATAACTATTCCCAATAATAAGTAACCTGCTTTATTTCCCATTTTTATTTAATTTGATGTAAATATTATTTCTTCTCCTTTTTCAATCGTGTAAAAACTTCCTTGTCCTACAAAGACCTTCCATTCATAACCTCTGTAGATAGATCCACCACCAAAAAACATATTATCGTCATCACACTCATCCTTTGAATTTTCAAGAATCGCATTAAATATAGTATTGAATACATTTGAGGATTTTAATTTCCCTTTTTGGTATTCCCTTTCCTCAAAAATCTCCTCCCGTACAATCATTTTTTCGAGTAGCTCTTCAAATCTTTCATCTGAAAGGGATTCTAAAAATTCCCATGCTTGATTTCTTCTATCACTCTCTATTTTCAGTTTTTTAGCAAATTTAGACATAGACTTTTTTCCTTCTGGGGATTCTAAAAAATCCCTAAGTTTTTTTGTGTATTTGCTTAAATCTTCCATCTCTTTATTTTTTACAAATATAGAAATAACTAATGACTAAAAAAAATTTTTTTGTAAATATATAAAATAAAAAACTTTATGTACACTAGAGAGCAAATAGAATCTACAGTAAAGGCTAAAGGCTATGTATGGTTCGAGGACAAATCAAATAAATCTTACGATGTTAATATAGTGGGGATTAGAAATAATGCGCCTTCAGTAGCAGACAAAGTTACTAATGTATTTGACGACACTTTAACTATATCATTTAAAGATGAAAAAGGAGTATGGCAATTTTTCTCTTGGATGGCAACTTGTGATCCTGGTAAGAAAGGTGTTATGGAATTTCACAATAACAAAGGTGTTGCTAGATTAGTTCCTGGACAATATAGAGGGGTGTGGAAAATTGACAAACATCAAGGAAAATATGATGCGCTTTGTCAAAGAAATGGTAATGTTACTGTTTTTAGAGATGCTAACAGAAACCTATTATTTGAAGAAACAGTAACTGACACAGGAATGTTTGGTATTAACATTCATAAAGCTGGACAAGATTCTGCATGGGTAGAAAACTGGTCAGAAGGATGTCAGGTTTTTAAAAGAGTTAAAGATTTTGATTCTTTTATGAGTATATGTAGAAGAGCTGCTAAAATTCACGGAAATAAATTTTCTTACACTCTGTTAGAATCTACAGACATTAAATAAAACTAAAAGAGCCGGGAATACCGGCTCTTTCTTAATTATTTCCAAATCCTATTTTTGTTTTTTTCTTAGGTTGGTATTTTTCTTTATCAAAATTTATGATATCTGTTAAAGGCATAGGTGATTTAACTTCATAATCATGACCTAATTTTTCTAATAAATTATTGGATTTTTTCTCTGAAAGTTCTTTAAATTCATAAGAAAATTTAAGTCTACCTTTTCTTTTTAATGCATCATCTATTTCGTTAATTCCACAATTAAATGTACAAATAACTTTTATTCTTAATGCTTCTCCTAATAATCCATCAGTTAGATTAAGTAGAGTTGAAATGTAAGCATTACCGTCATTTCTTTCTCTTAATAAAGCTTCACCATCCTCTATAATTATAATAGATCCTTGGTGTTTTGAAAAGAAATTAATAAAAGATGGTGCTTCTATCTGAGAGAACATTTGGTTAGGCATATAAATAAACTTAACATTTTTATGTCTACTTATTAGCCCTTTAATATAAGATGTCTTTCCTGTTCCAGGTATGCCGTGGAATAGCATAAGCCCGGTATTTCCATTCTTGATAAAGTCATCAATTAAATGCTCCTTTTCTACTAAATCATCATTGTATATTTCTTCGGTTGAATATTGATTATCATATTTGAAATTCATTCTTTTCAGATTAAGATATCCATTTTGTTCAACAGATGTCATATAAAATTTAGGATCCTCTTTTTTAACCTTTATAGAAAGGGAGAGAGCTTGATTTACTAAATCCTTATATTTAAACTCCTCAGTAGCAAAAAGAGCTGTTAATTCAGAAGATCTCCATGATATTCTAATTAAACATTCATCTTCTTCCAGAATATAAATAAATGTAAAAGAACGATCTTCTGGTTTTACATCCTCTAGATTTGTAGGAGATTCTGTAACCATTATATCATCATCTGAATAATTATATTGATCACTATATCCTATTACTTCTTCGTACTTTCTCTCTTTTAAAGAACTACCTAATAATTTAACCAATTCGGAATCAAATTTTTTAATATCGACAAAATCAGCATTAAGGCATAGTTCATTAGGTACCTTATTAAAAAGATAGACGAAGTAACGGGAATGAAATGATTCCTTACTCGTAAAAAGTGAATTTAGTTTTCTATTCATATTATTCAATATAGCCTAAGTTATACATTAAAGTAACATAGAATTCTATACATTTTTTATTTACAGAATCTGCTCTACCAAATGTTCCAGTAAGATCGTTATTAGTTATACATCTAACAAAATCTCCAGGAGCCCATGGGGAAATTTCCCATTTTTGAAGTAGTATGTTAGTACCTATATTGGCTACATGATCAAAAGTTTCTTCATTCGTATAAACATGATAAGGAATTAAATCGGAATTATTATTCATGTACTTCTTTACTCCATCCGTTATTCTTTTTATTTGATCGTCTTGTGCTACCATAATTAATCTCTTTTAGTTTTAGGTGAACAACCAAGGTATACAGTTGCTCTAAATCTATCCGTTAATAATTTATCAAATTTATACTTTTTACAAATGTTAGTGATTATATCAATCATAACCTTCTCTTCTATTTCGTAATCCATGAAGGGTATTTCTTTCTCGCCCCTATCATTGATCTTTGCATTATCCATGAGTTCTTTAAAATTACCCTTTGGATTGGAATTTAGATACAATTCAGTGTAGCATTCCATTAATGCTTCATGTATTTTTTTGTCTCTTGTGCTCATTTTTCTATTTTTATTCCTCAGAGAAAACTCTGTCAATTATTTCATTTAAATATTCTGAAGTTATTGGTGCGTCATCTTCTCTTCCTCTAAGTATTGATATTAGAGTGGAAAAGTATGCAACATCAACTCCGATTAATTGCTCATCCAGTACGTCCGGATTTTTCAAATCAAGTTCTGAGATCTGAAACATTATTTTTAGGTATTCCCCCGCACTTATGTTCCAGCCTCTTTTAATAAATTTCTTGGATCTGATTATTGATGTTAAAGGGTACAAAGAACCTTGGTAGTAAAGCTGTCTAGTTAGAAGGGATTGTAAAGCTTTAACATTTGTGACTAATCCTTCGTCGAAAGTAAAGTAATTAGTAGCATGAATAAAATCAAAGGTCTTGTGAATTTGTTCTGCATTCCCGTGAAATCTACAAACGATTTGGATGTCATCAGATAGACTTAAAGCATTAGGCGAAACAAAAAGTAGTCTGTATTTAGGAGAGTCTTTTGAATCATCCGAATCTTTTATTTCCTCATCTTCATCATCAGTCTTTTCGAATCTGATTCCTCCACCAGCATGTATTTTAATCTGATCCTCTTTTAAGGTTCTTATTGCTATAGCTCTAGCATTGTGTATTTCTTCCTCCTCTAGCTCGTAATCTGATTTTAATCGGTTTAGTAATTCATCTTTATTCCTTCCGTCAAATATTTCAATTCCATGAGGATCAACATAATATTTAACAAGTCTAAGTAAAACGTCCATATCTTTGATGTAAACGTCATAGTCATTAACTTTTTCTTGTAGAAACATTGAAGCTATAGATCCGCCGCTAACAAGGATATTATGTTTAACATCATCCCTTAATTTCTCATCACTAATTGAAAGCAACCAATCATTCATTTTATTAGTGATAATTTTTTTAATAGTTTTTACTTGCATCTTCTTAATTTTAATTTAGAACAAATATAAGTAAAAAGAAGCGTAGAAAAAAATAGAAACAAAAAAAAATCAGAGAAAATTCTCTGATTTTTTTAAAGTTTAAGAAGCTTTTATTGAAAAGATATACTTTCTATTAGCATTCCTTTATTTACTCGCTTATTATGCTTGTATATGTAAATAGTGTAGTTCCTACCTTGAGAAGATTTAGACGAAAGTTCGAATTCGAATTTGGCTGTGTTTCTACCTTCCTTGTTTACTGGTTGGCAACACCCTTTTTTACAAACATCACCTGACATTTTGTGATCCTTACCGAAGAATGTCATGAATCCTGCAAAATATTCGCTATTAGGTGAAGCTTTTTTACCATCCGGTAGATTTACATAAATCTCATATACTCCTTTAGGAAGTGTAGTAAAAGAAATTTCTATCTCCATAGTTAGATTGTTAGTTCTTCGACTACCCATTAAGCCCTTAGGTATTATAATTTTTGTGTCCTCTCCAATTCCATGTCTTATTATATTAAACTGTTTTTCTCTCCCTGCTATAAAAACTCTTGGTCTTTCCCATTTAGGCTCAAGCTTACAGTCATCAAAATCATAATCCATATCATAAATAACTTTAAGGACATCCTCTATTTTATACTCAACCTTATTACCATTTTCATCGAAGAAAACATAAGGCCATGGTGCATCTTTTAGATCCTCCAAAGTTACAGACTTACCATTTGGACTATTGGTCCATTTTTGCCATATTCTATCAATATTAGAATGATGTAACCAGAATATAGGGTCAAAAGCTGCTGTTGGAACCCAACCCATTAAACCAGTATGAGATATTCCATTTAGAATAGGATTGTTAAAAATTAGTAGACCTGTGGTGTCGTTTCCTGATCCTATATAATCGTGCATTGCTCCGTGGGGTGCTGCATCTATATTTTTACAGAATAGTCTGTAGGAGGTGTAAGAGTTTAATTTAGTTAAGTCCAATGCTCTCAAAGCTTCACCACCAATAGGATATCCCATATTTAAACTGTCAAATCTACAAGCTTCATAAAGGGAAGAATTCTTGTCCCTGTATATTGAAGGCAATTTTTTATTCCAGATCTCTTTATTATCGTATCCCCAATAAGGTAACGCAAAATCTTTTTTACCTGACAGTCTTCTAACTATTTTTTCAAAATGCCAAATATACATTCTATGCCAAATAAGAAAATGTAATTCTTCTTTTTTTCCTGGGCTGTGCGTGCAATTGTCCCAAGCCTCTTTTAAATCTGATACATTCCTATATGACTCACAGAATTTATTATTCTTAAGTGTGTCAGGAATCCAATGCATAGCACCTTGATAATACCAACTAGTTGGATCACTACAGTCTTTAGCTCTCATTATTTTCAGAGCTTTATTTAAGGCTGCTAGATCACTAACCGCTGATTTTGTATTAGCATTTTTTCTAATGTATCTAGTTTCTTCTCTAGTACAAGAAACTAAAAAAATCACAGAAAAAAGCATTAACGTGAAAATTGTTTTCATCATATGTTTTTATTTTTATATATCAAGTTAGATTTTTTTGTTCTCTACCATCTTTGACAGGAGATGAAAAAACAGAGAAGGGATAAAGACAATTCCCACTGGAATTAGGAGAATTATCGAGAGTGATTTAAATAGGTAGTATGCAGGTTTCATATTTTATGAGAGAGAACTGTGAATTCTCCAAAATATTTTTCGAATGTTTGTATTAGTTCCTCTCTGGTTCCTAATGACATTTCATTAACTATCTGATATGAATTCATTCCTAATTGGTCACTCATATTTTTTGCTATATAGATTAGTGATAGTGAACTTCCCTCTTCACTAGCTAGATCTATATGTATTCTGTTGTTTGTAAGGGATTCAAATGAAGAAATTATCATAATTTGAGGTACTTTTTGATTTCGTACGAAGAATTTTTTATATTGGTTATAAGACCTAAATGATTTTTCCCTTTTAGATACTTATTTAAGTATTTAGCAGCTTCATCTAAATGATTGAGGGTAATTTCTATATCAGACCTTTTATCTCTCTCGTTTTTTATACCATCTCTTAACTTAGGGTATTTTTTTTCTTCTTCTCTTCTTAATCTATTTTTGTTCATTTTTTCTTCTTATTTCTCTTATTATAAAGACAATGTTAATTACAAATATTGAAATGTTTATAAAAATAACAGATGACTGATTATTATAAATTCCATAGAACAGGAACATAAAAGCACCTATTGAATTTAACGATCTAAGAACTAATATCCTTTCAGTTAAAAAAGATGCAAGTATAAAAAAAGAAGCTATATAGCCCAATATTTCTATGTTTACCATATTTCTAAATTAATGTATTCCTGTTCGGAAAGTTTATAAATTTTAATACCATCATCTAGGCACTTGTTTACCATTGTCATTTCGTTACAAGAACCTTTTTCCATTTTGACTGTTCCTATGACTTGATCCTCTGGGGAAATAAGAATAGCGTAATTATATTCGTCCATGATTAACATTTTAAATTATATCAAGGACGAATAGAAATATTTCACTATTTATTAAGAATGTTACTGATTGTTCCGTTTGAACAATCGAATTTTTTAGCTATTTCCATTTGTGTATAGCCACGATCATACATAGCTTCTATTAATGACTTATATTTTCTAGCTTCCGCTTTCAATGAGTCATAATATCCATTATTAGTATTGGTTTCCTTAATCTTATTACGATTATGAGGATACATCTCCATACTTCTTTTAGAATTCTCTGATGCTGTAATCCATTTTAGATTGGTAACCATATTGTTATTATAATCCCAGTCTAAATGAGTCACGTAAGTGTGTTGTTCAGAAGGCTTAGGTATAAAAGCTTCGGCTACTAATTTATGGATGTACGCAGTTTTATTTTTATATCCTTCTACATCAGAATAAAGAGAAGTGAATAAGTGAGGATGTTTATTTCTTCTAAACGAATTTATGATCCTTTCAGAAGTAATGTAAGAATATCTATTACTTTCACCTCCTCTCGTTACAATATGAGGCTTAGACTTTAATCTACCTAAATTAGACACCTGATAAAAATCCTTAAAAATTGGATGATTGACATCCTTCCAAATTTCTACACTATCCATTAGATTTAACTTTTTTAAGTAAGACTCTTATTATTTCATTCTCTCGTCTTTCATACCATCTATTTAATGATATTGTCGGAACATTTAAGACTGTTAGATTTCTTTTAGATCTTAAAGAGACCTTTAACGATTCTAATGTCTTTTCCGGAAATGCGAATTTCAAGAATTTACCTAATATTATTAACTGGTCGCAATCTAATTCAGGTAATATTAATTCTACTGAAGAGGTACCGCTGTATAACACAGTTGACACATTAATTCCGGTATTATGTTTTAATAGTCTAGAAAGCTCTAAAGCTTTATGCTCTTTTAAAACTTTTGTTTCTGATGGTTTTTTAGAGGTAATCATAACATAAAGGTTTAATGTTTATGATATAAAAATAACAATTATAATTGAATAAAAAAAATTCTATCTAGAAAAAATAGAAAAAACTATAAAAAATTAGGCCCGGTTGATCCGCTAATTGCTTTATTGACATTCTTTATTGCACTACCAATCACCTCTAGTTCAGGTTTATCTGGTTTTGGATTCACCTTAGGCTCTTTTGATTTTTTCACTCTATTCCTGATTATACCTCTTATTATCATGATTAGTGAAATAAAAATACCTATAGAACCTAAAACACCAAGAATAGTAAATATGATCTTCTTTGTTCTATTCTTACCTTGGGATTTTATTTTATTTTTATTCTTATTATACCATTTATTGTAGCCATCAACATTTTTAGATCTATAGATATTATCTTCATTATCATCGCTTGAAACTACCAAATTATTTTCTACCACTCTCTCAATAACTTCCTCCGAGTATTTAACTCCATCTATTATGACCTCTCCGTTTTCGTTTATAGTGATGTCACTATCATCTAATTGAACTTTTATAACATTTTCTGCAAATGATAAATTAGAACACAGGAATAAAATCCATATTATGATTATACTTTTCATGATTAAATAAAAATGGGAGGTTTTACCCTCCCTATTAAAAGAATTACAGATTTGAATCCATTAAAATGCTGAAGTTCTCTTTAATGTCCATAAATCTGCTAATTATGTCATTAATATGTAGCTGGAAGGTCTTACCATTAGACAATTCAACAGAGATCTCAAATGGTCTTTTAGGACTACTTTTTTCGTTCTTAGCTTTGTAAGCTCTTACCATTCTAACTCTAGGATCTTGTCCTTCTTGGTGTTGAGTTAAACTCAAGTGCTTTAAAGGGTAGAAAGACATTTCAAATAATCTGTTAACAAGAGCTAAATCTCTGTCTTCTGTAACTTCTTGGTTTTCTTCTAACTTATAGATAAGTTCCTCGTGTGCATTTCTGAATCTGTAGAATGTTAGAAAAATATCCTCATATTTTTCAGAGTTAGGAAATAAAGGGAAATTAGGACCTAACCATTTTCTAGTTGTCGAATGAGCTGGTCTGTCTGGATCAGTTTCAAGAGCCATCTTCATTTTAAGGTCTTTTAACGCTGTTGGTTCTAATTTTGATGGATCAATAATGATCCCGTTTACGTTGATTGTGTCCATTTTATTTGGTTTTAAATTAAATCCTTATTCTTCTTCCTCTTTTATACATCTGACTGCTGCACAGTCCCCTTCTAATAAATAACCTGGTCTCCAGACGTAATAATCGTCCCATTCATACCCTGTTAATCTCTCTCCTATTCTAGTACTTGACCACCAAAATCCTCCTCTAAGGTTCTGTACTTCTTTAACTATTGTGGAGTCTTTTAGTTTCAAGGAGTATCCTATAAACCCTTTGGATTGTGGAAACATATAAATTAGCTGCTCCGTAGTTAAACTCCTTGTTAATGTGTCCCATTCTCCTATAGTTGGTAGTCTCCACCCTTGTGGACAAACCTTATTAGCTGCTGACCAATTAAAAAGTCCTTTATCGATTACTGGACTTATTATTACTCCTACTCCCTGCATACCTTCTTGTGTTTTTTTATCCAGTAAGTTAGGAATTTCGCCCATAATAACAACGTCTCTAATTGCCCATATTTTTTCTTCGTCAGGATGTCCTATTCTTATCCCTATTAGTTCATCATTTTCGTTAAAGTATCTTCTAAAATTCCTATTCCATAATTCATCCTTTTGTGAATAGCATAGAAAAGGAATTAAAAAGATTATTAAATTTTTCATTTAATATTTCCTTTTGGTTAATACAAATATAAGAAAAGAATTTAGTTAAAAAAAATATTTCTGTGGAAAATTCAACAAAAAAAGGAGCTAAAAAGCTCCTTAGTTTTTTGAGGTTAGAAATTGTCGGGGAACCACCCGAAATCATCTTCCTCCTCGTACGGATTTAAATTTTTATTTATCATTGGTGGTTTTAGTATTTAGTATATATTAAATCTTAATAACCACCTAAAATTTTATGAATTCTTAAATATATTCACGTTATTGGCTAGAAATATTGCACCTATTTCTATTCTCTTAAGTTGGTCCTCATTAAAAGCATCATTAAAAATATTATTAATAAGATCCTTAATCTCTGTTCCATAACTATTATCCATAAATATTGACCTATGGTACATGGAATACAATTGATTAATGTCATTCGAATTATAAAGCTTTCTGATACCATCACTATAAGAAACACTTTTATCAGGAGATAAATTACCTGATTGTATTTGCTTTAGGATTTCTAATGTTGATTGCCTGAAAACCATATTAAGAGCCTCACCTTTATTTTGATTACTGTCTAGCTCTTCTTCTATTTTTTTAATCATTCTATTAAGGAATGATTGTACCATAATATTTTCGTCCTGTACACCTATTAAATATTCACCTTTATTTTTATTCATTTTAATACCCTTAACAGGATTAATTCTAAAATATTGGTATGTTTCTCTATCCCAAGGATTACCAAATCTGAGAAGAGATTTGATTTTAACCATTAATGACTTACCATCTTTAGATAAATCGTACTCTGTGATTAAATTATTTTGAATAGCTTTAAAAATGTCAGAATTTATTAGAGGCTCAAATGTTTCTATTAGACCTTCCCCTTTTTTATACAAATCGGAAAGCATTTTGTTTATTTTTTCTTCCCCATTGTATTTTATGGATATTTCTTTAAGAATATCAAAATAACTTTCTCCATTAGAAGCTTTTTTCTCTTTTAAATCCACAATTATTAAATTATCCGGTGGTTTATGTCCAATTATAAAACTCCTAACTTGTGATATAGATAATCCGGATCCCATTGATATCACATAAATCTGTAAAAAATCTATAATAGAGTCCCACGATTGGAAAAAATCTATATGTGCAAATTTTCCATCCGGACTGATATTTAATGTACCATAAGAAATTTTACGAGACTTACTAACAGTAAGACCATATGCTAGACGACCAGGCGACTCGAACGTAATAGTTTTTGGGGATCTTTGAAAAACAGTAACTGCGAATCTTGAATCCATTTGTTTGTATGCTGGTAGTTTTTCTACCTCATCAGCAGTCAAAAATTCTAAATCGCTAAAATCGAATTTAGATTCTAATAAAAAATTATCATAGTTTTTCAAATTACTCATTTCACGTTTTATTCTATATATCGTAAAAATTTCTTCTGATTTTTATTAACATGGAATTGACTATCGATTTATCAACAGAATTAGGTAAATCTGAATTAGCAAAAAGTTCATCTATTTCTTTAATTTCTTTTTCGACTTCATTTATTAATGTATCAAGATCTACCTTACCCTTTCTTATAGATATTAAATATTCAGCATCATCTCTTCTAACGTTAATTCCTTTACCTTCTGCAATTTCTCTAGCCATTGACATTAGACGTTTAGAATGCATCATATTTTTACCGTCTATTTTTTGACCGTGAGACTGAACGTCAACCCATCTTGCCTCATTCCTATTTTCTAACCAATCTTGGTACGATTTGTAATCTTTACAATGCTCAGAATATCCATCTTTATTATAGAAAATATTACAGATTGGGCTTTCACCTTTTGGAATAGAAGAAAGACGAAGAGCATTCGACTCGGCAGCATTTTGACCTTCTCCAGTTTTAACTAAACCTTTATAACCAAATCCCATTGAGTGTCCTGTTTCTTTTCTCCATTTTTTAGATTCTTCCCTCCTATGTTCTGGGATTTTTTCGTTAAAGCAATAGTTGGCATGATAATCAAAATAAACTGCATAAACATCTTTAGCATTTGGAACATTTACGATCCCGCAAAATTTTTCGTTGTATATTTTACCATCTGGTGATTCATCATCTTTGTTCCATTTTTTCCAAGGAATAGATTTTGGACCATCTAATACATAAACAAAGTCAAGTACATCTTTCCGGGTTACTTTATCTTTTTCCCAGTTCTGTTTTTTGTTTTGTCCTTTGGCTTTTTGGATTTGCATTTTACCATAACCACCAAATGAGTTTGCGCACTGTTTAGTTATAAATTTATCTCTATTATTTATAACCTCATCAAATAGAGGATGTTTGTATAATATACAATCCTCAGGGGTATTCAAAAGCTCTAATACTGTAGGATTGTTTGTTGAAAGTAATTGAAGAAATCTTTTGATCTCATAAATCACTACATCATTACTGTCATCGTTAATCTGTTCTTTGTAACCAAACCCAAGTATATCATCAAGTGACTGTATGAACACACCAGAAAAATCCATATCTGATGTTTCTATATTAGTTCCATATGCATGAGATCCCCTAATAACAAGTAGTAGTGGCTTAGATCCTGGAGATCTTTTTTCAATTAATTCTAATAATTCCTTTTCCATTTTAGCTGTAATATCTTTTTTTACTTCCGCCTTTTATTCTACCTCTTCTTTTAGAAAGTTTATTTCTCACTTTGTGTGTTTCCTTAAACATTCTTAAAGATTCTTCTTTTCTTTTGTCTGCTCTTTCCTTATCCAAATCCCTGTGCGATAAATTATAGCACCCGTGTACTGATACCAATACCAATATTAATACACTAAATTTAATTAATCCCACCATCCTCTTAAATCTGTTCCGTCTAATTTTTTAGTGCCTTTAAATATGCTCCATAGTTCTTCCCATGATTCATCCTTTATTTTATTAGCCCTTTTAGATATCTTATTCCAATCCTCCTCATTATCAGTTTTTAATTCATATCTTCCGTCGGATAATTTTACTAAAGAATGAACAGGCATTTTGTCTATTTTAAGGTCTATTCTAGCTAGTTCCTCGAAATCTTCGTTCATAAATAGACCTATTAAATAAATAGCTCTATCTATTTTTTCTATCTTTTTACCCCTAATTTCTATAACTTCATTCCCGTGTTTTTCTAATCCTTCTTTTGTGAGTTCTAATGACCTTTTCATAAGTGACAATGTATAGGTATAATCCCACCACTGATGTGTTACTAACTGTTTCCTAAAACGCCATATGTTTTTAAAGAAAAGAGGAATATTTATTCTGATAAAGTCATAAATTCTAATAATCATAATAACAAATTTAATTATTTATACCCAGATCCACACGAAAAATCCACAAAAAAAGGTTTTTTTTAAATGAATATATAAATTAACTGAATTATTATAGTCCTTCCTGTCTATAATGTAAATAAAAAATAATAAATATGGATTTATTAAAAACGATTAAAACCCAGTTTTCGCAATCTAGTAAAGATATTTCTATACAGGAATATTTAGAGCTTTGCAAAAAAGAGAAATCCACTTATTCTAGTCCTGCTGAAAGAATGTTGGAGGCAATAGGTGAGCCAGAAATAGTTGATACTAAGCTGGATGAAAGACTTAGCAGAATCTATTCTAATAGATTAATTAAAAGGTATCCTGCATTTTCTGAATTCTATGGTATGGAGGAAACAATTGAACAAATAGTTTCTTTCTTTAAACATGCAGCTCAGGGATTGGAGGAGAAAAAACAAATTCTTTATCTATTAGGTCCTGTTGGAGGTGGTAAATCATCTTTAGCAGAGAGATTAAAACAATTAATGGAGAAAAGCCATGTATATGTTTTAGTTGCTGACGGTGAGGTTTCTCCAGTATGGGAAAATCCATTAGGTCTTTTCTCTTCTTATAGAGATGAATTGGAAGCTGAATATGGAATTTCAAAAAGATACATTCCTTCTTGTGCATCCCCTTGGGCTACTAAAAGATTAGAAGAGTTTGGAGGTGATATAACAAAATTCACAGTTCGTAAACTTAAATTATCTATTGCTTCTCAAGTAGGTATTGCTAAAACAGAACCTGGTGATGAAAATAACCAAGATATTTCAGCTCTAGTTGGTAAAGTAGATATTAGAAAATTGGCAGAATTTCCACAGAATGATGCTGATGCTTATAACTACTCGGGTGCTCTTTGTAGAGCAAATCAAGGTATGATGGAATTCGTAGAGATGTTTAAAGCACCTATTAAAGTTCTTCACCCTTTATTAACTGCTACTCAGGAAGGTAACTTTAACGGTACTGAGAATCTACCAGCTATTCCATTCCAGGGAATTATCTTAGCTCACTCAAATGAATCTGAATGGGAAACTTTCTCTAATGACAGAAAAAACGAAGCTTTCTTAGATCGTGTTTATATCGTTAGAGTTCCTTATTGCTTAAGAGTTGAC
>Ga0172372_10002587_pt1 | contig 27361 bp, 17 predicted proteins | sample LakKiv5m_2_FD_114544 | JGI IMG/M metagenome (GOLD analysis project Ga0172372, IMG submission 114544) | Freshwater microbial communities from Kabuno Bay, South-Kivu, Congo - kab_092012_9.5m | ecosystem: Environmental > Aquatic > Freshwater > Lake | place: Democratic Republic of the Congo...
CTTGAATTTCCCGCTGATTCCCAATGCCTTATCCTCAAAAAAGAACTTGGAACCCTCTTCGAAATCGATCCATATGTCCAATTTCCCCTCGGGTTGGTTAAACTCCATCTTCTCGATAAACCACGGCAATTCAATCATCAATGCCTGGCTGAACAGCTCTTTGGTAGTAAACATCTGACATGGGTTTTGTAGCATAAAGCTACCTTACCCACTCAAAATTCAATAGAACCAATTTTTCCTGTGGAATCGAATCCTATCAGGTTTCCCGATTCCAGGAAACTGACTTCAGCCAAATTGATTCCGACATGGATAAGGAGCGTATTTCGTTCTGCAGCTTGTTGGGTGTCCCCTACTATGTGGTCGTGGTTGCTTCGAATACGAGAAGATTCAGAGTTCATGAATGTAAGTTGACTGACACAGGTGTTGAATACAGGGTTCTCGATGACTTGTCCGAGAACTCTTTCGCAGAGTGGTGGAGAACAAGACAGTCATTCGATCAGGTAAAGGGCATGTATGATGCAAATAGACGTATAGCTGATAGTATTATTGACAAGGTTCTCTTTCAAAACCACTTGTCGTGGGGTGTGAATGTTGACGGTTTCATGCTCACGAGAAACAAAAATCGGGTACTCGGCATCTTTGAAAAAAGAATCCGGACAAGAAAAGGTATTTACGGGGTTGATACATACGACCCAAACAGATACTTCATGGGCACGGCTAACAGAGGTGGCGATTACAACTCATGGTCGATCCTCCATGCATTAGCCACCAGGCTTGGCTGCGGTCTTTTCCTCATGACCTTTGACGACGGTCCTGGAACACGCAGGATGGGTATTGCGATCATCAAGCGAGTCTCAGCACGTGGACTTGTTTATTCGCAGGAAGGCCCACCCACACAAAACATACTGTGCGAACCAGACGAGTGCAAGAACTGGCTGAAAAAAAGACTGATCTGATCAGAAAGTAAACCCGGATGGTTGAACATGTTTGTTGAGCGAAGTCCATTGCTCGGCCATTGCCATTGCCATGCCGGAGAAGGTTTTACTCCTCATCGTCCTTCGTTCTTCATGTGACTTCGCTTTCACGAATGCGTCCGAATACCACTTGGGCTGGCTTTTTCCACTTTTGAAGTGGATCCTCTCACCCTTACCTACGATTTTCGTTGGTTTAAGGACAGGCAGATTCTTCAACCAAAGGCATGTGGCCTTGCTAGCCTCGTCACCGAACATCCAAGGATGTACGACCTGGTCGGGCTTTCTCCAGCGGGAACTGATGATTCCAATGGGATTCTCAATAGCAATCCTTTCAATGGGCGCATCTGCAAGCTGCAGAAAGAAATTCAATGCGTCATCCCTGTCAGCAGCTCGAGTAGGATACTTTGGATGAGGTCTTCTGTGCTGAACAGGCAGATTCTTGTCATCCGGATGATAATACCATTGGGCACCGCTGACAGCGAGGTAGGTGCAGGGTGGATGTGCAACCATCAAATCCCATTTCCCTCCTCGACTTACAATCATTCCGCTCTGCAAAACACCTCCCCCTTCTTCGATCACCTGCAGGACATCGCAATTGAAATGCCATTCAGGATGTCCACCACTGCAGGGTAGCAGATCGCAACTGTAGGCCTCGTGACCGAGCCTTCTGAATTCCCGGGTGACGGCCTGGCTCTCCTCGCAGGCCACAAGTATCTTCATCGGTTTCATCCTTTCTTATTCAATGTTGAAGCGATTCCCCCCGCTATCGCCTTCGCCATGAGCGGTGGTACGGCATTGCCGATCATCCGATACCGTTCACCCATGGTGCCGAGGAAATCGAAATCCTCGGGGAATGATTGCAGCAAGGCAGCCTCCCTGACGGTTATGGACCTGCACTGCTTGACGTCCGGATGAATGAACATGAGTCCGTCCTTGTAAAGGTGAGCGACAACGGTAGGGGACGGTCTGTTCCATTCAAGATTCCTGTACTTGGCATGGTTTGAAGTCTTCCCCTTTAGACGGTTGTAGTAGGCGATCTTGGCATCATTTGGAAGACTGTTCAAGTTCTTTGAGATCCATTCACGGAAAATCCGCATGTCAGATTTATTGTGATATCTCGCTTCGTGCAGTGGATCGCCGTTTTCAAGCTCAGCCATGTGGGAAATGTTCCTGCGGCCTGCCCTGAAGGACCTTGACAGAGGCATTATGCTTGGAAGACTGCCTATGGCGTCCCGAACTGTGCGCTCCCGTCCTTCAAATGTCTTCATACGGTCGATTTCCGAATAAATCTCGTCATGCTTGACCTCTGCATCCACGCGCGTACCGATGACAATTACCCTGTTCCTCCGCTGCGGTACCCCGAAATCCGATGCAGAATACACAGAGGATGACATCCTCTCGGGTGGTCTTATTGCGTAACCCACCCTTGAAAAAGCTTCATGTATCCTTCGGGTGACAGGAACGTCTCCAGGACAGGCACTGAGCATTCCGGGGACGTTTTCGAACACGAACGCATCGGGCCTGAAAGCATCGACAACCCGTACGAAGCTTTCGAAGAGGTAATTCCTGTAGTCGAGCTTCATGGAGTTTCTGTCCTGAGCCCTTCCAGCAATCGAATATGCCTGGCAGGGAGGCCCTCCGATAATCAGATTCACCTTTCTTCCACCGCAAACTGCTTTCAGACCTCCTTTCAGAACTGCATCGTCGTTCGATTTCCCAAACCTTCTTATGGAATCATCGCTCCATTGGCCGTCGATCAACTCCCCGGTTTTCTGTATGTCGAAATGGATCACCCTCTTGAATGCATCCTTTTCCGAATGACCCCATCTTTCGACAAGCCTTTTCCTGAGTGTGTTCACCATCGGGACTTCCCATTCCACGTGAGCGAGTGCATCGAACTTTCCCGTCTGCAAAAAGCCTTCCGACAAACCGCCGCATCCCGCGAAAAGGTCAATGAACGTCTGTTTGGATGCAATTTTCATTTCAGACACTTGATTCATGGCTTCATGCCAGATTTTCTGGCATAACTACCAGTAAAGTTAGTATATTACTCATGCCTGCAATCTGTTTTTTTCGGAAATTGGTAAGTGTTTTTCCCGCCGCATGCTGCATCCCGATCATAGATAGCAGACTCGGCAATTTCCGACAAATGAGACATATGCCATGGCCGATATATTCACACCCCGGAAGAGGAGCGAAATCATGTCAAGGATCAAGGGCAGGGATACCGGTCCGGAGCTTGTAGTGAGGCGCTACCTCTTTTCAAAGGGGCTTCGTTACCGGGTTCATGTAGTGGGTCTTCCGGGGAAGCCCGATATCGTATTGAAAAAATACGGAGTATGCGTATTTGTGCACGGGTGCTTCTGGCACGGGCACCCGGGTTGCCGTATGGCAACCTCTCCAAAAACGAATTCGGCTTTCTGGCAGACCAAGATTGAATCCAACAGAGTCAGGGATGCTAGGAACATGGCGTCCCTTAAGAAGCAGGGCTGGAAGGTTATCGAGATATGGGAATGCACCCTTTGCCCTGCGAAAAGGGAGCGAACACTTTCAAATCTTCTCCGAAGAATCGTCCGCGAGAACCCTTTGTCATGATACGTACTCTGAAGGATAACTTTCCCGTTCTTCACAGAGTTTCGACACGAGTTCGCTCAGCTGAAGCGAAATGCTTTCTTCAAGAGCCCCGAATGCCGTTCCTAGTCGGACATGCGGCTCATGATTCCAATGTAGGGGATGCGTTATGTTCACGTGGAACGGTTGGATTTTAACTGTCCCACCGCCCGAGATCCTGTTGTCAACAAGGCAGTATGGCACTACCGGAGATGGAGGCCCAAAGGCATCTGCCGGATAGACAAGCCCAATCCTTGTTACACCGGTACCGACCGCATAGGAGATCATCTGGTACATGTCAGGCCTTGAGATGCCATAGACCATGTCCGGCTCCGATAAGCCCGTGTTTTGCGCATTCGTCGTCCGCTTGTATTTGGCGTCAAGTATCACATGCCTTCCATCCTCCATGGTTAGCACGATGTCGTGCCTCATCCGGTAGTACCTTGCCTTTGTTTCAGGGAGCTTCCTTGCCAGGTATGGACTACCCGGCCCCTCCGTTCCAACGGAACAGACTCCTGCGGGGGGGCTCGCGGAAAGGATGGATAGCATTAGCGACTCGAAAAGACTCTCTGATCGGATCATGATTCCGAAGACAGAGTACTCGTCCTTCCACGAAAGGGAGGAAAGCGATGACAGGAAAAGCCTGCAATAGTCTAAAATAGCAGATAGATCACCGTGTACGGGGTTCAGGGACACCCTGTCGCAGTCCTGTACTGACATGGGAATGAGACACACCTCTTCTAGAATGAAGAGCACTTCATCGAGGTTGCTTCTTGTGGAATCCGAAGAAGTGAAGTCCCTCAGTAACACACATACGTACTTGACAATCCTGTTCAGACGGTTGTCGAAGCGGAAGGCGTCGAACCGGCAGGGGATTCTGTGATACAGACCTCTCGATGTGTTTCTGGCGTAACCTACGAAATCCATGGATCCACGAATTGTCCCAAGCGTTTCCTCCATCATGAAATGGCCATGGTATGCAGCATCGGAGTAAACGTCCAATGCAAGTCTGGAAAACAATCCTACTACTGTCTCAAGCAGATCGGATGACACGGAGCCGGTATTCATTCGCGAGGCCGCTACCTTGAGGATGCCGCTTCTCGACATCCACCATAGCACATGTGCAAAGATCCTTCTAAGTCCATCCCCATCGGGCTCGTATTCGGAACGGTGAAAGATCTTGGGTAAGACGTTCACGGCATACTCCCGATCCATGGACCTGAACCGGAAGGAACCGATCCAGTTACGAGGCTTCAGATGTAAACGACCGATTTCGATGAACGACTGTCTTCCCGAATCGTCTTCCTCTTTGGACACATCTTGCTCGAAGAGTCCGTTTCTCGACGACCATAATTCCTCCAGACAACGTTGCAAGTCGTTCATGAACGCTTCCCTGCAGCCCATGTCGGACAGTCCACCAATGCGGTCGTACGGCATCGGTACGAACTCGAACAGGTTCAAGGAAAAGACCCTTTCGTTCATTTGTAAAGTAGCAGTCCCGTACGCGTGAAGGTTTCCTCGTCTGCGGGGAACCCGCATTTGGAAAGAAGCTCCTTGACCTTTACAAGATCGTTTCTGAAGTATTCGGTGAGTAGCGGAATGATGTTATCGTTGATGACATTCGCAATCGGTCTTGCATCAAGGAAGTATGCATGCCCAATCTGAAAGTCCACCCCTTTGAAGAATCCTCCGACAGGACTTATCAGAATTCTGTTAAGTTTGTTCATGAGACCGAGCTTTTCGCTCCTGTCTACTGTTCCGATATTCTCGACAACAGATTCGTCTGGATATAAAGGTATGAATCTGAATCGACGCCTCAGGGCCAGGTCGACAAGCGCTATCGATCTGTCTGCCGTGTTCATTGTTCCGATTATGTACAGGTTCGGGGGAACGGAGAAGTCGGTTCCGGATGGCAGCGTTACAGAGAGTTCGTTTTCCATGCCCAACCGTTTGTCTTCCTCGAGCAGAGTGATGAGCTCTCCGAAAACCGTGGATATGTTCGCTCTGTTTATCTCGTCCAATATAAGAACCACGGCATCATTCTCATCGTTTCGATTTTTGTGTATTTCGATCGCCACCTCGCAAACTCGCTTGAAGATTCCTGACTTTCGCTCGAATACCAATTGGCCGCTTGTAGAGACCACCGGCCTCAATCCTTCCACGAAATCCTCGTAGCTGAAAGATGGATGCATTGTGACAAAAAAGATCCGGCTGTTAAGCAGAGACCGGTATGTCATCCTGTTTGCTTTTCGGCGAGCGGAATGATCTATGTCAGAGGACTGCCTCCCAAGAATCTCGAGTGAAATTTCGACTGTGCTGTCTGTCTTCCCTGTACCGGGGGGGCCATACAATATCCTATTCAGGGGTGGCCTTGAATTCATTGCTCGTTCGTTTACTGGATTCGACGAAATGTCTGTATCTACTGAAAGCTGAGCACATAGCGGCCGGCCAAACATGTCCTTGACAATATTCTCCTGTTTCTCCCTATGACTGCCAACGAATTTTTCGTAGAACTGATTGGGATCCAAGCCGCTTCTTCCGATGCATGGCACCACGATTTCATATGAATGCTCGAGCTTGTAGATTCCATTCTCATATGAAACTAGGCCGGATTGTAATGCCCGTTCAAGGAAGCGACGCAACATCTCCAAAGCACGTTTCTTGTCTGTGCCGGAGAGCACCGAAGGTGGTATGCATCCAGGGCAGGACGCGGCAATTTCTTCTACGGTTCGTGGTTGTTCCGAAAGGGAATTTGCGATCTCGGCGAAGGGATGGACGACCTGATCGCCGATCAGGAATTCGAGATTCAGCACGTAGTGCCTGAGATAACCTGCATAGGAAAGCCTTCCCTCCCGGAAGGTATTGGCCGTTCCAGAAAGTTTGAAAGAGCCGTCCTCTTCCTGGTAGTAGACGCCGAGTTCTCGTGCCATGATGTAGGCGCTGCCGTAGTTATCCGCCGTGACTTTGCCTAGAATCCCCTGACGATCAAGGGCGGCCACCATTGCTTCCCCTCCGTCATCCTCGGTGCCGTCCTGCAGGTTTCCAAAGCAGTCGATGTAGGCTCTGAAAAGGGTCTCATTCAGATACCTCCATTGGTCAATATTGATGCTGGTCATTTTCTGCATGGCTGTTACGTTTCAAGCGCCTTCGAAATTCATCGAGTTATTTAAGCCGGGTACCCGCTTTCCCGCAGGGTCGATAGATGAAATGCCGATGCATGGATGCCATCGATTAAGATTGGGGATCTCTAACGACTAGTCTTTGTCTGTCAATTTAAGAATTTTAGACTGTTATACGCAGCAGGCATTCTTATTCATGTAAAAAGAGGTTTTTATCCCAGATATGCCTTATTCAAGGGCTTTGCACCCCATTCGTAGCCGAATGGGGTGCAAAGCCCTTGAAAGATCATACATGATTCGGTGAAACACCGACCGGCATGAAAATATAATTGATAATCAATTAGTTATTGAGGTTTCAGTTAGTATCATTTTTTGAGTAAACAACCACCTTTTGCATGAATAAAAATGCCTGCTGCGTATTGCAATCTCAAAATTCGTAAATTGAAAATTAAAAGCTATTTTCGGAAATCCACATTCATTGTGATGTATATTCACGCAACGGAATTCTTCACGGGCAGCCGACCTTTAACTTTGTCAATAAAGACTCCCCTCCTGGTAGCCGCATTCGCTATGGACTTCCTCGCTAGTTAAAAATATCGAATCTGAAATGGCAGAGAGAATAACCTCCATTCCGGGAGCGAGCAGGACTGTCAAGGCGTTGAGGGACTTCGGCTACGATCTCGATTCCGCGGTCGCCGACATTGTGGACAACAGCATATCCAGGGGTAGGGCCCGGAACATCTACATCGAGTTCGGAAAGGATCCAAATGGCCTTTTCCGCCTCCTTGTCATGGATGACGGGCAGGGGATGGACTGCGCGACCCTTGAGGAGGCGATGCGGATCGGCAGCGGCAACATCGACTATGTGAAGGGTGATCTCAGCAAGTATGGCATGGGCATGAAGACGGCCTCTATGAGCCAAGCATCCGTGCTCACGGTGCTTTCCAGGATGGAGGGACACCATCAGACGGCCTACAGATGGGATCTCAACCATGTCGACAGGAAGGACAAGTGGGAGATCTTCCGGCTTTCGGCAGGGGACATTAGAGAGATCAGGGAGGGCCTTGCCTCGATCGAGAACAACGACCTCGGGGCTCTCTTCGAAGGGAGAAGCTGGACGGTGGTCATGTGGGAGAACCTCGTCAAGTTCCAGAAGGATCATGACTCCTACGGTTCGTCCGTCTCGGCGCAGAACTACTTCTTCCGTGTCTCGGACAGGCTCGCCACCTATCTCAGGCTCGTGTTCCACCGCTTCCTCTCGGGAGAGAATTCCGCGAGGAAGACCAACCTGTATGTCAACGGAAGCAAGCTCGAGCCCCTTGATCCGTTCTGCCGTAACGAGGAGCACACCTTCGAGCTCAAACTGAGCGACAGGCTCGGGAACTTCGTGATAGACGAGGGCCTGAGTCCCATCGTGATCAGGAGATACGTGTTGCCCACGAATCCCAAGAAGCCGGGCAGGTACAGATTCTCTTCGGTAAAGGCGTGGGAGGAGGCGTCCGGGACCAGGTCATGGAACGAGTCCCAGGGCTACTACGTATACAGGAACAACCGCCTTGTCAACTGGGGCGGATGGTACAGGACCAAGGCGCTCGACGAGCACGACAAGCTAGCCAGGGCAAGCATCGACCTGACCAATGAGCATGACGAGCTGTTCACGATCGACGTCAAGAAGACGCGCATCCAGTTTCCGGAGGAGCTGAGGAACCATCTCAAGGACCACGTCAACTCGAAATTCATCGCGGAGGCAAAGAGGAGGTATGCAGGATCCGAAAGAAGGACCGCCGAAGTGGTCAACGCCGTGAGGGACCAGGCGAGGAAGGTGAGCCATCTCGCGACAGAGCTCGTAAGGGAGGATGACATCACCGTGACCGAGGGACGGAAGAAGGGCGAACTCGTCATAAGGAACAGATACGGAAGGAAGGTCTCTGATGACCAGACCTACAGGATGCTTGAGGCGGGGAAGAGGATCGTTTCTGCACCCTTCGGCGACTCTGACCTTTTCTGGAAAATGGTGCCGAGCCCCCACAACGAGTTCCAGGTCATGGTGAACTCCGAGCATCCGTTCTACGAGTTGGTATACGGCGATGCGGAGAGGGACCGCAAGACAACCGCCATCATGGATGCCTTCCTGTTCACCATGTCCTTCGTCGAGCTGAAGTGCATAACGAACGGCAACGAGGCCCTTTTCGACCAAATGAAGGAGGTCGCGTCATCCGTTCTGGAGAAATTCGTAAAGGAGGAAATCATCAAGTCATGAACGAACTATTGGAAGGCATCAAGGCGCAGCTGATCGCCATGATCAGGGCCGCGAACGGCATCGATAAGGTGACGATAGAGTTGCTTGACTCCATCCTCGAGGGATACAGAGTGTGGGCCGAAGGAAACAGGGAGCTCACCGACGAGGAGAGGGCGGTTCTGAAAAGCGAACTCGAGATCTACTACATGGCGGACATCCGTTACGGGGACGACCTTGTCCAGCTTGAAAGGGGATTGGTGGTAGCCGATCCGCATCCGACCATGCACCAGGATTGGGTACCGGATGCGGCAAACCGGTTCTATTGGAAAAAGCACAAGGAGTTCCTGAGATCCGTCCTGGCACATCGAAACGGTCCGGAGGAGGGTGCACGCATCATCAATTCCATCGATTTCGAGACGGACGGGATCCTCAGGAACATGGAGGACCCCTTGAGGTCGAATTTCGACTCGAGGGGCCTTGTGGTCGGTTTTGTGCAGAGCGGGAAGACCGCGAACTTCACGGCGCTGATCTCGAAGGCCGCCGACGCGGGATACAGGTTCTTCATCGTGCTGGCCGGCATACACGACGAACTGAGGCAGCAGACCCAGATACGCATCGACCGGGAGCTGACGGGTTACAACAATCTCGAGCTTGAGGGGCGTTTCGTCGAGTGGAACAACCTCGAGAATCCGAAACGGTGGCGGGCGCTGACCTCCGCCGGATACCTGGACGGAAGAGAGGCCGGGGAGTTCAGCGGAAAGGGCATCAACAAGTTCAAAGACGAGTTTCTCGGAAGCGAAAGGCCGGTCATCACCATCGTCAAGAAGAACGTGCAGATCCTTGACAGGCTCATCAAATGGATTAGCAAATCCGACGAGGATAATAGGGATGGTGTTCCGGTCCTCATCATCGATGACGAGGCCGACCAAGCCTCCGTAGACGGTAACAAGAAAGCGTCGAATTCCTCGGATCCCACCAAGACCAACGAAAGGATACGTCGGATCATAAGACTTTTCCGGAGATCCTCGTATGTCGGGTATACAGCCACGCCGTTCGCGAACGTCTTCATAGGGCGCGATTCGGATCACGTAGTGCTCGGAGACGATCTGTATCCGAGAAACTTCATTTATTCCCTTCCGGAGCCGAGGGGCTATTTCGGGACGCGAAGGATTTTCCTTGAGGACCTCGACAGGCTCTACGTCAGGGAGATCGCCGATCCTCCAGGAGAGAAGAAAGAGCTTGGCGAAAGGGGCATGATCACGGAGGGCCTTGCCGGGGCCGTTCACCATTTCATCATCGGCATGGCCGTCAGGAGCCTGAGAGGCCAGGGGGGCATGCCCATGAGCATGATGATAAACGTGGATCACCGCGTCGCGAGGATGAACAGGGTGGGCGCCGCGGTATCTGAATACCTCGCCGTTCTGCGGCGAAATCTCGTTCCGGAGGAACTTCGCAGATCCCATGACGCTTTCATCGATGGGGCCAGGGAGATCGACATAAGCCTAGGGACGGGGAACCTCTTCTATGACAGGGAGGACGTGATCAAAGAAGTGAATCGCATCATCCATTCCGGTATGATACAGGTCAGGGTTCTGAACACCCGCAACGAGGACAGGCTCGATTATGCCCTGGAGCCCTCCATGAAGGTGATCGCCGTCGGAGGGAACAAGCTGTCCAGGGGACTCACCCTCGAGGGGCTCATGACCACCTACTATCTCAGGGAGTCTGGACAGTACGACACCCTCCTGCAGATGGGCCGGTGGTTCGGATACAGGAAGGGATACGAGGACCTTGTGCGGATATTCACAAGCGGTACGCTGTGGAGGCAGTTCAGGGATCTTGCAATCGTTGAGATCGAATTCAGGGAGAACGTGAAGGAGATGGTGGATGAGGGAAAGACGCCGATGGACTTCGCGATCGGCGTGAAGCAGATCATGGGTCTGCTTCCCACCGCCAAGATGGGTGCGGCGAGGCTGGAAATGCACTACGGAGGCCGGCAGGTCAGCGTATTAAGGCTGCTCCTTGAGCATCCCGGACTCCTCGATGACAATTTCGAGGCAGTGCGCAGGCTCGTGCTTTCGATCCGCGGTTCTGGCATTTCCTTCCTTCCCAAGGGAGGTTCCGATCTGCCTACGCTACTTGCTAGCGATGTCCCCTCCGGACCCCTGCTCGAATTCATCGAGAAATTCCATGTCGCCGTGGACACCAACGGAAGTCCCTTGGATTTCGACAAGAAGAACCTGGTCGAGTATGTGAGTGGAAGGATCGCGAGGGGAGGATTCAAGAAGTGGAACGTGGCCCTTGTCAGCATCGGACCGAACGAGGACGACAACAAGATCTCTCTGCCCCTTGACCTGAAGGTGAGGGCCGTGAACCGGGCGAGGCTGAAGACGAGCCCGGTCAACGGCGCATACAACATCAAGGCCGTCTCGTCCAAGGGGGACAGGATGATGGACCTGCAGGACGGAGCGGTCGACGAATACGACGGAAGGGTCAACCCACTGCTGCTTCTCTATTTCATCAGCAGAAACAGCAGGCCAATGTTCATTCGGGAGAATTCAAGCAGGGAGGAGCTCTATAAAGGGCTTCCCGATGAGATCCGCAGGGATCCGGTTTCCTATTCCATCATCTTCCCGCCTGACGGCGAGGCGAGGGGCGTATTCATACAAAGATTCTGAGCATGGACTACAGGGAATTGAAACCGGAGGTCTTCAGGGGGATTCCGAGCATCGGAGGGATAAGCGCGCGGGTCCTTGAGTACGTGAACCGCACGGATCTCAAGGCCTTCGTCTTCAGCGACAGGCCAGGGACCTACACCTGCCTGCTGCCCGTGGAGGATACGTTGCGGGAGCTTCCGGCGGTCACGGGCCTGGACATCCGGTACGGACAGTTCCGGATGGAAGGAAGGGAGATGGAATGGCATGTCCAGGTCGAGTGCCGGACCGATGCCTACCTTGCGAACTTCACCGGGATCATCCGGGAGATCATGAGCGAGATGGACAGGGGCCGGGAGGCTTCCATCGTCCCCTGCGTCCACCTCGTGATCGCGAAATGGAGGCACTTCCTTTCCGAACCCGCTATCGGGTTGATGTCCGAGGAGGAGATCGTAGGGCTTCTTGCCGAGCTGATGCTTCTGAGAAGGCTCATCGTGAGTTACGGATCTCCTGCGGAGGGATTTTGGATTGCAGACCGGGGCGAGGAGGACTTCGTGAGGGAGGACGTCGCGATCGAGGTGAAGGGCAGCCTGAAGGAGAGGCACATGCATGTCATCAATGGGATAGACCAGCTGAACGTCCCGGACGGGTCAGCCAAGTACGTCCTCTCCCTGCTGCTAGTCAAAAGCGAAGACGGTGCCGAGCTGAATCTACCCTCCCTCGTGGAGGAATGTTTGGAGGGCCTCTCGGACAATCCGGTTGCGGTCGACGCCCTCTTCAGGAAGCTGAGGACAAGGGGCTACGATCCACGGGATTCAGAAGCGTACCTCGGGTACGGCTACATGTTCGTGCGGGGCGGGTACTTCAGGGTGGACGATTCATTTCCCAAACTGACGACCCGCGAACTCAGGTATCCCCTGAATTCGAGGATCAGCAGGGTGAGGTACACGGTGGACATGGAAGGCCTTCCGTCCATGGACTTCGAAACTACGGAACCGGGCGAAATCATCTGAATGTCCCACAGGTACTATCTGAAGAAGCTCACCTCGAACGAGCTAGGCTACAGGAAGGGCAGGCTTTCTAACGGACAGATGCTGTACGTGTCCAAGCAGGCCGCTAGCTTCTTCCCTCCCCTCAGCAGGGCGGTCAATAACGACTCCGTGCTCCTCGAGTTCACCGTCGATCACCGGGAGCATCCTGTTTGGCTGAACATCGTCTATCACAACGACCTATTCAATCGTGAAGGAGGAACCAGGGATGAATACAGGATCTACCTCAGCAGGGACATGGCACCCGACGACTTCTTCTTTAGGCCGGACGACATCGTGCTGATGGAAAGGATCGCCGAGGGGAGGTACGCTCTCACAAGGTTCAGGCAGGGTAACGAGCATTATGATGTCCTTGACGACTTAATCGAAAAGTCCAGCATGAGAGGTCGCCATGCGCTTGTTGAAGACTTGCCGATTTGAACAGCCGTCAATCTCAGGCTAAGACGGGCAAATTTTTTTCGACAGGATGGCATTTCAGTCTATGGTCTCGCTTGGCATCATGGAATATAGGGAGGGAAAAAGACAGGGATACAGAGCTTCAGAACCCGATCCAAGCTACAAAAGGAACTCAGAAGTTAAAAAACGATTTCGAGATGAGTTTCGGATTAAGATTCTTAAGAGGTATTCCCATCTCAAATCCCATCATTCAGATTCAAAAGTCCCGGTCTCCAATTTTCATCATCGTTTCTTCTCATATCTTCATTCATGGACTTTGCAGTTGTGGTTCAGGACTGCCTTCGGGCTTTTCAAATTCAGTCACGTCCCGGGGACGGTCAACCCCGAGATGACTACATCAATCCCATATTCTACCAATCCAACACAGATGACTCCCGTGTCTGACAGACTCAGCCTGATGTTCCATTCCTCCACAAGTATTGAACCGTAGGCATCCTTTTTCAGTGAGAGCTCGTCAGAGCTATCTCTCCATGTGTTTCTAGCCGGATTGTAAATGATGTCGGTATTGGTGGCATTGTTTCTCAGGATGAACTTCATGTTCTTCCTGTCTGCAATGACCTCCATATCGTCCATGATTAGCCTTGCCGACTTTGATAAAGGCATGGATTGATCCGTTGCTTCAGACTTTTTCAAGACTTCATTTTTCATTTCAGGCCTCATGACATCGATGGATTCCGTTTCATTATGCACCTGTTTCCTCGAGCCGTTTTCCTCGAACTGTCTATTGAATCGGTCTGCTTGTGAGAGGCGCAATTCGAGCAATATTGCATATGCTTTCTTCTCATCCTCGGTTGCAGCCGAGGATGCAAGTTCCCTGAGTACGGATGCGTCTCTTTCCACAAGGGCCGTTGTCAGAGAGCGCCCAACCTTCCCTCTATCCAGGACCTTGCCGAAGTATGCATGTGCATCTGCGGGCCTGCCGACCTTTTCGAAAGCAGCACCCACCGCGAGGGGATCTATGCCATAGTCGGCATCTAACGAATTGCTCAGGAAGCACTTGTTCAGGAAGGAGGAAACGGTTTTCCTGCATTCTGCAGTCTGGGATTGTAAGTGATCGCTTTCAGCCAATATCAAAGTCAAATCTCCGTGCCAATACTTTGGGTTTGAAGAGATAAAACGGTACATGGCATCGTTCATCAACTTTGTCGTATTCCTTGGAATGAATCCTATGTGCTCAAGGATTTTCTCGTACTCCCCGATTGCATGCATGCTCTTCAGATAGTAGTGTGCAACTTTCTTTTTCTTATCCTCGTCGAGATTGTCGTTGAAAAGCTTGGAATACTCACTGTACCTGTGCTTGTCATGTCCGTGTACTTCATACATGATTTTTGCGGCGACATCCGGATCCCTTCGGGAATTGACAAGTTGCTCTATAAGCAATTTCTTTGAGGAGAGGTCGCTTATCGAATTCGGATCCTTTTCGTATGCATCCATGATTTGCAGCTCCCTTGCCTTTTGATAGTGGGACGATGAATTGTCACCATATTTCTCGAAAAGCGTGACAGCCTCGCTGTAAAACCCAGCCCTTAGTGCCGCCACCCCAAGCTTGGAAGAGCCTTCAAGTATCCTCCTGTCACAGAGTTTTCTGTATTGGGTGTATATCTGCCGCCATTTTGCCTCTGTTATCAGCAGGTTGTTTACAAAGTTGTCAATGGAAATCTCAAGCAGTTCGGCGAACTGTAGATCGTTGAAGTACTCGTCCATCATCCCCTTCTCTTCCTCGGACTCGAGAAGAGTGGCAGAAAGGTTTATGAAATCCTGCTGATCCTTGTTCTGGTGGAGTCGCGCGAACTTGGTCTTGAGGCTGTATCTAAGGGAGTCCGACTTGTCCGCCACCTCGATGACCCTCCCGTATTCCCTTGCCTTCCAGTAGCATTTGAAGGCTCCTTGGAAGTCTTGGCATTTCAGGTAGTGGTCTCCTGCCGTGTTGAAATCTTCAGATATCTCGCACGCAAAAGCCTTGCATCTGTTCGCCTTATTGCCATCGCCGATCGATAGGTATAGTCCTGATGCCTGTGTGAGAAGGAAGGGATCAAGCTTCTTTCTGCCCTCCTCCTCCTTCTGATTCGCCGACTTGACAGGGTCGATATCTTCAAGATGCATCTCCGACGGGTCGAGTTCCCTGAGTGTGCAGCACAACCTAGAGAACTCGGAAGGGTCATAAGCGGACAGTCCCCCGAGCATGTCCTCGTCGAGGAAGTGCTTCCACATAGCCTCTCGTCCGGCCGGAGTATCCATGATGAAAAGCCTCTTTTTGGCTCGACTAACAGCTACGTACAGTTTGTTGAAGAAATATTCGATTTCAAGGAGGGTCTCCGGCTCATGACTCCCTTCCCGGATGGATTCAAGGCTTGGGTAACCTTTTTCGGCATAGAACTTTCCGAATCCATAGACGATTACCTCGTCGTATTCCTGCCCCTTTGCCCTCATCGCGCTCTCGACAGTTAGGGGGAAACCGTCTTCCTGCGGAGCGAAGTCGAGTAGGAAGGGGGTCCCGCTGAAATAGGTACGTTCCTCATCTAGGTTGCAGGGTGCTATTATCCTCACATTGCTGTTGCCCTTTATATACTCGCCAGCCCTGTTGTCCGCAATGATAAGCGCCGGGCCGAGAAATGTCGTTTCCCCTTGTGTCTCTTGATTTCTGCCGCCCGTCTTTCTTGCATCCCTTTTCCAAGGCTCCTGCAGCCTCTGTCTTGAAGCCTCTACTCTGAACAGACCCGCTCTCACAACTTGAACAGAGTTGCAGAATCTCACAATGGGCGGGGAACTTCTGTAGTTGTATATCAGCTCTCTGAAGTGGAGAAGCTGCATGGAGTTCTTCTCCCATGGAACAAGCGCCTCGATGAACTTGTCTGCGTAAGAAGTCCTGAGGTTAGACCATTTGAATCCGGTAGGGTTCAGGGTCTGGAATTGGTCACCTGCAAAGCAAATGGGAGCTCTCTTCAGCTCATCGATGGATAACCTCCTGTCGGAGAAGACAGTTGACCGGTATATCAGGTCGAGTTCTAACCTGGTGAAATCCTGGGCCTCGTCACAGAATACTGTCAGTAGATGGGGCTTTGAGAATCCCTTTTCTATGATGTGTCTCGACAGGTCAAGGTCGTCCCAGAAGGGGGAATTGTCCTCCGAAGTCAGGGGCTTGTACCAAGGTATCCATACCTTGTCATATATGTCCCTGTAAACGGCCGGAGTGACCGTTTTCGATGACTTGCCCATCTGTTCATAGTCCTCGGGGTCAAGGTATTCCTCGCTGTCGTATCCCTTGATGAACGTCCTGATGACATGCCAGCAAAGGTCTACGTTAAGCCTCACGATGAGTCCAGGATCCCGTCCGAACCTGCCATTGAACTTGGATATAAATGAGGGGTAGCTGATGTAGTTCTCATGTCTGAATCTTTTCTCAGCATCCGGGGGCAGCATACCCCTCAGGAAGTCGGAGAATGTCGTGAACATTCGTCCCTTTTCTGTTTCGATTCTCTCAAGCATCATTGTCTCGTCATCCTCGAACCTGTGTCCGAGACGCAGTATCTCCCTTACGGTCTTTCTTGCAATTTGCACGAGCTGGGGGCTGTAGGAAAGGTATTGGGGCACTGGAAGCCCCTTGTCCGAATTCTGATGGAACATGAAGACGTATTCGGAAAAGAGGTAGTGAAGGAGGGTTGACTTGCCGCTGCCCGCTCTACCGCTCAGGAACAGCGGAAAGCCGTGCTCCCTCGTGTAGTCGAAGGTCTCTGTCATTACCATCCTCTCTTCTGGCGAGAGTGCGAGGTTCGAGGAGTCCGATTCCTGGATGTCGCTCCATCTGTCGTCGAAAAGTATGTATTCGGGGTATGACCTGTAGGAGTTCCTGTAAATCAGGTCTTCCTGTATTTTGTCGAGTGGGTCTCCGAAAATGGTGGCCATGTCTTCCTCCGCTCCAATCATGCTGATGATGGAGTCCCTGTCGGAAGTTTCGTAAATGTCGAAGAGGTAAAGGATCATGTATCCGGGGAACATCCGAACTGCGATGTGATTGTTTTCCCCGACGGGAATGAGCCCTATTCTATCGATGTCAAGATGGTTTCTGAAACGCACGAGTGCGGATCGAATCGTCTCGTATCCGAACCGGTCCTTGTTTTGTATGTAGTTCCTTATCCATCTATCGGACTCGTAAATGAAAAGCTGCGACTGGATGAGCCCGTATCCGGATTCAATGTCGTAGGCCGCCTTCCAGACATAGTCGTGCTCATCACTGCTGAGTCTAGGTTTTTCAGGTGGCGCATTCCTCTTCCTCTCCACCTTCAGCCACTCAAGGAGGCTGTCCCCGTTTCTCTCTTTTTCGAAATGGGTAGAAGTGAATTTATCAGCGTCTGCTACGAGGTCCCTGTACATCCGACCGTCCTTCTTCAATACGGTGTGAAAGACGACGATGACGTCGTCAGCGGCTTCACCGGAGTCGGGGAACTTGTATACCGAGGCCATAAGACGAAGGTTGTACTGCACCTTCCTGTAGACATACGATCCGTGGAAATGCCTGAAGAACGAGATACTCTGTTTTTCGAATACCGATTTGGCTATCCTTTCCACATCGCTTGCGACGTTGTGCTCGCGCATGCTTTTGATGCACCCGTCTGTGAGTTGAACGAAAAATGACATGATATAGTTTTTTTTGTGTAATTCGCCTTCATTCTATACCGGAACAACCAGATTGTCTTGGCATCCGGAACACGGTCATTAAGCCCGAGACCCTAGAATCGCTGTAGGATCAGGAGCTTGAACATAAGGACCTAGTCGTAACTCGTACGGCCACCACGGGAAGCACCGGAATCATCGTTCCTGAGGGCGATCAGGATTTACTGGAAATACTCAAAATCGATGTAGCCCGATAACTTATCCTGTGGATCACGCTTATGGGAAATCTTATCCATTCTGTATTGTTAGTCGCACAAACTCTTTTCCCTGACATACCATTGAATTGCCAATAATATACGAAGATTATTAGGTTTATATTTATTTTCTAAAATATTTTTTAGGCCGTGTTCAATTGATTAGTTGGACTCACATTCCCTTAATAGGCTGAATGATTTTTTTAAATCTTCGAAAGCGTCATTTTCATTCAAAACTTAATTTTTGCTCAACGATTTTTTAGGTGCTGCTGTGTTCAATTGACATATAAATAACTTTTTTTTAAAAAAGGTTTATAAAAGTTCGAGTTCCAATCGAAATATGTCATAGCCGAAAATTGATTGCTTCAATTTCATTTAATTCATACGAGTTTCATTATTTCCTTCCAGGAATAGATTCAAATCCAACACCCTACCCCCCATACCCGCAAAACCCGTTCGCCAACCGCATCTCCACCACCGTCCGGCACATCGGCGTCATCAGCGCCGGATTCGCCACCAATATGAACCTGACCTTCGCCCTCGACACGGCCACGTTGAACCGGTTCGGACTGTACAGGAACTCCATCCCCCGCGGCGCATCCTCGGCCGTCGACGTGGCCATCGAACAGATCACCACCGCCGCCTCCTGCCCCTGGAACCTGTCCACCGTGCCGATGGACAAACCCGGCAAAGCCTCCTCCAGGAGCCGCACCTGCCGGTTGTAAGGCGTCACCACCCGGATGTCGGACATCGTCAGCGGCCGCTCCACCCCCGCACCGTCGTACCAACGCACACCATCCGCCGTCAGCACCTGCACGATCTCCCGCACCCGCTCCACCTCCTCCTCCGAAGAGGTCCGATTGCCCTCGTGCAGACATTCCTCCAACACAAGCCCGGCCCCATCGTAGCCGACACTGCCCTCGATGCGCTGCTGCCCGAGCCCTTCGATCGACTGCAAGCGCCCCTCGTAGTACAAGCCCGAGACGAAGGCGCAGATCTCCGGATGCATGCGCCAACTGCGGTCGAGGAAAACACCCCTGTCCTCCGGGATCGTCAATGCCTTGCCCAGCAACTGCTCCAGGGCCGAGACCTCCGTCCCCTCCGGATGCAGTCCCTGCTGCGGCTGCGTCAACTGGCGAGGGTCGCCCAGCAAGACCAGGTTCCGGCCGGCCGATGAGATCGCCAGCGTGTCGATGAGCGACAACTGCCCGGCCTCGTCCACGAAGAGATGGTCGACATAGGGGTTTGCGAAAGATGCCCACATGAAAGGCGTACCGGCAAAGACGTCAGTGCTGATGAGTTCCTGCCCGTTGAGCTCGGGAGTCTGGCTCCTCCGCCATCTTCTGGGTGTGTCATCCCCACCGGCCGGCTTCTGCAGGATACGATCCGGATTCAATCCCGCTTCTGTGAACCTATCCGCTACGGCCTCCAGCAGGTTCTCTATGGCCCGATGGCTCATCGCCGTGACGCCTACCTTCTTCCCCGACTGTACCAACCTCAGGATCGCGTGCGAGGCCGTGTAGGTCTTCCCGGCCCCGGGCGGCCCCTGCACAGGCACACAACTGCGGTCCAGGATGCCCAGCCAGCCCATCAGCCGGTCGAGACCGTTGCCCGGAGGCGGAACCGGTGCATGAGGCACGGGGGCCCTCCTCGTCAACAGATCCACACCGGGATGCCGCAGGGCCTTTATGTCGCCATCCACAACAAGCGTAGCCAGTCGCCGGATGCTGTCCAACTTGGCACCGGGTGGGTAATCGTTGAATTGGATAACGGCATCCGGATGATTTATGAATCCTTTTCTAGCCACTCGAATGGTCAATCTTCGCGTCTCGCGGTCCAAACCGCACACTTGGCCTGCATATGTATTCTGCAGGTTGCGCAACCTGTCTCCTACGTCGATGTCCGTATCCTGATCGGGGTATTCATACGTATCCTCCCGACTTGCCCTTATGTTGACAGGATCGCCAACGGGTGTGAGCCCGAAAATGGCCTTGCCATCGTTCAACAACTCTTCCTCTGTGGCCTTGAGTCGCTCGAAATGCTCCCACCAGAACGATTTCTTCTCCCGCCTGTACCAGGGGATCATGTTGGCAAGCAGCCAGCGCGCCTGCTGCCACTCGTCCCGCGCAGCCCTGTCGGCCGGCACACCCTCCAGCAGCCGCTGCATCAAGGCACGGTCCTCCGCACGGAGCGCCTCCGCGTCGGCGTCGGGCTCCACAACCGGCACCTCCGGCCGCGGGATCTCATGACCCGCTCCGATCTGCTGTTCGCGGATCCCTTCCAGCCACTGGTGCAGCGCATGCGTCGACCGGCAGTCGTCCTCGTTGTAGGCGCGGACGACCTCCCACGTGTTCTCATCCATCCCCTCCATGGGCTCCAGCCCTTCCATCCGCCACTGCAGCGCGGCCCGGATACGACCTGCCTCCGCCAACTCCTGCTGACGCTCATATCCGTAGTACCGCTCCAACTGCTTGATGGAATAACTCTCGATACCCGCCCGCACCGACTGCCGTACGATGGGGTGCAGGTCCACGAACACGCCGGCCCGCAGCAGGCGGTCCATCTCGTCCTCGCGGGTGGCGTAGCGCGACATCAGCCGCTTGAAGGCCGACGGCTCATAGGACCCGAAATGATAGACATGCATGCCCGGATGCGTCTCCAGGCGCGCCACGACGAGGTCGATAAAGGCCTCGAACCGGTCCTTCTCCCCCGCATCGTCCAGGGCCCAATAGTGGTGATAGCCGCCATCCAGGCGGTCGACCCATCCGAAGAGGTACTCGCGCCCCGCGGTCGGGATGTAGGGGTCGCCCTCCAGGTCGAGATAGAGGTCGCCGTTGTCGGGCGCCGGCAGTCGGAAGAGACCCTGACCCGTCACCGGCGGGAGCGTCTCGTAGATATCGGTCCCCGTCTTGCGGGCCTCCCACTGCACGCGGGCCTGTTCGCGGAGCCGGTCGTAGGTGGCCTGCGCGCCGCGTTCGGGCGCGAAGGGGGCGGACCCGGCGAAGGCTTCCAGCGTCGGGATGTCGCGGCGGCGCAACTCGCGCGCATGCTCGGCCGAGAGACCGGCGACGTAGCGCAGATGGTCGTCGTCCCGGCGCCGCTGCTCGCAGTGTGAGTTCCATTGGCAGATGGCGCAGTGCGGCACCGGCTCGGGGTAGGTCTCGGCACCGGCGTCCACCGCCGCACGGTAGCGGCGCATGACGACGCGGAGGTAATGGATGAAGTCGGACGTGAGATGCCGCTCCTCGCCGTTGGGCCGGATGACGTGCAGGTGCGCCGGCAGCCGTCCCTGCAGCCTGCCCAGCATCTCGGTGTAGAGGGCGATCTGGAGGATGGCGCCGCCGCGCGTCTGGGTCGACAACTTGGTGTCGGCCACCTCGTAGGAATGGCTGCCCAGCACGGGGCAGGGACTGTCCACCCGCAGCAGGAAGTCGGCCCATCCGCGCCAGTCATCCATCACGAGCCGCGCCTGGTAGATGACGTCGGCGCCGGTGCGCAAGGCCTGCAGGGTGGACTGTGCGGGGTCGGGATCGTCGCGTCCGATGCGCACGACCCGCAGGCCCTGCGCCTCGAAGGCTGCGAGCTTTTCCTGTTCGAAGGCCTCGCCCCGCTGGCGCAGCAGTTCCAGGCCCGGGTCGTCGCGATAGGGCTTTTTCAACGCGCCGTTCAGGGCCTGCAGGTCGAGCTGCGTGAGGTGCCCGCAGGCGGCGAAGTTCGCCAGGTCGGAAGGGGAGTGGATGATATGGCCGTCGTGGAATTGCAAGCGGGCGGGGTGTTGTGGCTGGGGGGATCAGTTGGCGATGATGGTGGCCTGCATTTGGCGGACGTTCAGGCAGACCGTGAACTTTTTCAGGAAATCGATGCCGAGGATGCCCCTGGGCCCAAGGTTGAGAAGTGGCAGAAGGGCGTGGGGCAGGACTCCGTATTCGATCTGGCATGCATGGCCTGCCACCTGTGTCTGCAAGCGCCAAAGGTCGGTATGGAATAGGCCATGACCGGGAAAGAAGTCTTGCACATTGCCCTGGGGGGCTGCCTGTCCGATGAGGTTTTGTTGCACATAGGAAACTTTGGTGCCACTGTCCAGAAACATCCTGATTTCCTGGCCATTCACTGATGTCGTCAAAACGGGAATGCCTCGCGTCCGGGTGATGGTCACTGGCTTCCCATGGATATCACAGGGCTTCAACTCTTCGAAGGCGATACGCGTTTCGCTAAGTTGCCAAAGCACTGCATACCTGGATATGATATCCATACCGATAACCGTATCGAGTTGGGGATGGATATGCTGTCGAAGGTTTGCAATGGTCGCTTGATTGTAATTCTGCACTACGTTATGCATCATACCCATAAAATCCAGTTGGGCATGGGTGTGTATGGTAGCGGGGGTGCCCGTCCCGACGAGCGTATACCCATTACCGATCTGTATCAGCGGATAACCGTTGTGGAATGTTACAGGATACACTATCATGTAGAATGGTTTATGATGTGGGGGATGGTTGTTGACCTAGTTGGGTTTCGGCAATAGGAGAATGGTTGTTTTGGGTCTGGGACTCGGTCCCTTCACCGGTTGAAATGGTTTCAATGGCCTCACACGAGTCTTCCCGGAAGGCTTCTTCTCCGGCTTCTTTCCCATCGCATCCTCGATCCATACGCAGCGGCCATTCGTATCGATACCCACTTTGAAGCGACTGAAGAAGTCATGGCCCAGGATGCCATTCGTCCAGGTTCTTGAAAGCAGCCCCTCCAACGCCGCGGGCAGATTGCCGTACCGCGCCTCGAAGCTCATGCCTTCCACGGTTCCGGGCAGGCGGAAGACGGGCGTCTCGAAGCGACCGATGGAGGGATGGAAGTCCTGCTCGACGGCTTCCGCATGTCTGCCTTGGGTGGCCGTCTGTGTCAGATAGCCGAGGCGGGCCCCGGAATCCAGATACATGCGGCGGGGCGTTCCCTCGACTTGGACCTGGATGATGGGGACGTTCATATATTGACCCATCTCGAGCCGCTGCCCTGTCATCACCATCGGCTCCTCCGAGAAGGTGATGGTCCGGGCACGATAGTCGAACACAGTGAAATAGCGACCGATGATGTCCATCCCCAGCAGGGTGGTCAACTCGGGGATGCCTGTCAACGCGCGGAGTTGCGGTATGTCCAGCATCTGTATGGCGCCTCGGGGATATTCCCGCCCCAGGAAGGGAATGACAGCTGCCTCATGGCAACTGTAGGGTGAGCCGGTATCGACGAGGCAGGTGAGGCCCTCATGCTGCAGGACGGGGTGCCCGTCGTGGAGAGTGATCGAAAAGGTGGTGGACATGGCGGTTCTATTTGATCTCACAAACTTCCGCCTGAAGCCCGGCCCCTTTCCAAATGACAATATTGTCCCCCGATTTCAAACACGGAGTATATAGCATATATGCTATATCCGGATACACCTTACCGGATACCCGCTGAAAATGACCTGTGGAGGCGGCTTGTAGCAAATCTGACATGAGCAGGGGAAACGATAATGAATATAAGGAACCCTGCCGTCAAACCGGTCAACAAAATGGTAAAGTCGGTAAAATACCATTTTCAGTGCCGCAGATCTGCCGCACGCTGATGCCGCAATATCCTTTCGCGAGCCGCATCCAAGGCCCCTTGAGCCAAGATGATCCATTGACCCTCAGCGTATCAGGCAGCGATCAATATGGTCATTCGACGGGCCCGCCAACGCCGATCCAATTTTTCGACCACAACGCCCTTGCATTCCATTTCTGCGCGTCAACCCCTGCCCACATTAACAATCCCTTACACAGTTCTGGCCATTCCCTTGCATCTCGCTCCTCACCTTCCGCCTGCCAGCCAGGGCCGCGCATGACCGCCACGTCCTGCCCATCCCGCATAACCATATGGATACAAATATGAACACCCGCCACCGCCTCACCGCCGCCGTCACCGCCATCCTCCTCCTCGGCTTCTCCGCTCCCCTCACCGCACCGACCCCAAAACCCCACAGCCCCCTCCGCAAGACCATGCCCCTCGCCTGGAAGGCCCGCACCGGCAACGCCAGCTTCCGGACCAACGTCGTCCTCACCCACGACCGCCTCATCATGGGCTCCAACGGCACCGGCTACATGGACTGGAACATCACCGACACCCTCTCCGGCGTCCACGTCATCCACCGCGCCACCGGCAAACCCCTCGCCCACTTCGCCAACGACCCCCTCGGCGACATGGACGTCAACGGCATCCTCCTCCTCGACGGACGCCTCTACTTCGGCAACGACAACGACGAATTCCTCTGCACCACCCCCGACGGACGCACCCTCTGGAACATCCGCACCTCCGGAGATATCGAACACCAACCCGTCACCCTCCGCGCCGGCAACCGCAACCTCGTCGTCTTCGCCACCGAATCGGGCGAAGTGCGCGCCGTCGAACCCATCCTCGGCAAAACCGCCTGGTCCTTCTACCTCGACGACTTCCAAGGCTGGAAGCCCGGCGACAACCGCACCTGGTTCAAAGTCACCAGCCACTTCCAGAACAGCACCTCCTTCTTCACCAAACCCCTGCTCGCCGACCTCGACCTCGACGGCACCCAAGACCTCGTATACCTCACCTACGACGGCCGCATCGTAGCCCTCGACGGCCGCAACGGCCGACTGCAATGGACAGCCACCAGCCCCGACCGCAGAGCCCACCACCTCACCCCCGTCGGCCATGGCAAAGACATCGCCTTCCTCACCTTCGAAAGCCGCTGGAACCGGGTGTCAGAAAAAAACACGCAGTCGATCGTCCGCATCGACCGCCAGGGCCGACGCAAGACCCTCCTCCAGACACCAGGCAAGGGAGCCTTCGGCCTCAACACCCTCACCCTGCCCTCCGGCGACATCCTCCTGACCACCGAGGACCGACTCCTCACCTTCAACCCCGACACCCGCAAACGCCGCTGGATCAGCCGATCGCTACCCTACACCACCTACGACAGCGCCTGGGACAAGACCTACACCTACTCGCGCAACAGCCCCGAATCACTCCTCGGCAACCGGACCTTCACCTTCAACGGCGACAGTACCTGCATCGCCGTCCTCGACCAGTACGATACCCGCTACGCCGACAACGGCGTGATCGAGATCATCTCCCTCGCCAAAGGCCGGCTGCTGCAACGCTTCGCCCTCGATGCCACCTCCGAGATGCCACCCCTCATCGAAGACATCGACCGCGACGGACGCCTCGACCTCCTCGTCAACGGCCGCAACGGCATCACCTACTGCTACCGCCTCGAACGCTGACCCCATCGCCCCCCGACACCCGCATCCACACCCGACCATCCCACCCAAGCCGTCACAACCATGAAGCACATCACCCTCCTCGCCGCCACCCTCCTCATCGGCCTCGCCGCCTGCCGCCTCTTCCCGGGCCGCGACACCCTCCGCGTCGCACCGCCCATCCCCGCAGCCGACGTACCCTTCACCGAACACACCCTCTCCAACGATACCGACGTGGTCGTCCATAGCCCCACCGGCACCCGCATCCACATCCCCGCCAACAGCCTCGAATGGGCCGACGGCAGCCCCGTGACAGGTCCCGTCACCCTCCGCTTCCGCGAATTCCACGACGCCTGGGGCATCCTCCGCGCCGGCATCCCCATGGAAGTGGCCGGCAGCGACGGTCAGCTCCGCTCCGCCGCCATGATCGACCTGCGCATCGGGCAGGACGACAGACAGGCACGCCTCCGCAACAACGCCGGCATCGACATCCAACTCGCCACCTACCAACGGGCCGAAGGCTTCGACCTCTATTACCTCGACGGCGACAGCCGCTGGACCGTCGTCGACACCTTCGCCACCCGACCCAACAGCCGCAAGGCAGACCGCCTCGCCCAACTCGACGCCGCAACACCCGACCCCGGACGCTACAACCCCCGCTCCAACCGATTCCTCATAGAGGCCGACACCATCGAGTTCCCCTATATGAAACCCCTCCACGGCCTCCGCTGGCAGGTCGCCCCCCGCAATGCCGACGCCGCCTTCCGCCTCGCCCGGCGCATGACATGGGAAAAGGTCGAAGCCACCCGCCTCGAAGGGCCCGGCCGCCGCTTCCGACTCCGCTTCACCCGCTACCAGTCCTTCCCGGAAGGCAACGCACGCAAGACGGAATACAGCGTCGTGGCCACCCCCGTAGGCCGCGGCCGCGGCAACGACGGCGCCGAACTCGACAGACGACTCGCCCAATACGACAGCGCCTATGCCGACTGGCGTCGCGATTACGGCCGCACCACCGGCCAAGCCGACCTGCTCAACGAATTCCGCATCAACCGCCTTGGCATCTGGAACCTCGACATCCTCTTCAAAAAGGATGACTTCGTGATGCGTGATATGAAATTCGACTTCGAGGCATCGAAGGAACTCGCCTCGCAGAGGTTGATCGTATATGCCGTCTATGAAAGCGCCAACTCCGTCCTGCCCTTCAACAGATGGGAGACCCAGCCTGTGGCGATCCCGAAGGAAGGTCGGGTCAGCTTCTTCACCGTGCTCAACGACACGAGCTTCGCCTATGTGTCCGACGCAACGCTGCGGGCCGCCCTCGCCAAAGGCGGGGAGATCCTGCTGCCCAGCGAACGCAGAAGGGCCGAGGAACTGCCCAAGTTGGGCGGGCGGTGAGGGCGCGATGAAGAGACACAGTCGCATTCAGGAGAACGGGGCTCTCTCCGGCACATGAACCTGCGGAAGGCTTTTGGTCGACGCAAGCTTAACGTTCCCGCCACCCGACCCAGCCTGCCAGCAGCGTATGCCATAACACGCAGTTCCGCCTGCCCTGTCTTTGGCACGCAAAAGAAAGCGGCATGGGCCCCCCACTACCCCACGAAGTCCTCCCGGGCCGGCGCAAACACGTCCACCAGCATCCCCGCCTCCAGGGCCACCACCCCGTGCACGAGGTCCGGCCGGACGAGATACCCGTCACCGGCCTTCAGGATCGTCTTCTCCCCTTCGATCGTGGCCTCGAAACGGCCCGACGCCACATACGATACCTGCCGATGCACATGATGGTGCAACGCACCCACCGCTCCCGCCTCGAAACGGACCAGCACCAACATGATGCCCCCGTCGTAGCCCATCACCTTGCGCGACACCCCCGCATCCACCACCTGCCATTCGATATCATCCGCGAAAAGGAAAGGACCGGTGCCCGGAAGGGTGTGCATATGCTGCCGTTTGTGGTGCGCCAAGATACAAACGATACGTCTACCGACTTCGGCCCGCGCACGGACAACGCGCAGGATCCTGGCACGCTTGCCCGACCGACCGCGTACCTTGCAGCCATGCAAAAGGCCATCATCATCGGAGCCAGCAGCGGCATCGGCCGCTCACTCGCAGCAATCCTCGTCCGGAACGGATACCGGGTGGGCGTCACCGGCC
>Ga0172372_10002588_pt1 | contig 27357 bp, 15 predicted proteins | sample LakKiv5m_2_FD_114544 | JGI IMG/M metagenome (GOLD analysis project Ga0172372, IMG submission 114544) | Freshwater microbial communities from Kabuno Bay, South-Kivu, Congo - kab_092012_9.5m | ecosystem: Environmental > Aquatic > Freshwater > Lake | place: Democratic Republic of the Congo...
GCTGATGGATACGGAACCAGTGGTACCGAATATTACAATTTCGGAAGATATGCCATTGATGTACTTACTAAGGAAGCATGATCATGACAATATACAGAGGGTTTAGTACCGTTAACAAGAAAAAGAATTTCAGAGTCACCGACTACGAATTAATCAAACAGGACTTAATAAATCATTTTAGTACTCGTCGGGGAGAGCGTATTATGAATCCCAATTTTGGTACTATAATTTGGGATTTATTGTTTGATCCTTTTACTGAAGAACTACGTACTGCAATACAGGACGATATAGTTCGGATTGCTAGTTCAGACCCCAGAGTTGCCATTGAAGAAGCAATAGTGACTGATTATCAACATGGTATACAGATTGAATTGCAGATTAGAGTGAGAGATACCAATGAAATTGATAAAATGATTCTTACATTTGATCAGAGTGCTGCACCTGCTTACTAACAACAATAAATATAAGATATTCTGGAATAATTATGGCAATCACTACAAGACAAAATCGTACACTAGCAGCAGAAGATTGGACTAGAGTCTATCAAAGTTTTCGAAACGCCGATTTTCAAAGCTATGATTTTGAAACTCTGCGTAAAAGTATGATTGACTATATTCGTTTAAACTATCCAGAAAATTTTAATGACTACATTGAAAGCAGTGAATATGTGGCACTAATAGATTTAATTGCTTGGTTGGGGCAAAATCTAGCTTTTAGAACTGATTTAAATGCACGTGAAAACTTTATTGATACCGCAGAACGTCGTGATAGTATACTTAAACTAGCTAAGTTAATTAACTACAATCCTAAACGAACTATTAGTGCATCGGGTCTACTAAAAATTGACAGTGTATCTACCACTGAATCAGTATTTGACAGCGATGGAGTTAATCTAGCCAATATTGCGATAACTTGGAATGATCCCAGCAACGAAAATTGGCTTGAACAGTTCAGAACTGTAGTCAATGCTTCATTGATAAACAGTCAAATAATTGGTAAGCCCGGAAATACTAACACTATTTCTGGAGTAAGAACCGACGAGTATTCAGTTAATTTAACCAGTACACAAGAGCCTATTATACGATTCCAAGACACAGTTAACGACATTAATTTAGGATTTGAAGCAGTTAGTGCATCCAGTGTAGGACAAGATTACCTTTATGAATTGCCACCATTTGTCGGTCAAAATTTCAATCTTTTGTACAGAAACGATAATTTAGGTAATTCTAGTAATAACACTGGTTTTTTTGTTATGTTTAAACAGGGGCAATTAGCTTCATTAGATTTTTCTCTCAATGAGTCGTTGCCTAATAGGACAGTTAACATTGATGTCAATGACATTAATAACGATGATCAATGGCTATACGAATTAAATGCCAGCGGTATAGAGACTACTTCTTGGACTAAAACATCAACTATATCTGGTGTTAACGTAATTTATAATACCAGCCAAAATCGTAATATCTATCAGATTAACAGTCGAGCCAACGATCAAGTTTCGTTGGTATTTGGTGATGGCAGTTTTGCTAATATTCCTATTGGAAACTATAGATTCTTTTATCGTATTGCCAATGGACAGACTTACAAAATCAGCAGTCAAGAATTACAAAATGTGGTATTAACAATTAATTATGTCAGTAGAAGTAATCGTATAGAAACTCTTACTATGCGTGTTAGTTTGAAATATACAGTTAATAATGCCAGTGCAAGAGAGACATTAACTGAAATTAAAACACGAGCTCCCCAACAATATTATACTCAACGTCGTATGATTTCTGGCGAGGATTATAATATTTTTCCTTATACTGAATACAGTAATATTATCAAAGTAAAAGCATTAAATCGAACCAGCAGTGGTATAAGTAGATTTTTAGAAATGGTTGATGCTTCAGGAAAATACTCTAGAACAAATATTTTTGCACAGGATGGTATCCTATACAAAAACAAAACTTTAAAATCACTGACATTTAGTTTTGGCTATTCGTTGGAAGTTGATTTGTTTATTAGAAATACTGTGACTGACTATTTGTCGTCGAATGAGATGTTGCATTTTTATTATGAAAATTATGCCGCTACTAGTATTTCGCCAAATCTGTCTTCTCCAGATTTATATTGGATATCGATTTCCACTGACTCAAATCTGAATACCGGTTATTTTAGTTCTTCACCATTGCCCACAGATCCTGCCACTCCTGAAACAGTTGGTATCACAGCAGGATCACCAATGAATTCTGTTAGAACAGGCTCTATACTTGAAATAGCAGCACCAACAGGGTATTTCTTTAATAATCAAAATAGACTAGTAGCAGGAACACCAACTAATCGTGGTGAACGCACAGTATTTTATACTAAAGTAGTGTCAGGAACAGACGGACTTGGAGTTAACTCAACCGGCGTAAAATCCAACGGTCTTGGAGCCATTGGTGTTAATAATATATTGCCCACCGGAGCGATAATATCACGAGCTATCCCTAGTTTTTCAAATTCACTCAGTGATGCTGTGATTGATGAAATCAAACAACAGATGGCATTAAACAATTCTTTTGGTCTTGTTTATGATAACGCAACCGAGGCTTGGTCTGTCGAATCTGCGTCGGTGACAGGTGATTTTGACATCAATGATAATACCCTAAATTGGTTAGTACTTTTCACAATATCAAATACATCAAACGTTTACACTGTGGAGTTTAGAAGCACTGAGTATATCTTTGAAAGTGCCCGTGAGACCAATTTTTACTTCGATAAAAATCAACGCATATACGACACAAGATCTGGTTTAGTAATTAAAGATCAAATTAATGTATTAGAAGTAAATACCGATCCAGTGACACAAGAGAAATATGAAATTGATTTAGTTTGGAACATATACGATTCAATAATTGAAATCGATGGTTATCAAAATCCCAAACGTGTATTAGTCACATATGCCGATCTTGATAATGACAGCATACTTGACAACCCTTACATCTATGAAAAAATAGTAAGACCCACTGAAACTGGTGTGAATGATAATATATTTTTTAAAGCAGAGTATCAATATGATGATTTTCTTGATTTAGTTCCGATCAGCAATCAAGATGTAGTAATTGCGTATGATTACCTCGATGGAGCACGCAATGCTAAAAATTTATATCCCGTTGGGCAAATATTTTACACAAAGTTAGAAACAACAAATAAATTTTATCAATTAGTTTTGTCGGGCAATGTTAGAGATTTAGTTGCTTTGCCCGGGCACTATCGTTTTGAGGGCAGGGAAGGCCTTTATTTTCAATATCAACACAATGCTAACGAATATAGAAGGATCGATCCCAGCAATACAAATATAATTGATTTGTACGTATTGACTCAAAGTTTTTACAATGATTATTTGGCTTGGATACGAGATACCACCGGCACTATTGTTGAGCCCGAAGAACCCACCACCAGTGATTTAGATCAAGATTTTAGCGGGTTGGATAATGTCAAAAGTATTAGTGATTCGTTAATTTTAAATCCCGCAAAGTTTAAACCGTTGTTTGGAAACAAAGCAGTTGAAAATCTCAGAGCTGTATTTAAAGTAGTAAAGAATCCTAATGTCTCTATTAGTGATAACGAAATAAAAACATTATTAATTTCAGCAGTTAACAATTTCTTTGATATTGAAAATTGGGACTTTGGTGAAAGCTTCTATTTTACAGAATTAAGTGCTTATTTGCATACTGCATTGTCTCCCTCTGTGGCCAGTGTACTAATAGTACCAACAAGCAATGACAGTGAATTTGGTGATTTATTTCAAGTTAATGCCGAGCCTTACGAAATAATTACCAGTGCTGCCACTGTTGACAATGTTGAAATTATTCCCAGCGTGACTGCTGCACAAATTGGCCGTCTTTTATAATGGTAAATAAGTTTATAGATAGAAAAATATCTATAAACTTAAATAAAAATTGCCATGGCCAACAGTAAATCACTTGATTTTTTACCCGAATACTTACGTACCAGCTATAACAAAAGATTTTTAAGTTCCACACTCGATCAGTTAATTTCGGAACCTAGAACTAAAAAATTCAACGGCTATGTGGGTAGACAGTTTGCTCCTGTGTACAGAGCAAACGATGAATATATTCAAGAATTAAATCAAGAGAGGCAAAATTATCAACTCGAGCCTTCGATTGTAGTCACAAATAAAAATCAAGAAATCGATTTTTATTCAAGCTACAGTGACATTCTTCAACAAATTAAGTTTCATGGCGGACAAACTAACAAACACTCACGATTGTTTTCTAATCAAGATTATAGCTATAACGGACATTTTGATTTAGACAAGCTAGTTAATTACAATCGATATTACTGGATGCCCAATGGTCCTGATCCTGTATCAGTGGGGTTTGGGTATGTTCCTGTTGAGGGCGAATTTGTATTCAATTACAGTAGCACAAAGAATAATTATCAAATCAATGATATAACAAGAACCGATCCTGAAATCGTTCTTCGTCGTGGTGGGTCTTATACATTTGCTGTTGATCAAACCGGCCAGAATTTTTGGATTCAGACTGCTCCTGGTATCACCGGAACTGATATTTCTAGTCCAAATGTTTCTACTAGATTAGGAACCGGCAATGGCATAGTTAACAACGGCACAGACAGTGGGACAATAACTTTTAATGTTCCTGCTAGTAATGCACAACAATATTATCAAAATATGCCATTGGCTGGTACTGTAAACTTAGTCACTTCGGTGAAATATAGTCAAATTGCCAATCAACCATTAACAACTTTTATTAATACGTATGGATATATTGACAATTACCGTAGCAGTTTAGAAAACAAATTTATTATCTTTATCGATCAAGCAGGTACCAACAGTACAGATTGGACCAGCACGACTATTACTGGTTATCCTGGTACTACTATTGCAGAATCTAACCGTGCTAGCATATTTAGAATTAATATTGTAGATATTTCCGGAACCGATTATATTGTTTTAACATTAACAACAACAGTAGCAATTGACAACAAAGTATTCATTTCCGAAGGACAAAATTTTGCCGGAAAGCAATACTACCGTTCGGGAAATCTTTTTGTTGATTATCCGTTAATTACAGCAGACTTAGATTTTCTTTACTATCAAAATTCTGCTGATTCCGATGCCTATGGAAAAATTAGAATCATTGACGAAAATCTCAGTGTAATAGATATCGAAAACGAGATACTAGGACAAACCGATTATACCAGCCCTAACGAAATTACATTCACCAATGGCATGAAAGTGTCATTTGATAGTTATGTATCTCCGTCATCTTACGCTAACAATACCTATTGGGTAGAGGGTGTAGGAAAAGAAATTAAGTTAATTCTTGAGCAGGATTTGTATTCACTATGGCAAGAATCCACTGCATACCAGGTTGGCGATTTTTTTGTTTATAGTGGCAATCTTTATCAGGTACTCAACGATTTTACTTCATCTGCTGAGTTTGAAGAGCCCGGTATTGGTGTAGGTACTAATTATGAATTAGTTGATAACATTGACTATATCACAATTAATCGTGCTAGCAGAGATAACAACGATTGGTCAAAGGCCAACCGATGGGTACACGAATCAGTGATACTAAAGTCAGCTGAGTACAATAATACTGCTCCGTTGTTAAATCAATTGGTTCGTGGAAAAAGGCCTATAATAGAATTTGAAGCTGATCTACAGCTATTTAATTTTGGTCGAGAGTTTGTTCAAGAAGTAGATTTTTACGATGACACTTTTGTTGATGCTTTTGGCGGAACACCGATCACCGAAACTGAATACAAGTATAGTTTTGCCGGAACATCAGATGGTAATTACAATGATGGCGAATTTATTGTTGGAAGAACCTTTGAGATTACAGTATTAGGAACTACCACTGATTGGAATGCTATTGCAGGAACCATTGGGATATCATATCAAGTCGGTGACAAATTTACTGCCGCGAATGAAGGTGATATCAGTGGGGATGGTACTGCTGATTTATTAATGGAATTTCAGGGTATTACTTTGGCCAGCGGTCAAACTGTAGTGTTTGGAGGAGATTTCGATCCCGAAACCAAACGAATCATATACGAAATTAGTATTATTACCCTAGATGGTAATGATACCATTATTTTAACACCGGTTGTTCTATTAGAAGATTTTCAAAATATCAAGATCACAAATGGTACCAATGTCGGAAAAAATTTCCATTTAGAAAATTTACTATGGGCCGAAAGTCAACTAAAAGAATCAATTAATCAAAAACCATTATTTGATTTAGTCGACGATACACTCGATAGTTTAAAAACTCTTTCTTTAAGTGATTTCGCTGGTAATTTTATGTTTGCCTATAAAATAGGCGCAGGCAACAATGATACAGTATTGGGATTTCCTTTATCCTATAAAAATATTGGTAATCTAGGCGATATTGAATTTTATAATCATTACGAACAAGATACCTTTAATCTTGCAGAAAATAATTTATCAGTATCTCGTCCGGTTAGTACAGGATTTATGGTTAAAAACATTACCAGAACTGTAAGAGAAAAGCTAAATGTTTGGGAATCGGTAGTTGAAAAATCTCGGCAGTATCAAGAATTTATTACTGAGGTCAACGTTTCCACAGACCAATTTGTTTACGATTTAATTCCTGTTGATGCAGATCCTGTGATAGCAACTATAAAGGTATATGTTGACAATCAATTAATAAACAACACTGAGTATACTGTGATTGTGGGAACTGAAACAACTACTATACAATTTAATAATTCAGTTTCGGCTGGCAGTCGTTTAGTGGTATTAATTTACTCAGATAACAACAATACTGATGCATTTTATCAGGTTCCTTCTAATTTAGAAAATAACCCACTGAATCAGAAGTTTGATACTTTAACCCTAGGACAAATAAGATCACACGCTCGAGAAATATTTTCTACAATGCAAAATCTCGAGGGCAGTGAACTAGGATCAAATAATTCTAGAGATTTAAACTACAAAAATATTTCTGGAACTATTTTACAACACAGTGCTCCGACAATCTACGGAGGTTTGTTTTTAACACATAATAGAGCTAATTTTGTTAACAGCATTTATTATGCTCAAAAAGAATATAGCAGATTTAAAAATAGATTTCTGGAACAAGCAAAAAAAATTGAATACTCAAGTACTGCCGACCAAAGTCAATATATCGATTCCATAATTAAAACAATTAACATTTCAAAAAATACTGATAGTCCTTGGTACTACAGCGATATGTTGCCGTATGGTGATGATAAAACTGTTTTTACCTATGAAATACTAGATGTCGACTTAGATAATTATCAAATCGAAACTATTTTTAATGATCAAGTTGCTAGTGGTAGAGCAGTATTGGTTTACCTAAACAACGAACTACTACTTAAGGGGCGTGACTATTCTTTTCCACAGGAAATTCCTGCAGTTCGATTAAATGAATCACTGGTACGTCAACTCGGCGACATTGTAAAAATAGTTGATTATATCTCAACCGATGGCGGATATATTCCAGAAACACCAACAAAATTAGGAATCTATCCGAAATTTGAACCGATGATATTTGTTGATAGTCGCTACAGTGAATCTGTATCTGTGATTCAAGGGCACGACGGAAGTATAACTCCTTGTTTTGGAGACTTTCGAGATCAACTTCTACTAGAATTAGAAAAAAGAATTTACAACAATATCAAGACTGAATATGTGCACGATTTGATGTGGGTGCTACCGGGCAAATTTCGCACAACTGACTATACAAAATCAGAATTCGACCAAATATTATATAAAGCATTTTTAAAATGGATTGGAAATTATCAACTCGATTACATTTCAAATAATACATTTGATAGTAATAATTCTCGAACTTGGAATTATAAAAAATCGGTCAGTGTGCTAGACAATGAACCCATTCCTGGACATTGGCGGGGAATTTATAGATATTTTTATGATACAGATCGTCCGCATCTCACACCATGGGAAATGCTGGGATTTTCCGAGCAACCACTGTGGTGGGAAGACCAATACGGTGCTGCGCCATATACTAGTGGAAATACAAACCTCTGGCAGGACCTTGAAGCAGGAAGAATTCAACAAGGAGTACGAGCAGGTATAGATCTCAATTTTGCCCGTCCTGGGTTGTCTCGAGTAATTCCGGTCGACGAATACGGAGATTTGAAAACCCCCGATCAATTTCTAATAAAAAATTATAGTTCGTCATCTGTGTCTTCGCCGTGGGCCATTGGAGACTCGGGCCCAGTTGAATCGGCCTGGAGAAACAGCAGTGACTATCCTTATGCAATGCAACTGGCATTGGCATTAGCTAAGCCGGCAGAATATTTCGGATTACTAATAGACAATCAACGTTATAGATATGACAGCACATTAAATCAAATATTATTTGTTGACAGCAAGGATCGTATTAACCCATCTCAAATTGTGGTCAATGGCAGTGATATACAGGGTACAGTATATCGCAATTCTAGTTGGTTAAATTGGGTAGTGAATTATTGCACAAGTCAAGGATTAAATGGCTATACTACAGTGAGAGAACTCATTGATAATCTTGGAGTTAGATTATCTTATAAGTTAGCAGGATTTTCGGATAAAAAATTATTAAAAGTATATGCCGAACAGGCCAGTCCGGGTAGTACTAACGACAGTGTGTTAATACCTGAAGAAAATTATCAATTGTATCTGCACAAATCAACACCAATTCGTCGAGCAGTTTACAGCTCAGTTATAATCAGACGAACCGGAACAGGATATTCAGTTGAAGGATATGATTATAACAACCCATATTTTACCATAGTTCCGAGTCGTAGCACTGGAAGTTTTACTACTGTTAAAGGGATTGAAAAAACTGCTAAAATTTATAAAGAATTTCAGTCTGTATATCTAACTATACCATACGGGTACGAGTTTCAAAATAGACAACAAATAGTGGATTTCTTAGTAAGCTATGAAAGATATTTAAACAGTCAAGGATTTAGATTCACTGAGTTCAATGACGATCTCAAAAAACCGCAAGATTGGAAACTGAGTGCACAGGAATTTTTAGTTTGGAGTGAACAGGGCTGGGGAGAATCGTCTATACTAGTTCTCAGTCCCGGTATGGGCAAGTTATCTGTATACGACCTTGAATCCACTGTAGATGAAATTAATGGACAGTGGACAGGATCGAGACTACTAAATCAAAACTTCACAGCAATAAAAAACAGTGAGTTTAATGTATTGCGTGAGCGAGATCAGTTTGAAATTGAAACCATTGATAATAAGATTATCGGATTAGCAGATCTGTCTTTTGTTCAATACGAACATGTGATAGTTTTAGATAATCTCACAGTGTTTAATGATGTTATATATGATCCCAGTTTAGGTAATAGACAATATAGACTTAAACTCATTGGACTTAAAACAGCATCATGGTCTGGTAGATTGGATTCTCCGGGATTTTTCTACACAAACGGAAAGATACCCGAATGGAGAATCGATCAGGACTATCTAAAAAATGATCTCGTCGCTTATAAAAATAGAATATATTCTGCCAATGAATTTATTTCTGGGTCAAGTACGTTTGATTTCTCTAAATGGAGTTTAAATACTCAGGCCAGCACAGATCCTGCATTGTTTTTAAATTTTTCAGCCAATGCACGTAAGTTTGTTAACATCTATGACGTTGATGCAGATTACTATGACGCTGATCTAGAAGAATATAGCAGTGGATTAATTGGATTTAGAAATAGAAATTATCTAGATGCCATTGGTGTTGAGACTAAGTCACAGATTAAATTTTATCAAGGTTTCTTAAAAGAAAAAGGAACTAAAAATGCTGTTCAAGCATTGACATCTGCAACCTTTAATAAACTTGGTGGAAATTTAAACTATGATGAAGAATGGGCAGTACGTGTGGGTTTTTATGGTGCGGTTGACAATCAAGAAATTGTCGAATTTGTGCTCGACGAGACAGTAAACAAATCAAACCCCTTTGGCGTTGAACTATTAACTGCCGGCGAAACAGCATCAGGTAAACCATTTAAATCATATACTGAAAATCAACTATACAGTAAAGATTTAAATTTTGATGGCACATTATTTAATTATCGGGATAACAATTATTCTGAAGTCGAAACAGATATAGCCACTGCCGGTTTCGTATCTGAAAATGATGTTAATTTAAAAATATTTGATTTAACTGACGCTATTGCACAAACACCTGAGTTAGTGCAAAATATTGGTATCGGATATATTATTTGGACAGCAAAAGATTTTGCCAGTCAATGGAATATCTATAGGACCAGCGGAACAGACCTATTAATTAGCACTGTGAGTTATGGATTAGATAATACCGCTGAGTTAAGATTTGAAAATTATCATTCTCTTTCTGCAGGTGATATTATTGTTGTAAAAGATTTTGATCCGGTACTAGACGGAATTTACCAAATTCTAAGTAATGAATCTTTGTATTCGGTTATTGCCAGTGTTGATAATACAAAAACACAGTATCTCGAAGCTGCTGGTGGTGTAGAATCATCGGGTATAGTGTTTAAATTAGAGTCAATTAAATTCTCTAGATTAACCGATATCGCCAATAGAACAAATTGGATTAACGGAGATAGAGTTTGGATAGATTATCCCGATCAATGGGCAGTATATCGAAAGCAAAATCCGTGGAGTTGGGGATTCCAATATCAATCTGCAGAAAATGATATCGAGTGGGCTCGTAATATCAATATCAGCAATGACAAATTAAGAATAGTAGTTGGAATTCCTAAATCAGTTAATCCCACTGTAGAATATATTAATATAGGAAATAGAAATTCTCCCTATACACAGATATTATTGAGTCCAAAGTCGGCAAATGATCAATTTGGATTTTCAACATTTCAGTCCGGTCAAAAATTATTCATTGGAGCTCCGGGGTACAGTACCGATCGTGGATATGTAGCAGTTTATAATTTAGTTGGGCAGTCATATTTTCTTGATCAATTGATTTTAGGTACCGCACTTTCCACAGACAAATTTGGTTCGTCTGTCGCTGCCAGCGAAGATTTACGTTGGTTATTTGCATCGGCGCCTACAGGAAATTTAGTTAAAACGTTTAAACGAGTAGATATTGATCTCCAAACATTGTTATTAACCCCGGCAAAGTTTACGGCCGGTATTGCAGCAACTACAATGACAGTGACTAACATTAGTACAGGAACAATACTAGATAATAAAGAAATCACCGGATCGTCTGTTGTACCCGGTACTCTTGTACTCTTACAATTAACTGGAACGAATGCTGCTGCTGCAACCATTGCCGGTGGCGGTAATATTGCAACCAATACGTTAACTATGGCCAATGTCATTGGAGTTGAGTTAGGGCAAATTGTTGCTGGTACAAATATTCCTGTTAATACATTCGTCACCAACATAGTAGGCAACACTATAACTTTGTCAAATAATTTAAGTTCTACTGCCGCTGACAATTATGTTTTTCGTCAAGCAGGCAAGGAAGGAACTTATACTGTTGATACTTCACAAACCGTATCAGCTGGTACAACTATAACCGTAGTTGAAGATACGTATGATTTGTCTTGGAACAATTATCCAGTGGATTCCGAATCTATTCGTGTGGTGAATGGTATAACCGGTATTTTATTTGAAGAAGGTACAGACTATGTAATTAACAGTAATGCGCCTGGGTCAAATAATGAATTAGTTTTAACAACTGCCACAATTGAAAACTTTATTGTATATAAATCAAATTATTATAAATTTGTTAACAGTATCTCAGAACCTGGCTCTTCAAATTTTGGTCACGAAGTCAAATCCAGTACTGACGGAAGGCAATTACTAATTTCTGCAATAGGGGAAAATACAAACAGTGGTGCTGTATATTTGTTTGACAGATCGATAGAAGCGTTTGATTCAAACTCCGGTGATACCGATTTTACGGCACAAAGAAGTTTATCATATAGCAGTGGTGTTCCGCTTTATGATGTTAGTGTTAATTCAGTTTATCAAATATACGGAATTGATTTTGTCAATCCTGCAGGAAACGATATTGAATTCTCTGAAACTTTATCATTTAAAGATCGTGTTGAAATTGAAACCAATGAATGGAACTTAATTAAAAAATTTGAAAGTCAACTACCGCAGACTCAGTCAAAATTTGGATATTCTGTAGATTTTTGTCCAACAAATTGCAGTGTTTATATCGGACAGCCCTACTATAGAACTAGTTCATACAATGCTGGATTAGTTGAAAGACATATAAACACATCGCGTGCCTCTGGTATCATCATTGGTACAGTGACTAATCCAACTGTGACTGTTGGTCATTCTATTAGAATTAACGATTACGAAATTATCTTTTCAGGAACTACACTAACATCGGTTATAGATGATATAAATTCAGCAGCTATATCGGGTGTGACTGCAAGTAATCGAGCTGGAAAATTATTAATAACCATTGATGGCCAAATTACTAATAATGTATTAAGAGTATTGCCTGGACTTAATACCGGATTAACTGATCTTGGATTAGAAATTTTTGATTTTGGGCAAACAATATACAAGCCTAATAATGAAAATCAAAATTTTGGATCGAAAGTTAAAATTTCTAATAATGCACGTAAACTGATTGTCACTGGAGACGGAGCCAATTCCTTCCAAACTACCACTTGGGATAGTGTAATCACCACTTTCGATTCTGTTAGTACAAATTTCAATGATATTGTGACTGACAGCGGCAGTGTTTACGCCTATGAATTACTAAGTGACCCCGATGGCGAAAATGTTTTTGTCTATGTACAGGACTTAGAACCTGATGCAGTTGATAGTGGTGACAATTTTGGTAAGAGTATATGGGCCACTGATGACATAATAGTATCTGCTAGCAAAAACAACACAGAGTCGGGCACAATTGATATTTTTGATAATACATTATTAGATGCATGGAAATTAGATAAATCTCAGTTGGGCACAGTGGATTTAAATTCTATATCAAGATTAATGCTTTATAACAGTAGAACTAACGAAATAGTCACATATCTTGATTATATTGATCCTGCAAGAAGTAAAGTATTGGGAATAGCCGATCAGAATATTGATTATAAAACTTCATTTGATCCAGCAGTTTATAATGTTGAAAATTCTGTTGCCGGAGACAATGATTATTTTTGGAAAGATATGCATGTTGGAAGAGTTTGGTGGGACCTGGAGTCTATTAGATTTATTGACTATCAACAACAGGATAGACAATTTAGGTTAAGAAACTGGGGTCAATTATTTACTGGCAGTCAGATAAAAGTTTATGAATGGGTTGAAAGTCCCGTTAAGCCTTCCCAATATCAATCACGTGGACTATCGGGCACACCTAAATTTGTTGATGATTCTTTTTATACCGAAAGCACAATAGTTGATATTGAAACTGGATTATTGAAAACAAAATATTATTTTTGGGTCGAAAACAAAATTACCGAAATACCAAAAAGAAATATTAGTATTGCGGCTATTAAAAACATAATTGAACATCCCGAAAATCAAGATGTGCCCTATGCAGTGATATTAGATAATAATTCTTTAGGTTTGTACAATTGTTCTCGGTATCTGTCGGGTTCGGAGTTAATACTAAAAATAGTTGTTAATAATCAAGCTCGAGAATTGCCGGTGCACACCGAGTGGCAATTAATTAAAGAAAGTAATAACGAAAACATTCCTGAATTTATTATCAATAAAATTATAGATAGTTTAGTAGGATCTACTAGAGTTGGAAACACTTTAAAGCCTGTGCCTGATCCTTCATTGTCAGTAAATCAACGCTATGGTATCAATTTGCGTCCCAGACAAACAATGTTTGTTGACCGATTAAATGCAGCTAAAATTTTTATAAATTATCTAAATGCAGGAATGGCCAAAGAAATCGTTGCTGCCAATCGTGATTTATCAGTGTTATTGCAGAGCGAAACTCCGGCGAATTCAGGCGAAACATGGGATTTAACATTTGATACTTACGAAGATTTTCTAACAGTCGATTTAAGTGCACTAGCAAATGGTACCAAGGTATTAGTTTCGTCCCACAGTGAATACAACAATGATTGGGTAATCTATACTATTCTTAATGCTACAATTTCATCTATTAGAGTTCAGAGTTATAATTTAGATAATTATTGGAATTATCGAAACTGGTACGACGATACATACGATCAAAAAACTATACCTGATTACGTGGTATCAGATTTTTCTGCCGTGCCCTTTACCGAAATTTCCACTGGAGAAATAGTTAAAGTTAATAACATTGGCAACGGCCTTTGGGGAATATACAGAAAAACTGATACTGGGTATCAACCACTGGCATTACAAGATAGCACAATTGAACTCAATGATCTTATATACAATCCCCAAGCCGCCGGTATTGGATTTGATATAACAAACTTCGACTCAAATGCCTATGATTACAATCCGGGAAATGAATTTAGATTATTAATTAACGCATTAAAAGATAACATTCTTATCGATGAATATAAACCTATATTCATTGGGTCAATCTTTTCTCTATTTGAATATGTGTTTTACGAGCAAAAACAACCAGATTGGTTATTTAAAACAAGTTTTATCTCTGTAAAGCATAATCTCAGACAGCTCGATCAATACCCCAGTTATGTGCGTGATGATCAGGATTATTATCGATCGTATATCGAAGAAGTCAAGCCATATAAAACAAAAATTAGAGAATATCTATTAACATTTGATGGATCGGACCCGGCCGAGCTTGACTTGACTGATTTTGATTTTCCGGTTTATTTTAATGAAACTAACAATCGTTATGAGTTTCCTGATCCGTTATTCGACGATGACATTATGGCATTGGCTCCATACGCATTTTGGAATAATAATTACAGCTACGAAATTGAATCAGTTGATATAATCAATCCCGGCGATTTTTATTATGCTGAACCTACATTAGTAGTCAATGGGGGTGATGGCACTGCTAAACTTCGTGCAATAGTTAATAATGGACAAATTATTCGTGTGGATGTTCTCAATGGCGGTAATGGATTCCTTACTGTGCCGACAATTAGCATTATTCCTCCCGACGAGGGTGTGTTTGGAAAAGTCATTGCTCGACTTGAAAATAAACGTGTAAGAACATTTGATACTAAAATTAAATTTGATCGCACAGAATATAATGAAATTGAAAACTGGCAATCATCGACTACATACAAAAAAGATAAGTTTTTTGTATACAATAATCAAGCCTATTTGATATTAACTGATTTCACAAGTGGAGTTAGTTTTAATTCAGCAACAACAACTACTCTAGCGACTGCGGTATCAACTACATTAGACTCAGCGGTGACCGCCGGATTAAGTTTAGTCAATGCAACTAATTTTGCTTCTGCTGGATATGTTAAAATTAATAATGAAATATTTTCGTATACGGGGAAAAGCAGCAATACATTAACTGGTGTCACACGAGCAGTATTTAATTCAACACGAGAGATACATTTAGTTGGAGCAACAGTTGAACGAATAAATTATCGAGTGGCCTTAGTCGGAGATCTTAACAGTGCAATGCAACGTGCTCAACTGTATTATGCTCCTACTTCGGAAATGACACCAAATGATATTCGCAGATTGTTTTCCGGGGTTGATTATCCCGGGGTTAGGGTTCAGGGAACTGGAGACTTTTATGGTCCGCAGATTACCAACTATGATGTTGAGTATGAAGGGCAAAGCCAGGTCAGTCCTACTGCTATTGCAACAGGGTCAATATCCGGATATGAATTAACTATAACTGATATACAAAGAGGACAACTCGAAGACGGACAATATCTCACAGGAGATAATATTGTTTCAGGAACAAGAATTATTACCACATCTATAGAAGGCAGCATAACAGGAACAACACTGACTGTCAGTCGAGTGATACGCGGAATTGTTAGAATAGGGCAGATATTAAATCATCCAAATCTCATTGATTCAATTGCTATCAGTTCGTTTGGTACCGGTACCGGTGGTATCGGAACATATACTTTATCAAACTCTGCACTTCTTAACGGCACAGAAATTTCTCTTTATGGAAACGGGATTGGGGGCGAAGGAACATATACTGTAAATATATCGCAGACTGTTCCTACAACCACAATTCAGGCTAAATTGCCCGATATCACCGATATTGATGTATTTTACAAAAGTACATTTTTGGATACCAGTTTAGGTACCAGAGCCGATGACATTAATGTTCATGGCGGTGCATTTGTTGATACTGCTAATAGCCATGCACCAGAAGAATTGGTACCTGGTAGAATTTACGACACATTAGAAATGAGAGTGTTTACTATTACAAATGGTACCGGTGGTGTTGGTATTGGTAATTACTTAGGATTCAGGATATTCCATTCAATGAATTGCAACACCACAGACTCAAATCGCAATCCAGAACCAACCGTCCAGCTAAAAAATAATATGGCATCGGGCGATACTAGTGCTGAATTAATTTTACATGATCCCTATGCAATATTAAATCCTGCTGTGGGATTTAGTCCAACTATAGTAATCAATGGAGAATATATGACTTATACAACATATAATTCTTTCACTAAAACTATTAGTGGTATTACTCGTGGAGCTAATCCCAAAGATCATGTGGTAGGTAGCTTTGTGACAGTGTTTGATAATTTAAAAAATGAGAGACACTATTATCGTATCAGTGACGAATCCACTAGTACATTAGCTAGAGCATTAAATTATAATGATATCGAAATTAAACTGGTCGATTCTTCCAATTTCATCGAGCCATACGCACCTGATAATATTCCCGGGGTAGTGTTCATTAACGGTGAAAAAATAATATATTGGACAATAAACTATGTGACTCATACATTAGGACAACTAGTTAGAGGAGTACACGGAACCGGGATTCCTTTAGTACATCAAATTGGATCGCATGTGTCTGATGCTAGCGAAAATCAAATTATCGAAGACGGTGATCCAAAAACTTGGCTAACATTAGGCGTAGGCACACCTGCTGACGGATTGGGACTTGAAATAGCTAATTCTGGACCCGCTAATTTCCTAAGATCAAAAGTCAGTTATGCCCCTTGATAAATAAATGATGAATAAAGAAAATAAACCAGAAAAAGTAGAGAAGGTTGAAAAAAAGCCCGATTCAGCTGCTGGCTTGCTAATACAGGCTCATTTAAAAATCACCGATCCAAAATCTGGGCAGGTACTATTAAAAACTAGAGGTTAATTAAAAAAATGCTATTGCCTACTTTAATAAAAGGATTTGTTAAAATTTACGATCCAATTAGTGGAGAAGTTATCGTTGATAAGAAAAATCAAATTCATTATGAAAACATGAGTGAGGCATTGGCTTATGCGATCAGCTCTCAGGGATCTAAGTTTGTATATTCAATGGCATTTGGCAATGGTGGCACTAGTGTTGATACCACTGGTGTGATTACATATTTGCCACCTAATACAAACACACAAAATAGTAATTTGTATAATCAAACTTATAGTAAAGTCATAAATCAGGCCTTTCCTGACGTCAATAACGATGTTTTAAATAACAAAATTGAAATCAGACATTTGCCTGGAGAAGTTTATACCGATATACTTATAAGTTGTAGACTGGATTACAGTGAACCAACAGGACAAGAAAGTTTTGATAATAGTCAAAGTTTAGATGATACTTACGTTTTTGATGAATTGGGCATTAAGTCTCAAGAAGGCAAACTATTGACACATGTAATTTTTCATCCTATACAAAAATCTCTAAACAGATTGATTCAAATTGATTATACTATTCGAATTCAAACCTTAACTAATTTAAGTGGAGTTTAATAAATGGCTTACACTTTAGATAGAACAGACGGAACTTCAGTACTAGTAATAGCAGATGGCACCGTGGATTTTTCTCGTACAGTGGGCTATATCGGTAAAAATTATTCCAATTATGGAGAAATTTTTAACGAAAATTTTTTAAAATTACAGGAAAATTTTGCCAATACGTCTTCCCCGGCAGGACCACTAGAAGGGCAACTTTGGTGGGACAAAACTAATTTATCATTAAAGATATATCAAGGTGCGGCACTAGGGTGGAGATCGATTCCTGTACTTAATAATATCGTCGGCACAGCAAATCAGATAACGGTCACTGCATCGGGCGCCAACGTGACATTAAGTTTGCCACAAAATATATCAAACACTTCTACGCCAACGTTTAGTAGTATGACACTAAGTACCGCAGCTGGTGCTCCGTTAACAGTAAATAGTGCAACTTTAGTAAGCAATTTAAATGCCGATAAATTAGATGGGCAAGATGGGTCTTACTATTTAGATTATAACAATCTAAGCAATAAACCCTCGGTTGGTACAATAGGATCACAGGCCTCGAATAATGTCAATATCACCGGAGGATCTATATCCGGTATCACGGCACTTGCCATTGCTGACGGTGGCACTGGAGCTAGTGATGCTGCTACTGCTAGAACTAATCTTGGATTGAATACAATGGCAGTTCAAGCATCAACTAATGTCAATATCACCGGAGGATCTATATCTGGTATTACTGATCTTGCTGTTGCTGATGGTGGCACAGGAGCTAGTGATGCTGCTACTGCTAGAACTAATCTCGGAATTGATACTGCTATTAGTAATGCTATGTCGGCATTGTACCCGGTGGGATCTATCTATATTAATGCCTCAGTGAATACCAATCCCGGGACATTATTGGGATTTGGTACATGGGCAGCTTTTGGCGCCGGTCGAGTTATGGTGGGTTTTGATTCAAGTGACGCAAATTTTGATACGGTAGAAGAAACCGGCGGTAGTAAAAATTCTGTAGTGGTCTCCCATAGTCATACCGCTTCAACTAGTAATCCGGGTTCTTTTATCTCAGGAACAGTTGATTCACTGACTCAAGGGGGAGGCGGATCTGTATTTACTAATGCCACTGGGGTTTTTTCTTTAAGCGGTTCAACGCCCACTGCGGCATTATCGTACAATCCTGGTGGTGGGCTACAGCCAACATTGAATATATCAGCTGGAGGTCATACGCATTCGGTCACTGTTGATTCATCTGGAGTATCAGGAGTTGGGGCAAATCTTCAACCATATATTACTGTCTATATGTGGAAACGTACGGCTTGAGTGTAGTTTTAGCTGGGAATTATCAAAATTTTTTGATAAATATTCAAAATAATCGGGGATATAATGCCATACGAAATTAATAAAACCAACAGTTCTATTTTAACTACAGTACAGGACAATTCAACCAGTTCAGTGGCTGGATTAACATTAATCGGACGCAGTCGAAGCAACTACGGCGAATCATTTAACGAAAATTTAATTAAATTGGCTGAAAATTTTGCCAATGGCACAGCTCCTGCCGATGGCCTTGTTGGGCAATTATGGTGGGATACCGGTGAAGATAGGTTAAATGTTAAAACTGGTGCAGGGTGGATTCCGATCGGAACAGCAATTGTTGATAACACAGCACCGGCAGGGCCTTCAAATGGTACATTTTGGTTTGATAGCAGTTCCGGTAGTAAGCAATTAAAAGTTTACGATGGTACACAATGGCAAATCATTGGCCCAGCCGCAGTTGGATCAACTGGAGCCACTGGATTGTTTACTAATACAGTAGCCAGCCCGGGTGGCAATAAAACTATCTTAGAATTAACAGTTGCTGGTGTAGTGGTGGCTATTATTGCTGCTGAAGAATTTACACCAACGACGCCGATACCAAATTTTCCGTTAACTATAGTTCCTGGTATGAATTTTAGACGGGCCAGTGCAGTCAGCGAGTTGTTAACAAAAACTATGAGTATTGAAGAAGCCGGTATTATACCAGTGACAGATAATGCTACTAATCTGGGGGCAAGTTCTTTCAAGTGGGCAAACGTCTATGCAACAACATTTACCGGTGCACTAACTGGAAATGCAACTAGTGCTACTAGTGCAACCAGTGCTACTAATGCAACAAATGCCACTAATATAGCCATTACTGCCAACACTGATAACAGCGATCAACCATTGGTTTTTGTTAGTACCACCACTGGAAATCTTGGTGCTAGGGTTGAATCAAATTTAACCTATAATCCCGATGCCACAGAACAATTGTTAAAAGTACCAAATATTGAATCAGCTACGGTCACTGCAACCGGTGCTGTCGAAGGAGAGACTTTAGTAAGCACAGTAGCAACCGGCACTGCTCCATTGACTGTCGCAAGCACCACAACAGTTGCAAATCTTTCTGCCGCAACTGCTGATAAATGGAATACTGCTCGTTCGGTCACATTTGCCACTGGTGATGTCACTGGTACATTTAGTATCGATGGAAGTGCTAATGTCACTAATGTTGCATTAACAATCGCAGCTAATAGTGTTGTATTAGGAACTGATACGGTGGGAAATTATGTTGAAGCAGTCTCTGGCACTAATGGAATCGCTATTACTGGAACTGCTGGTGAAGGGTGGAGTCCTTCTGTTGGACTTAGTACAACTACCGGTGGTCAGATTTTTAGTCTAGGTGTAAATACGGCTGCAAGCGGAACGGCTGGAGAAATTCGTGCTACCAATGACATCACAGCATATTATACCTCGGATATTACTTTAAAAGAAAACATTACACCTATATTAGATCCTTTGCAAAAACTAGCATCAATTAATGGTGTATTTTTTGATTGGACTGACGATTTTATACAAAAACGCGGCGGCGAAGACGGGTTTTTTGTTAGAAAAAAAGACATAGGTCTAATTGCACAGGAAGTTGAAAAAGTATTTCCTGAAGTAGTAGGTCATCGAGAAAACGGAACTATGGCAGTAAAATACGATCGGCTAGTTTCGGTATTAATCGAAGCAGTTAAAGAGTTAAACCAAGAAGTATCGAGTTTAAAAGAAAAGTTATCTAAGGTATTAGATAAATGACACAATTTGAATTGCTGTCCAATAATCTAAAAGATAAAATACCAACTATTTCTAAACTAGTTGATTATCAAGCCTTTATCAAAGAAATAACAATTTGTAATAGATCCGGAAATAACACAATTGCATGTAATATGCATCATGTTAAATTTTTTGAATTTTGTAAAAAAAATAAAATAGAATTATCCGATAATTTAATACAGATTTTAAAAAATATTTTAAACATCGGTTTCGATCTAGAGTCTTTATATACTGATAGATATAGAATTTATATTGATAGAAAATCAATGGTGCTGAATGCTATCTGGAAAAAAGCCAGCGAATTTCCCTTAGAATTAATTGATTGCAAATTATTAGAAAATCAAGTTCAACAAAACAATATTTTATTAAAAGAAAAAAACAAGGAAATGTTGGATCGAATACAGGTAGACACGATTTCGACAAACTATCCTATAGTACTTACTTGTGATTCATGGGGAAGTTATAGTGTTGTGGACGGAATACATAGAATAAAAAAATCGCAAAAAGACGGAAAGACTGAAATATCTGCACATGTAATACCAATGGAAATTTTTCACGATCTTGTACAAAATGCAATTCATTCTTGTTTGTCAAACGAGTTATTTTTAAATGGAACTTTTCTGCCAATTTACACCAAGACTAAAGATCTAATAGAGGAAACTAATCGCCAAATAAAAGATGATTTAACTATTGAATCATTGCAGTCTATAGCTTTTTATTTTGATAAAAATTTAGATTCTATCGCAACATGGAAATTATATTTCAAAAATAAAACAACATTGATACAACAAAAATTAGATTCTATAGGTAATCAAATTAGTTTCCACCAAGAGTTTCGTTCCAATGATTCCGATTGTTATCGTGATAATTTAGAAATAGTTGAGCGGCTTTCAAATTTTAAATTAGTTAGCTCACATCGAACAGACATCGATCAAACTTATTTAGGAATTAGATTATGACTATAGGTAGTACCGATATTAAATTTTCTGATCTACAAACCGAATTTGGGGGTACAAATCCTATTTCTTTGTCTGAATATTATCGGGACCCGACTCGTACCACTGCTTATTTACAGGACAACGGACTTAACCAATCTGCTACTAGTAGACCGCATAATAGCTCATCGAATAGCAGTGTTCCGACCACTGGAGAAATTAAACTATCGAATTTCAATGGGTCTCGAGAATATGCAGTGACTTCTTATTCATATGCGGGAACCGGTGGTCTGATCAATTTTGTAAATTCAAATGGGTTTACTGCTGTAACAGGCGGATTGTGGGATACAAGATATAGATTAGATAATGTGTTTAATTTCACAGTTCCATACAAAGGTCGTATTAAAATTTCACCTGTGACATTCGGAGTACAAGGGTATTACGATTCGGGTGGTCAATACGATGATACTGATTATTCTGAAGTGGCATATCCTGGATTCAGAATGAGAGACTCGAACGGAGTAGAATATTTTAATGTAGTTGGCGGGGTTGGTCCAACATACAGCAATAGCGAAGAAACAGCAACTTATAATGGCGGTGCTAGTTTGATAGCACAGTCATTGGTCGGGGTAACACTCTACATAGATATATTCTGTGAAGGTTATATTGGAGAATCTGCCAATCCCCCATTGGTTAATATCGGAGCAATTAATTTTTCTATTGCTATTGATTAAGGTTGATGTTGTAAAATATCAACGTAGCTTTGTGCCAAAAAATTAACTCCATCTGTACTTCGATATGTTTCTTTAAAGTAAACTTTATTAATTCCTGAACTGGATATTAATTTTGCACACTCGATGCAAGGTGCATGAGTAAGAAACATAGTTGCTCCGATACCAGATTGTGTTGTTTTAACTAATTTGATTAAAGCATTGGCCTCGGCATGAATTACTTCGGGTTTAGTTTTTAATGTGTAGTTGCCGTCGTGCACATTCCAAATTTCTTCTTCACAATTGTTATCCCAACCTGGGGGAGTACCGTTCCATCCAAAACTGATAATGTTATCGTCTTTGACTATAACACAACCTACTTTCAGTCGTCGAGCACGACTAAGGTCAGCAGTTAACTCTGCGACCTTCATGTAATGATCGATCATTCGAGATTTCATAAACTAGAGGCCATTGGAAATACATCGGCGATGACTCGAGCACACTCATTGGCAATCAACTGATGTTCAAGTTGTGTACCATTGGCACTACGTAGTTCGATATAGTGTATCCAACTACGTAATGTACCATTCATATACAATCGGCTTTCGATGAGTCCTTCGGGTAATACAGCACGAGCTTGTTCCTTGGCAATACCGTTAGCAATAGCCCATTCGTATTCTCTACGTGCAGCATAAATCACACGTTGTTGGGCTCGATACCATTCATTTTGGAGATATGTGTCGTCGACTGTGACACTATTCTGCCTGTTTTTTGGATCTTGTAGTCGAGCTTCTCTAGTGACAAAATTTAGATCCTTGGTAGGATCAGCATATCGTTGGCTAAACTCTTGAAAACTAAAACTACGATGGCGTAGTATCTGTCTTGCAATATCTCGTGTGGTTTCGATTTCTATGCAGGCCGACACCATTTCCAGTGGAGACCAATGTTGGTTTTTGATTAGATAACGAATCAATTTTTCACTGGTCTCGGTGTTGAATTGATTGCTGGGATTACTGACACGAGCACAATAGGCAATTAGCTCTTGTACATCATCGATGCCTTGAGCAGCAAACTCTTCTGTGGGTTTGCTATAGCTTACTAATTTTACTTTCATAGGTCCTTAAGGATATCTGCGGTGATAGGTTTAATAACTCGATCTAAGTTTTCGATGCTGATAAAAAAATCAACTTGGCCGATTAAGTGATCTAATTTAGCTAGTTTTTCGGCAATATCCTTTTGTAGTTTTTCGCCGTCTTCGCCAGCATCGAGCATTTTCTTAACCTCGACGGTAATTTCAGTACCGTCGAGTAATTGTAGCACAATACAATCTAATAAGTTAATTGGAACTTTTTCTTTTTCAACATCTTTAAGAATCTCTCGCCACTGCCCCTTGTAGTTTAAATTAATTCGCTTTGACTTTGGTGGTTTTTTTGGCTTTGGGTTTTGTTGTGGCATCGGCAGTGACCATTTGTGTTTCTTTAACCTCTTCTTTTGGAAGCAATGCAGCAGCTTCTTTGTATAATCTATCAGCCTCGGCTAACAATGCTTTAGCCTCGACAGACATTTTTTCAGCCTGTTGTTTTAACGAACTAGCCAGTTCTGTATCGCTTAGAACACTATCTGTCGGTGCCGATAAAGTGGACGAAACTGTATTAGCGGTATTTTTCCGATTCTTTTTATTTTTGTTTCTTGGGTCAACCATGCCTAGAGTATCTTCAATTTCTTTAAGACGGGAAATTGCCTCCTCGCCTTTCTCCATTTCAGTTAAAAGTTTGTTTAGCTCGTCGAGCTTTACAGAACTATTGGCAGTTGGAGTGACCATGACTTGATTTGTTGGTACTTTTTTGATCCTTCCCTCGCGATGTAATGTTGTTAGTAAAGGACGACCTTCGGTAGTCATATTTCGAAATAATGCATCGCTTAATTCTTTGGCTTCTTGTCCGACTGGGCTTTCTAGCACTCGCATTATGTCATCATGCAAAGCACTTGGCAATGCATCTGTATATGTGACCAGACACATGTGATTTTCGCCAGGAACTTGTCTGTATAAGATAACAACTTTTCGGTTGTTATGTTTACCTATATGTTTAATCATAGAACTCTCCAAAATTTGGTTCTACGATTATTTACGGATTTTGTTGCTCGGCAAAAAATTTCAATGAGAAGAAGGTAGCTTCGTATGGCACTTCAAATCCCACAACGAATTGCCAACGTTGATCTATATATCTTTCGCCTACCCAAAAACGACCTTTGGTGTTAGTCCAAAGCCAATCCGTAATACGTTTTTCTAAACGACTGAGACCCGGCACTTCTACAACAGTTAGATGATCACTAAAGAACTCTAACTGTCGTAGGCGTAATAATTCGATGAACTCAGACTCGTTCATCATACTGTACATGGTCGGCTTCCCATCCTGGCTCAAATCCGGGATTGCTGTGAATCAAGAACATAGTTGGGCAATAACCTTCGAACTGTGCACCTTTGTCACCAAAGTCATATCCATCAGTGAACATGATCAATTGTTTGGGCACAATATCGTTTTCTTGCAGATAATGCCAAACACAGGCAAAGTCAGTGCCACCTCCGCCCTGTACTTCGTATTCGTCGATGGACTCAATACCATCAGACGAGAACACTTGGGGATTATATACCGCCGTATCAAAAGTCAAAACATGCACACGGTACTCGTCGAAGCTTTGAATAATTCCTGCAACTTCTCCAAGAAGATCTTTGGCCTGTTTATCCGAAATACTGCCGCTGACATCAATGGCTACACAGACATCTACCATTTCGCCGGGTTGCATTCCGGGGAGAATTGCATCCATGTGACTGCTACGACGATTAGGCTTCAAGTAGGAATAATCTGATTTGAACACACTTTGGATTCTTTGCTGTAGCATCTCACGCCAGTTCATCTTGTGATCGGTGAGAGAATTTACCAAACGCTGAATACCAGCGGGCATGTTGCCTGCACCAACGCTCTGGGCTGCCTCAAGTACAGCCTGTTTGATTTCCTTACGCAGAGCTTCAAGTTCACTATCATCCATCTTGGGACGACTGCCTGAACCTTTGTTTTCTTTATCACCGTCTTGATTGCTATCACCGTCTTGGCCTTGCTCGGCTAGATGCTCATCCAACATCTGCTCTACTAGTTGATCAAGATCGATCTTTTCTGCTTTCTCGTAGAGATCATCGTAGACAGCCTCCCAAGTCCAACCTGCATACTTCTTGTCATATAGGCAAGGAACGGTGGTAATCTTGCGTCCAACTTTATAGTCAATGAGGTCGGCATTGACAACATAGTCTTGTGCAATATTGCTGAGTTTACGATCACGACTGCCGATTCGGGCAATATGATCATAGATCATGTGCAGAACTTCGTGCCCCAGCAAAAACTCAAGCTCTTTGTTATCCAGCTTCTTAATGAACTCGGGATTGAAATAAAGATTGCGTCCATCGGTAGCCGCAGTAGGGCACCATTCATGTGCATTGATCAACTTCATACGGGTGATCAAATTGCCGAAAAACGGATGACGGATAAGCATACCGATACGAGCTACAACCAAACGTTCGATAGCTTCGCTTTCGAGACGCTTCATTGCGACTTGGTCTACGGGTTCAGTTTTGGCTACAGTAGTCATAATAGATTCCTTGTTGCAGTCTTGTAATTATATAACAATTTATCCGTTTGGTCAACCAAAAAAAAGAGGTGTGACATTTCTGCCACACCCCACAGGAGAGACTGTTTATTCGCCTACTGCTGCCATAATGTACTTGCCATATTTCTTATGGAACTCATCAAAAGTCTTGAGTTTGTTGGGCTGAATTGGCAGTTTATGAGTAGTCAGTGCCGCACGAGCAGCCATAACAGTAGTCTCAGTGGTAAAGTTCTTCATCATAAAACTGAAGAAGTTATCCACTTGTTCGTGCCATTTCTTGTTATCAGTCTTGCCGAATTTCTCCAGCGAGTCAACAAGTTCATAGCACAGGCTTACTGCCAGACTGTACATGGCTGAGATCTCTTTGATCTGAAGCTCGGACTCACGCCCCTCAAGAATGTCAACGGGCTTAGGCAGACGTCCACTGAGTTTACGATGTGCCATAAATTTGGCAGCAAGCCCTTCGCCTACAGTGCCCGACACAAGAATGTTGAGCTCATCGGGAGTGCAATCTTCTTCTTTGAGCAGTTCGCTAACAAAGAACCACGAACGCGGAGTAGCAAACGAACGAGTAGATGACTTGGGGTTGAAGTCGTAGAGATCTTGTTTAGCAAAGCTCAGATAACCAACTACGTCCTTGTGGACCTTGTTAGTAATAGCCCACTCTTCCCAGCTGGGAAAGTCCACACGCATCTCAAAGTGAACAAAACGATTAGCCAGCGGAGCAGGCATACGGAACGTCACACCTTTATCGCTCTCACGATTGCCAGCAGCAATGATCACCACATTGTCGGGCAATACATACTTACCCACGCGACGGTTAAGCACCAACTGATAGGCAGTGGATTGCACACTAGGGCTAGCCGAGTTCATCTCGTCTAAGAACAGGCACACCAAAGGATATTGGCTAGCGAATTCTTCGTCGGGAAGGTCAATGGGCGGAGCCCAATCCATCTTGTTGATGTCTTTATTGTAATAAGGAATACCACGAATGTCGGTGGGTTCCATCTGTGCAAGACGCAGGTCAATGAAAGCACCACCAAGTTCTTTAGCAATGCCAGCTACTAGCTCACTCTTACCGATGCCGGGGGGGCCCCAAAGAAACACTGGGCGTTTGGTA
>Ga0172372_10002589_pt1 | contig 27331 bp, 20 predicted proteins | sample LakKiv5m_2_FD_114544 | JGI IMG/M metagenome (GOLD analysis project Ga0172372, IMG submission 114544) | Freshwater microbial communities from Kabuno Bay, South-Kivu, Congo - kab_092012_9.5m | ecosystem: Environmental > Aquatic > Freshwater > Lake | place: Democratic Republic of the Congo...
AACCGGAAAGAGTACCCTTCCAAGGCTGTCATATTGCGCTGACGAGAGACAGGCTATGTGCCTTTCGCTGATATCGCCATTCACCAAACGGACTTTCAACAGCACAGAATCTGTATGACCATGAAGTAACCAGTACATTCTGCCAAACCTGTTGGCAATCTGGGTATTTCTGAACACCTTCGACTCGCCAAAGGTCATCTGGTACATTCTGTCAATCACTTCGTTTATCGGCTTGCGGTTGATCTCAAGAATGGCAGCAGAATCCAGTGTCTCATCTTGCAATAAATGGCTCCGAACTGTGACGCGCTGTTCATCATCCAGATCAACCCGGAAGGGGAACAGTTTCCCACCCTGATTAAAGTATTTCTCTCTGTCTTCATTTGGATAGAGGAGTGCCGTATGCCCATCGTGCAAAGCAGAAATAATGCCAGCCAGTGCTACGTACCAGTCCTCTTTGGTCATAGGTTGCAAACTGCTCTTCAGGTACCCTGCTCTCTCTTCAAACTCCTTCTGACTGATAAAATGATATGGTTCCGGGTGTATCTCGTACAGTTTTTCCTGTACCAGGACGAGCTCCTCAAGTAGTAACCGACTTTCAATTAATGTGCCGGCCGGTGACTGGGCAGTAGATACTCGTGATGCACATAGCAGGTATAATGCCGCCGTCAGGCAGCGGACATAGTATTGTTCCATGAAGGCAGGACTTTAAGTTTAACTGAAAATCAACGGTGTATTCACAGTTAAGTGTAAGACCGCTGATTTCAGGTTACTTCAAGCCGGATCTTTTTTCAGAATTATCCACATTACTCGCAAGGCAGTAAAGGGGCGGTTTTTTTCTACATTTTGACCACCCTGACCACAAGCGCCCTGCCTCCCTGCTCCCGCAACCGGAGCAGGTAAACTCCAGGCAACTCCGAAACAAAGGATATGCGTATCGCTCCACCTGCAAAACCGGCCTCGCCCGCGCGCAACTGCCTGCCCTGCATATCCGTGATTTCGTATTGAACAACGCCTGAAAGCACCGACTCCACCGTCAGCCAGTCATGTACCGGATTGGGGTATGCCCGAACAGACCAGCCAGCTTCGATGGCAGACGAAATATTGTCGGTTTCTCCGTCACAGTCGTTATCCAGACTGTCACCTGCCAGCTCAACCTGTGCGGGATTCACCGCCGCGTTGCTGTCGTCGCAGTCCAGGTTGTTGACTACAAACGCAGGTGGCACATCGGTCAGACAGGTCTCAAGACCCTGATCCGGATTGCCGTATCCGTCGCCATCTGCATCAGCATAATAAACGTAAAGCGGGAGACCGTCATCGGTCAGACCGTCGCAGTCGTTGTCCCGATTGTCGCACAGCTCGGGTGCACCGGGATAAACCAGCGGATCTGCATCATTGCAGTCGCCCGAGATACCGACGTACCCGGCCGGAATGGTATCTATCGGCACACAAAAAAGGAGGGAACTGTCCGTATTGCCAAAGCCGTCGCCATCCGTATCCCGGAAATAGTAGGTCAGGGATATGCCGTCATCAGTCAAGCCATTACAGTCATTGTCAATACCGTCGCACAGTTCAACGGCGCCGGGGTAAATCGCCGGGTTGTTATCATCACAATCGGTACCAATTGCAACGAAATTCCCCGGAATCGTATCCGCACAAGTGCTCACGCTCGTGGCGGCATTCCCGAAACCGTCGCCATCTGAATCAGAGTAATATGTGTAGTAAACGATGCCATCGTCAATCTGGCCATTGCAATCGTTGTCAAAACCATCGCATACCTCCGCAGCACCGGGGTAAACCGCTGAATTGCTGTCAGCGCAATCGGTGCCAGACAAAACGTACCCGGCCGGAATCGTATCCGCACAAGTACTCACGCTCAAACCGGCATTGCCGAAACCATCGCCATCTGCATCATAATAATATGTGTAGTAAACGATGCCATCGTCAATCTGGCCATTGCAATCGTTATCCAGACCGTCACACAGCTCCGCAGCACCGGGGTAAACCGCAGGATTGCTGTCAGAGCAATCCGTGCCAGACAAAACGTATCCGGCCGGAATCGTATCTGCACACGTGCTCACGCTCAAATCAGCATTACCGAAACCGTCGCCATCTACATCATAATAATATGTGTAGTAAACGATGCCATCGTCAATCTGTCCATTGCAATCGTTGTCAAAACCATCGCATACCTCCGCAGCACCTGGGTAAATCGCAGGATTGCTGTCCGAACAATCCGTGCCAGACAAAACGTATCCGGCCGGAATCGTATCCGCACACGTGCTCACGCTCAAATCAGCATTACCGAAACCGTCACCGTCCGCATCATAATAATATGTGTAATAAACGATGCCATCATCAATCTGTCCGTTACAGTCGTTGTCAAAACCGTCACACAGCTCCGCAGCACCGGGGTAAATCGCAGGATTGCTGTCCGAACAATCAGTACCGGCAACTACGTACCCCGCAGGAATTGTGTCCGCACACGTGCTCACGCTTAAATCGGCATTACCGAAACCGTCGCCATCCGCATCATAATAATATGTGTAATAAACAATGCCATCGTCAATCTGGCCGTTACAATCGTTGTCAAGACCATCGCACAGCTCCGCAGCACCGGGGTAAACCACAGGATTGCTGTCCGAACAATCCGTACCGGCAACAACATATCCGACCGGAATCGTATCCGCACACGTACTCACGCTCAAATCGGCATTACCAAAACCGTCGCCATCGGAGTCGGCATAGTAGGTAAACACCGTCAGACTGTCATCCACCATTCCGTCACAGTCATCATCAATCCCGTTGCACAACTCTCCGGCACCGGGGTGTATAGCCGGGTTATTGTCATTGCAGTCTTCAAATGCGAGGTACCCGTCGCCGTCAGAGTCGTTGTAGAAGATTTCTTTTGCCAGATAATAGGCATCAACACCACACTCGGCACCCACTATACGACCAGGGATATCATCGAAAGGCGGGTGAATACCGCCCCATATTCTCGACAGACTTGTCTGATCGGATGCATCGCGATAGGTGGCCCATTGAAGCGTAACATCCACGCTGGGACCTTTCTCAAAAAACAGAAATCCGCTGTTGGCCGCAATATGGAACTCTCCCATACCACCCGGGAAATATTCATCACCGGTAAGCAGGGTAAGTGCTTCTGCAGCCGCCCTCGAGTACGTGGAATGACCGGAGATATACCCGGCAAACGGGGGCGTCACGAACGTTTTTCGCTGATAGGGCATCCAGTTGTCGGCCAGCACCCATCCGGCACCGGAGTGATCGGTAGCGGGATTGGCAATCGGTCCGAAACCCTTCCAGGTGTATAGCTTGATCTTGTTCACGTTGACACCGTTCACCCCTGCCAGTGTATCTCCCGCCTGTACCAGTTCGATGTAGCCGGGTATCAGCGGCAGTCCGCCCGGATGATATCGGGGTAGCGCCGGATTAGAGGACTGACCCAGACGGGCCATGTAGCGCAGGTTGGTCACCGGACGACTGGCATCGTAATAACCCTTGATTCCCCAGGCGGTAATAGCCGCATCATGCATTGCCCCGCCCAGCGTAAAATAGGCCTTCACATCATACTCCAGCCGATTGAGTATCTGACCTTTGCCATTAAATTTCCTGACGAAATCAGGGTGATCCATGACTTTGTTCAGAATGGAAAACCAGTGTCCGGGAGGAGTTTCGGAAGTTGGCCCGTCGGCCCAGAACTGGGCAAGAACCCGGGTATAATCGCCACGCGGTACCAGCTGGGGTTCGTAGGGAAGGCCCGTTTTAGGGTTTACCGGCCGGCCATTCCCGGCAGCACCGCCTCCTTCGAAATTGTAAAACTGCTTGTATTCATCCAGCGTCACCGGATAAGGTGACGTATTATTTCCTACAGACGCCGGTGAAATATCCCACGTCACCCCGTCATCCGGATCCAGATGTGCACTCCAGGCAGAAACCAGGGCGTAATTCCACTTGAATACCTCCGATTGTGCATCCTGTTGATTCGTGTTCAACTGCGGTGGCGGCCCCGGATTGTGATATACATACCAGGGAATATTACTCCGTACCAGCGTATCCTTGTCTGCTGCCGACAGCGCGAAAGGCGTAACCCTTCCCCATTCCGGACTCTGAAACCGCTGAATAGCGACAACCGGATTGCCGTTCTGGTCAATAGCGCCGGGCAGATCCAGCGGCTGCCAGCGATTCGGATTGGTCATGGTACTGTTGCCCGGTTGCAGCACATTCACCGGAGTATTCACAGGAACATAGTCGGTTGGCACGTAGTTGTTCTGTTCATTGGAACCATCCTGATTGCTGTACTCGGCCATGCGGAGGGCTATGTAGTTTCCCAGCGCTGCAGGATTGCCGGTGGAATAGTCGGTACTGTTAAAATTAATCGGATAACCGAGCTGCGCCATGAAATCAAAAAGCCGGGTGATCGTGGTAAACGCCCTCGGGGAATTCTGAAAACGCTGAGCCAGCAGCCGGTATGCAGCATAACTGATAGCTTCTCTCCGCGCAGCCTCAATATCGGCGGGAATGGGAATTCCGTTGAAGGGACATGTGTAATTGCCCACTGTTTTCCCGAGGAAATAGGTTTCCGACTGGCCGGTAGTGTCGTAAACAGCCCACATGTCGTACATGAGCACGGAAAGATGAAACAGATTGCGCGCATGCACGGGCGGGCGCGCAAAGTCCTCCCGGATACTCTGGATCAGTATTTCATTCCACTGACGGGCAATGGATTGCTGAGATTGGCCTGACTGCAGGCAGGAGAGAAGGAGAATGCCGGAGGCAATCATCCGGAGTACAGAAATTTTCATGAGCTCAGAGGATAGGGCTTCCCGGGCGATGCGAATGTCTGCATTTTCAGGCTAACTGATATTAGAAATCCATTAGATTGACTGTTTATAGCACGTTCAACTGTATTTAAGAGCACGTTCAGGAATCTCTGCCGTTGGCAAAAACAGGCTCATTTTTTGTCAGTTTTTGCATTTTTGAAGGCGCATAGCCGGTGCTACGTAACTGAAAAAAGGTGAAAAATGGCGAAAAATGAGCCGTTTTTGACTCGGCAAGAGATTCCTGAACAAGCTCTAAATGTGGAAACTGCCGTCACTGGCATTTTTACCCGCAAAAATCGGCTGTTGCTATTACTTTTGCAGGTCACAAGCCCAATTGCGTTATGCAGATACTCGACGACCGACAAATACGCCAGAAAATCAGGCGAATTGCCATCGAAATTCTTGAACGAAATTTCGGCGCTCCGGCTATTATTCTTGCCGGACTCAACAACAATGGATACGAGTTTGCCCAGCTGATTGTGAATGAACTGAAAACTATTGCACCAGCCAGCACGGATATCACGCTGACGAGGATCCGGCTCAATCCGGCGAACCCGGTAGAATACGACCCCTGTATCGAGCTGCCGGCAGAAGCACTGCGCGAAAAACCTGTTATCATCGTTGACGACGTGGCCAATACGGGCCGAACTGTCTTTTACGCTGTGCAACCCCTGCTCAGCGTCATTCCGGCAAAAGTGGAAGTAGCCGTACTGGTTGACCGTACGCACAAGTCATTCCCCATCAAGGCCGATTATGTAGGCATGTCCCTGGCTACTACCATGCTCGACAACATTGACGTGCAAATTCATGAAAAAGGAAAAATGGCCGTCAATCTCGTATAAAAACAATTGTTTTAAAATAATTGTTTTAAATTTGCACCCCTTGACTTAAAAACGTTTGAATGACAGAAATCAAATATACGGAAGATGAGGTAAAAACCCTTGACTGGCGCGAGCATATTCGCCTGCGCCCCGGTATGTACATCGGGAAACTGGGCGATGGTGCCTCCCCCGACGATGGAATATATGTACTGCTGAAAGAGGTCCTCGATAACTGTATCGACGAGTTTGCCATGGGCTATGGCAAAACGGTTGAAATCGTTCTCAACGAAAATGGCGTGAGCGTGCGCGATTTTGGCCGCGGAATTCCGCTTGGGAAAGTGGTGGATGTCGTATCCAAAATCAATACAGGCGCCAAATACGACAGCAAAGCTTTCAAAAAATCGGTCGGCCTTAACGGTGTGGGTACCAAGGCGGTAAACGCACTGTCAGAATACTTCAAGGTCACTGCATTCCGCGAAGGACAATCCAAAACAGCCGAATTCAATTTCGGCAACCTGAAAAAAGAAGGCAAACTCGAACCCACCAAAGAGGAAAACGGTACGCTGGTTTCCTTCAAGCCCGATAACGGACTGTTCAGAAATTATCGCTGGGTACCCGAGTACGTGGAACAGCAGCTCTGGAACTATGCCTATCTCAATGCCGGACTGAAAATTCAGTTCAACGGCAAAACCTTTGTATCCAAAAATGGACTGCTCGATCTGCTGGAAAAGAAAACCGGCACCGAAGCAATACGATACCCCATTATTCACCTGCGCGGCGAAGATGTGGAAATCGCACTCACACACGGCAATCATTACGGAGAACAGTACTACTCTTTCGTAAACGGTCAGAATACCACGCAGGGCGGTACGCACCTCAACGCCTTCCGCGAGGCGCTGGTCAAAGTGGTGCGAACGCACTTCAAAAAGGAATACGACGCCAAGGATATTCGGGAAAGTATCATCGCAGCCGTCAGCGTACGCGTGGAAGAACCAGTCTTCGAAAGCCAGACCAAAACCCGACTGGGGTCAGAACGTATGTCGCCGGAAGGACAGGCTGTCCGAACTTTCATGTCTGACTTCCTGACCAAGGCACTCGACGATTTTCTCCACAAAAATCCGGAAGTGGCCAAAGCCATGCAGGCGCGCATTCAGCAAAGCGAACGCGAACGCAAGGATCTGGCAGATATCAAAAAGACCGCCAACCAGCGGGCAAAAGCAGCCGCTGTTCACAACAAGAAACTCCGCGACTGCCGTTACCACCTCAATGAGAAAGGTACGGACGAACTGAAACTGGGAACCACGCTGTTCATCACGGAGGGCGACTCGGCAAGCGGTTCTATCACAAAAGCCCGCAATACAGACACACAGGCCGTATTCTCTCTGCGCGGGAAACCCCTCAACTGCTACGGACTTACCAAGAAAATTGTCTATCAGAACGAAGAGTTCAATCTGCTGCAACACGCACTCAATATCGAAGACTCGCTCGATGATCTCCGGTATAACCGCGTCGTTATTGCCACCGATGCCGATGTGGATGGTATGCACATACGGCTGCTCATGCTTACTTTCTTCCTCCAGTTCTTCCCCGATCTGGTGCGCAACGGACACCTTTATATTCTCCAGACACCGCTCTTCCGCGTACGCGACAAACAACAGACGTTTTACTGCTACTCGGAAGCCGAAAAGCAGATGGCGGTAAAAAAACTGCGCGGGAAACCGGAAATTACCCGATTCAAGGGTCTCGGTGAAATTTCACCCGGCGAATTCGGTGCCTTTATCGGCGAAGATATTCGCCTCGATCCGGTTATTCTGCCGGAAGACACCAAACTGGATCACGTGCTGGACTACTACATGGGCAAGAATACGCCCGAACGTCAGGATTTTATCATCGAAAATCTCCGGGTAGAGCTGGATGTGGCAGAAGAGGAACCCGAGGCGGCAGTGTAGCAACTGTATGCTCAGGACTTGTCTTTCCAGTAGGCACCAAACCGCTCTACCAGTATATTGTCATAGTAGTCGGCTTTCTTCGACAAATCGGTGAGCAAACTGCGCCCTGTTTCCTCGTCCAGATACTGCTCAAAAATCAGGAAAGAGAGCACAATGTCTCTGTCATGGAGGCTGAGCGACAGTCCGCTGTTGTTGAAATTCTCTCTCAGGAGATACTCATACAGGGGCTTGATATTGTCACCCGGCAACTCACACAGGACTGCCTCCGCATAGATTCTGCCCGATTTTTCGTGATAAATAATGTGTATCGTGGCACTACCCTCCTTGATTTCCCACGAATTGTGACCAGATCGGCACAAACCGACATCATGCCCCATCCGCCCTATCATGCGCTCTATGGTTCTGGCGGGTCCCGACGGAACGTATTCATCCACCTGGTGTGGCAACTGAACCTTGTGCCCGCACTTGCTGCACAGACGCTCGTTTTCTATAGCAGCCTCCGTGATAACCGACATACATCCGATACAGCGGGCCGACATTAAGGCTCCCGCACTTTCAAAAGCAACCAGTGTATCTGCCAGAAACCGGACAGGCAGTGAAAAACCCGTATTATCCCCCTCTCTCATAACGAAAGTGTTGATACCCACGATGTCTCCGTCCGTATCAACCAGCGGCCCGCCGCTATTCCCCGGATTGAGCGCCGCATCTATGTGCAGGTAGGGTATTCCGTTCATGTTCTCCGAGGTATTTGAAATAATACCACTCTTGGCAGAAAATTTGAGTCCAAACGGATGCCCTATGGCCGTCACCTTGTCCATAGCCTTCAGCGTTTTATTCACCCCCAGACGCACAACTGGCAGTACCTCCGCACTGGCCGGAGCACTCAGAAAGGCAAGATCATATCTGGCATCAATATAGAGTACTTTCACCAGCTGCCGCTCAAAACCGGCACTCTCCGCTATAACAGACAGGTTGTCCTCCACCACATGATAGTTGGTCACAATCACGTTCCTGTCACTCAGATAAAAGCCGGTGCCGGTACTGTATGGTGTGGCGATTTTGACGATTATTTGTCTGTACAAGTCGAGGTATTCACTCATAGAGATGTTTCATTAACGATCAGGCTGACTTAAATCAATTCCCCTGACAAGTTGAAGGAATGTCTTTCCAAACATGGCAACTGAAGAATAATCCAGCTTGTCGGGATTTATCCTCAGTTTCGGATATTCACTGGCGTATGTGCTCTGAATCCGGTCTGTCTCCGCACGAATTGCCCGTTTGTCCGGGCGCCCCGAACTGTCCCGACAGGAGCGACTGAACCCCAGTCTGGTAAAATAATCATTCTCGGCCACCCTGAAGTACAAATGGAGTAATTCCCGGTCGGGCGGCGGCGGTGCATGATGGAAAAGCAGATAACTGACGATGTACATCGGAAGGGCCTCTGCCAGCTTTTCGTGACCGTTCGCCAGCGGCCACTCCATATTGGGAAGTTCCTTGTCAATCAGCGCAGAAACGCTGCTGTGCGGAAGTGGGGGAGCTACCCCGAAGGTGCTGCTGGTTCGGTATATTTCGGCTTGTACTTCCTCCTTTGTACGACTGTGCAAACGGTGAAACTCTTTCACGACCTGCTTGAGCCGTACCTGCGGCGGCGACTGACTTTTATTGATGTAGGCGCTGTGAATTTTTTCGAGGACATCCAGTATAAATCCCTCGGGAAGAATCAGGTAGTCCAGTTTATAGGCTACACCGAGGAGGTGATAGGCAAATAATCCCGGATACTGATTAGGGTCAGGCTTTCCTTCTTCCAGTAACGAAAGTGCCGACTCTACCTCCTGCCTGAAATATTCGTATTTGACCTCTTTTTCCTTTTCCGGCACCTCAATACGAAACTGATCGGGAGCGGGTGTCAGCGATTTGAACTCCTCCAGCAGTAAATCATCCTTTTTATCGGCATTGATGGCAAGTTCGCGCAAGGCATGCAGCAATTTCAGCGGAGAAGCATCCAGCGCCCTGGTCTGAAACACGATACAAAGATGGTTGTCGTTATCCAGCGCAAACCGGCTGAAATTGAGCCTGTGGTTGGCCTCCATCAACTGGCGCAAAAAACCTACATTTAAATCAGTGGCACGCGCCACTTTGCTCCCCGCACGCACACCATTCGCATCGGCATAACCCTTGATCAGGCATGAGCCCTGAAAAAACTCAAAATGCAGGATGTTTCCCTCATCGCGAATACGAATATGCTCGGGAAACCGGTCGTCTGTCAGGTAGGCAAAAAAGTTTCGGCAGGAGTCCAGCAACTCCCCTCTGTCGAAATGCCCGAGCGCGCGATTGAACAAATCGGATTTGCCCGACGACTTGTACATATCGGTATAGCGACCAAAAGCGATGTCGGGCTTTTGTTCGGCATCAGAAAAAAATTTGCCGAAAATATCTTTCAATAGGCTCATAGAGAAAATAAGGCTCAAAAGTAGCAAGTTTGCACCGAAATAAAATTCTATTTCATGAACTCCTTTCGCACCATTTTTCCCGGAATGGCCTCTCCGTTTCAAATTGGCCACCACGACAGGATTTTACTGTCGGGTTCATGCTTCACCGAACATATCGGAAGCAGACTGAATGATCTTCGCTTCAGGACGCTGGTTAATCCGTTCGGTATCGTTTACAATCCTTTCTCTATTGCAGATGCTCTTGCCCAGTTGTCAGATGGTAACGCTATTTATACCCGTGATAGTATTTTTGAAAATCAGGGTGTATGGAGGAGCTGGGATCACCACAGCCAGTTTGCCAAACCGGATCCGGTGGAAACACTCAACGGGATGAACGATGCATTCCGGGAGTCATCCCTGTTTCTGAAAGATACTACATATTTGCTGATCACGCTCGGTACTGCAGACGTGTTTTACCTGCACGAAACCGGGAAAATAGTCGCCAATAACCATAAAATGCCCGACCGACTCTTCGGTACGCGCCGTCTTTCGGTGGACTTTGTCGCTGATGTGCTGACTGGTTGCCTGAGCAGTCTGCTGAAAAAGAACCCCGGAATGCGATTCATCCTGACTGTCAGCCCGGTTCGTCACCTGCGCAAGGGCATGATTGAAAACCAGCGCAGCAAGGCGGTACTCTGTCTCGCCTGTGAAGCTGTATGCCGGCAAATACCGGAAGCGCACTATTTCCCTGCCTATGAAATTCTGCTGGACGACCTGAGGGACTACCGGTTTTATACATCCGATATGATTCACCCGTCCGACGTAGCGGTAAATTATATCTGGGATTATTTTTCCGGCACCTATTTCAGCGAAAGTACCCGTCAAACCAACGCTGCACTCGAAAAAATCAATGCAGCCCTTCGGCACCGGCCATTTAATCAGGATACCGGACAGTACCGCACATTTCTCGCCGCTCAGGAAGATGCACTCCGGCGTCTTGGCTTCTGATTCAGGAAATTCGGCTCCATACCTTCGCCTCCCTTCCCTCCGAGGCGAGATGAAGTTTCAGTCTCTGGTTCTCTGCTGTACTTAAATCGGGATCATTCTCCAGTATTTCTGCGGCTACATCTCTGGCAGCCGCCAGTATCTGGCCATCCTGCGCCAGATTGGCAATCATGAAACGGAGCATTCCGCTCTGCTGGGTACCCTCCATATTGCCCGGCCCGCGCAGTTTCAGATCAACTTCTGCTATTTCGAATCCGTCGTTGGTGCGTACCATAGTCTGAATGCGCTCTTTGCTCTCCGAGCTCATCTTGAAACTCGTCAGTAACAGACAGAAACTCTGTTCAGCGCCCCTGCCAACGCGCCCGCGCAACTGGTGTAACTGCGATAATCCGAACCGCTCTGCATTCTCGATAACCATCACGGAGGCATTCGGCACGTTTACGCCTACTTCAATAACGGTGGTAGCCACCATAATCTGTGTTTCTCCCCGAACAAAACGCTGCATCTCAAAATCCTTGTCGGCAGGCTTCATTTTTCCGTGTACGATGGAAATCTGGAACTGTGGTGCCGGAAAATCGCGGCTTAATGCCTCATATCCAGACATCAAGTTCTGCAAATCAAGGGTTTCCGTCTCTTCAATCATCGGGTAAACCACATAAACCTGCCTGCCTTTGGCTATTTCTTCGCGCATGAAGCCCTGTACCTGCAACCGGTGGTGCTCTGTCCGGTGTATGGTACTGATGGGCTTCCTGCCCGGCGGGAGCTCGTCAATGACTGAAATATCCAGATCGCCGTACAGGGTCATCGCCAGCGTGCGCGGAATGGGTGTGGCCGTCATCACCAGCACATGGGGTGGCCCGGCCTGATTCTTCTGCCAGAGTTTTGAGCGCTGCTCCACACCAAATCGGTGCTGCTCGTCAATGATGCTCAGGCCCAGGTTCTGAAACTGTACCCAGGGCTCTATCAGAGCATGGGTTCCTATCACGATGTGCATATTACCGGAGGCCAGTTCCTTCAGAACAGCTTCCCGCTTTTTTCCCTTTACACTGCCGGAAAGGTATCCGACGCTGATCCCCAGGTCGTCGGCCAGCGATTTGATATTGTCGTAATGCTGTTGTGCTAGTATCTCGGTAGGGGCCATCATGCAGGACTGAAAGCCGTTGTCGGCAGCCATCAGCATAGACATCAGGGCAACCACTGTTTTGCCTGACCCCACATCTCCCTGTACCAGGCGATTCATCTGTTTGCCGGCAGCCAGATCATTTCTGATTTCCTTCAGTACTCTTTTCTGGGCACCAGTGAGATCGAAAGGCAGTTTTTGATGGTAAAAATTGTTAAAAAAATCGCCTATTTTGCCGAATACAAAGCCTCTCAAAGCCTCTTTGCGCCTTGTCCTCAATTGCAGCAATCTTAACTGCAGATAGAATAGTTCCTCAAACTTCAGGCGGCGTGTGGCCGCATCCAGATCACCCTGATTTTCCGGGAAATGAATTTTTGAAACAGCAGTCCAGCGAGGCAAAAGCCGGAATTTTTCCATCAGTCCATCGGGCAGTGTTTCTGGCAAATCGGTTGCAGACAGACTGTCCAGCAGCCCCCGGGTCAGTTTGCGAATCCCTTTGGCATCGAGCCCCTTTCTGGCCAGTTTCTCGGTACTCGGATATACCGGCTCCAGAGTTCGTGGCTTGGCTCCCAGCGCTTCCGGACTCACCTCTTCCATTTCGGGATGAGTAATATTCAGTCGCCCGTTAAATTCGCTGAGGCGCCCGAACACAATGTACTCTTTCCCGGTCTGCAGCGACTTGTCGAGCCATTGCAATCCCTGAAACCAGACCAGTTCAATCAGTCCCGTCTCGTCGCGCAAACTGCCCACGAGCCTGCGTGCACGACCGTCGCCCAGCGTCTCGAGCCGACGCAGGATACCCCTGATCTGTACCGTTTCCCCGTCAGTATGCAAATCGCGGATACTGTGAAAACGCGTACGGTCAACATACCTGAATGGCAGATGAAACAGCAGGTCGCGCACTGTGAAAATACCGAGCTCGGTGCGCAGCGCATCGGCGCGTTGCGGACCAACTCCCTTCAGGTATTCAATGTTTGAGTCGAGTGCAGGCACTGGTATATGGCGTTTGGTGGTTGACTTCCTACAAAGTTAAAGGAAACAGACTGATTTGTCAACACATCACACAGCTGTTTTCAACGAATCAGCCTGTAATTTCTGTATTCGCCGGGGCGCCAGCCGGTTATTTGCTCTACAAACCGCGAAAGCTTTTCCTTGAGCGACCACCTGACCCGAACAGGATCGCTCTCGAAATGCCAGTTCCGGGCATGTATGCGGGGCTCCATCACAGCGGGATGAGTGCCCTTGAACAACTCCAGTGGCTCCGATCCGTCGTAAACAAAGGTTTCAGATTGACCAACCTGTTTCTCCACACCCTCGTCAGTCATGTACAGGCGGTGAAATCCAAACTGCTTCTGCTGCTGTGCCGGGGGATCCCTTACCCAGCCGTAATGATGAATATGCGCATCAATCAGACGGACGTTCAGCTTTCTGTCCCCTGAGTCCGTATGGATTCTGAACCCCTGTGCATCTTTGTATGAAAATATCCGGCGATTATTGCGCACGATCCGCACCTCCCTTCTGTACCACATACGGCTGATACCTGTATAATCATAGGAGCCATAAAAATGCCGGTAATTGAAGAGAAACCCCTCGGTTTCCGTATCGTTCAGAAACCGTTCCATGGCAGAGCGAATAACCGGAAGCTCTGCTTCATGCACACATTCATCGCCCTGAATGTATAAACACCAGTCGTACCCTGCAGGTATTGCTCCGAATGCCTTGTCGGTTTCCTGTGCGAGTACGCGCCCTCCCTCCCGCAGGGAATCATCCCATACGGTTTGGATAATGTGTATTTTCGGACTTCCGATACTCCGGACAAGATCAAGCGTATCGTCGTCGGAATTACCAACGGCCACTACAAAATAGTCACAAAGCGGCAAGACGGACGTGATTGCCTCCACGACGGGGTATTCATAGCGCAGCGCATTTCTGACGAAGGTAAAACCGGCAACTTTCATACTTGATTGCTCTAAAGAAAAAGGGAGCGCCTGGAAAGTATTCCTTCCTGGGCGCTCCCGGTACTGACGAAATTCAGCATTTACTTCGCAGCAAATTCGGCGCGTATCTTGTTCAGTGCACTGCCCGACTTCACCCAGTCAATCTGCTGATCGTTATAGGAGTGATTCACCGCGAATGTTTCTGAAGTGCCATCGGCATGATCCAGACGGATTTGCAGTGGTTTGCCGGGTGCGAACGACTCGAAACCGAGCAATGTCACCCTGTCGTCCTGGCGAACCTTGTCGTAGTCGGCAGGATTGGCGAAAGTAAGCGCCAGCATACCCTGCTTTTTCAGGTTTGTCTGGTGAATACGGGCAAATGATTTGACCACCACGGCCTTGACACCGAGGTAACGCGGCTCCATGGCAGCATGTTCGCGGGATGAGCCCTCTCCGAGGTTCTCTTCCCCGAAAATGATGGTTCCGATTCCTTTTTTCTGGTAGTGACGGGCACTGGCCGGCACCTCCATGTAATCGCCCTTGTCCACGTTGTACACCTTGTTGCGCTCTCCGTTGAAGAAGTTTTCAGCTCCGATGTAGCAGTTGTTGGAAATATTTTCGAGGTGACCGCGGAACTTCAGCCACGGACCAGCCATGGAAATATGGTCGGTAGTACACTTGCCCTTCGCCTTGATCAGCACGCGCATGTCTTTCAGTTCATCGTTCGTGATTGGCTTGAACGGCTTGAGCAGTTGCAGTCGCTGACTGTCTTTGGCAACAGCTACCTTGATAGCTCCCTTGGCGGGAGCCACATACCCGGCATCCTCCACGGCAAATCCGGCCTTGGGAAGTTCTATACCTTTCGGAGGGTCCAGTTTGACCGCTTCCCCTTTGCTGTTTACCAGCGTTCCTTTCTTCGGATTGAAGGTCAGGTCGCCCGCAATGGCAAAGGCCGTAACAATCTCGGGAGAGGCTACAAAAGCGTGTGTATTCGGATTTCCATCGTTGCGCGATGTGAAGTTCCGGTTGAAAGAAGTCATGATAGAGTTCGGGCGCTTCATGTCGTCCATGTGGCGAGCCCACTGACCGATACAGGGGCCGCAGGCATTGGCCATCACAACTCCGCCGATTTTTTCAAAGTCTTTCAGCAGTCCGTCGCGCTCGGCCGTGTAGCGAATCAGCTCGGAACCCGGTGTGATAGTAAACTCTGCTTTCACATCAATACCCTTCTCGGCAGCCTGACGAGCCAGCGATGCCGCACGGGTCAAGTCTTCATAACTGGAGTTGGTGCAGGAACCGATAAGCCCTACTTCCAGTTTGGCGGGGTATTTATTTTTCTTGACTGCTGCTGCAAATTTGGAGAGCGGCCATGCCAAGTCCGGCGTGAACGGACCATTGATGTGCGGCTCCAGTTTGCTCAGATCAATCTCGATAACCTGATCGAAATACTTTTCAGGATTTTCATAGCACTCCTGGTCGCCTGTCAGGTAGGGAGCAATTTTATTGCACAGATTGGCAATCTTGCTGCGTCCTGTAGCTTTCAGGTAGCGCGCCATGCTTTTGTCGTAACCAAACGTAGAAGTTGTTGCGCCAATTTCCGCACCCATATTACAGATGGTACCCTTTCCGGTTGCGCTCATGCTTTGAGCGCCCGGACCGAAATACTCCACGATAGCTCCGGTACCACCTTTTACGGTGAGAATGCCTGCCACTTTCAGGATTACATCTTTGGGAGAAGCCCATCCGCGCAGTTTACCGGTCAGTTTGACACCAATCAGTTTGGGCATCTGAAGTTCCCAGGCCATACCGCTCATGGCATCCACGGCATCGGCACCACCAACGCCAATGGCCAGCATACCCAAACCACCGGCATTCACGGTGTGCGAGTCAGTTCCAATCATCATGCCACCGGGAAACGCATAGTTTTCGAGGACAATCTGGTGAATAATACCGGCTCCCGGCTTCCAGAAGCCAATACCATACTTTTGGGATACGGTGCTCAGGAAGTCAAAAACCTCCTTGTTCTTGTCCAGCGCCACAACCATATCTTTCGAAGCGCCGTTTTCGGCGGTAATCAGGTGGTCGCAGTGAACGGTGGAGGGCACAGCCACTTTTTTGCGGCCGCAGGTCATAAACTGCAGCAGCGCCATCTGTGCCGTGGCGTCCTGCATGGCCACCCGGTCAACCTGAAAGAATACATAGTCGCTTCCGCGCTTGTAGTCGGTCAGCGGATTGTCGCTGTGCAGGTGAGCAAACAGAATCTTTTCAGAAAGTGTCAGCGGACGGTTTAATTTGGCTTTGGCCGCGTCAACGCGGGCAGAGAAGGTAGCGTAGTGCTCCTTCAGCATCTTCAGATCGAATATCGTAGAGGCCATTACATTAATTTTTTGTCAAAAAACGCGCAAATGTAGTCAGATTTCACGCTAAAATGAACCCGAATACAGAATAAAAGTTCTCAAAAACCGACAGATTTAGAGGATTTCCAGATAAACAGCCCCCTCTGTGCACAAACAGTACATCCGCACAAAGCAGTTCCGGGTTTTTTGAAGGGGAAATCACTCCTGATCGCGTGCGCGCCTGCGTGCATCGGCAATCGCCCAGCGAATCTTGTCGAAAGAGTAGCGACCGTCGAAGTGATCAAGAATAGGTCTTAACTGGTACGGCTCCTCAAAAAGATGAAGTGCGCCCTGAATAATGTCGCGCTCCTCCGGCTCAATCCAGCGGGATATATCCAGCGATTCTCCGTGTTCGTACATACTGGACAAATGCGAATGTATGGTGGTGACCGCCAGTCCGCGCGTCTGTGCGATATCCTCCACGCTGTTTCCGTCGCGGAACATTTCCCATGTAACAATCTGGGTGCCGCCGCGCACCTGATGCCCTTCCCCCTTCTTTTCTGCTACAAATTTTCTGATTTCCCCGATAAATACATCCCCGTACAACTGAAGTTTGCGTTCACCCACCCCTGAAATTTCCTTCATGGCATTATCGGTAACAGGATGCTTTTCTGCCATTATCTGCAGGGTGGCATCGCTGAAAATAAGGTAGGGTGGCACACCCTGTCGCTGCGCCACAGCCCGGCGCAACTGGACAAGCCGTTCGAACAGTTCTTCCCGAAGCACCTGTGTTCTGGACTTTTCTGTCGAACGAGCCACTCTTTCCTGCTGCTGCTCCTTCGGAATCGGCATGGCAAGCGGAACCTTTTTCCCTTCAAAAAGCACTTTTTTACCCTCATCGGTCACCCGAAGTCTGTGGCGATCGTCGTAAGCCACCTCAACAAGCCCAAGGTGCATCATCTGCAGCAGAAAATACAGCCAGTCGTTGTAGCTGTACTCCTTGCCTGCTCCGTAAGTCTTGATCTGATGATAGTTATTGTCGAAAATATCCCGTTTGCTGCTGCCCCGAAGTATATCCACCAGCAGACTCATACTCACCTTCTCACCCGTTCTCAGAATGGCAGAAAGTGCTTTTTGGGCAGCCACCGTACCATCGAACTGCCTCGGCGGATTCTTGCACACGTCACAGTTGCCGCAATTCCGGTCGTAAGGCTCTCCAAAATAATTCAGCACTGTTTTTCTCCTGCAAATGAGCGCCTCGGCAAACTGAAACATACGCTCCAGTTTGGCAATTTTCAACTCCTTCTGCTCCTGCGGACTGTCGCCCTGCTCGAACATGTCGCGGTACGACATCACATCGGCATAGCTGAAAAAGAGAACAGCATCGGCAGCAAGCCCGTCCCGGCCAGCTCTTCCTATTTCCTGATAATACCCCTCCATATTCCGGGGGAGATTATAGTGAATGACGAACCGGACGTTACTTTTGTCAATACCCATACCGAAGGCAATGGTAGCACATACAATCGGCACACGATCATTGATAAAATCCTCCTGTGTCTGACTTCTTTTGGCAGCAGGCATGTCTGCATGATAGTACGCAGCGCGGAAACCTTTCTGATTGAGTTTTTCGGCCAGTATTTCGCAGTTTTTCCGCGACAGGCAGTAAATAATGCCTGATTGACGGGGGCGTTCTTTCAGAAATGCCACAATCTGCTCGAACCGCTTCTGACCGGAAGCTACTGTCAGGCTGATATTGGGCCGGTCGAAAGAAGCTATAAAAGTAGCCGGATCGTTGAGCTCCAGCTGACTGACGATATCCTTGCGGGTCAGTTTGTCGGCGGTTGCCGTAAGCGCAATCATCGGAACGCCGGGGTACTGTTCCTTGAGAAACTTCAACTGGGTGTATTCTGGTCTGAAATCGTGGCCCCATGCGGATATACAGTGCGCCTCATCAACAGCAAACAAGCTGATTTTAAGTCGTTTAAGCAGTGGCTGAAAACCCTGCGATACCATTTTTTCGGGGCTGACATACAGGATCCTGATATGGCCATCAAGCGCTGCATCTTCCACCCGCCGGATCTGGGCAGCATCCATGGAACTGTTGATGTAAGCAGCGGAAATACCGTTGGCGCTCAGCCCCTCAACCTGATCTTTCATGAGGGCTATGAGCGGACTGATGACAACGGCTGTTCCTTCGAGGGTAACTGCCGGAATCTGATAACAGATACTTTTGCCGCCACCGGTCGGCATCAGCACCAATACATCCCGGTTGTCGTAAACAGCCTGAATAATATCGGCCTGTAATGGCCTGAACTGGTCGTAACCAAAGTACTTTTTAAGGGCCTGAGTAGCATTCTGGAGCGTCATTCTAATGATTTTTGAGGTGACTGGTGAAATTTGTCTTCAAAGTTAATCACTTTTTGGCATTGAAGCAACCTCATCGTCACAATGATTTCCAAATAACAAGGCCAACTACCGCTGTTCCGACGTACCTTTGCAGTACCGGAGCTGTTTCTCCGGGCGCTGGCAGCAACGCCACGTTTCCAATTTTCAATTTACAGATCATGACCAACACTCTTTTGTTCCTCAGCCAGTTGGGCGCCACCGAGTTTCTCCTCATCTTTCTGGTAGTGGTATTGCTCTTTGGAGGCAAAAAGATACCCGAACTCATGCGCGGCCTCGGAAAGGGTATCCGCGAGTTCAACAATGCCAAAAATGCAGTGGAAGACGAAATCCGTCAGGGTATGCGCGAAACTGACAAAAAGAGCATTGACAACTAGGAACTCGCCCGGGATTTAATGCCTATGGCAGAAAAATCCCCAACATGTTCTGATTACTGTTTCCGGGCGGAAAAGTTCTGAATTGTCCGCCCGGAACCAGACTTCATCAAAACGGGATATCCTCGTCGTTCATTTTTGATGGACGAGTAACAACTGTTGGCTGAAACGGACCTGCCAGCGGATTATTCCCCGCAAAATCGTCGAGATTGGCGAATTTGGCGAAGGTATCCAGAAAGCGCATGCGCACTGTGTCAAGCGCACCGTGGCGGTGTTTCGCCACGATGAACTCGGCTATCCCCTTCAGGCTCTGGCCACTCTCGTCCTCCAGGATCTGGTAGTATTCCGGGCGATAGATGAATGCAACAATATCTGCATCCTGCTCGATACTTCCTGATTCACGAAGGTCGCTCAACTGCGGCCGCTTGCTCCCTCCGCGCACCTCCACTGCACGACTCAGCTGAGAAAGTGCTATAACTGGTATGTTCAATTCTTTGGCAAGACTCTTCAGCGCCCTCGAGATACCGGCTATTTCCTGTTCACGGTTACCGCCCTTTCCCTCCGTGGAACCGGTCATCAACTGCAGGTAATCAATAATCACCATCTGTATATCGTGCTGCTGTTTCATGCGGCGGCACTTGGCCCTCAATTCAAAAATATTGATTGCGGGAGTATCATCAATAAAAATAGGTACCGTGCTGAGTCGTTCCACAGTGGTCTGCAGTTGCTGCCATTCGTAGTCTTCCAGCTTGCCGTTTCGCATTTTACTGCCTGCAATCTCGGCCTCCATGGAGATAAGTCGCTGTACCAGCTGCGTACTGGCCATCTCCAGCGAGAAAAGTGCCACGCCCTTGCCAAAATCTCGCGCAGCATTCAGGGCGACGGCAAGAACCATGGCCGTTTTACCCATACCCGGGCGCGCGGCCACAATAATCAGGTCGGAAGGCTGCCAGCCGGACGTAAGCCTGTCAAGCTCAGTAAATCCGGTAGGTACTCCCGTCAGACCATCTCCCTTCTGGGTCAGCTCCTCTATCTGTTTGAGTACTTTGGAACTCAGCGATCCCATGGACTCGTAACTCCGGCTCAGGTTATTCTGCGTAATGGCAAAGAGTCCCTTCTCCGCATCGTCGAGCAGATTGAAAACATCTGTTGTATCCTCGTAGGCATCTCGAATCACATTCGTACTCACCCGGATCAGTTCGCGCTGTATGTGCTTCTGGGCTATAATCCTCGCGTGATATTCGATATTGGCAGCGGAGGCCACCCGATGCGTCAGCTCCACGAGATAATACCCGCCACCGGCCTTTTCCAGATCACCGCTTTTTTTCAACTCCTCAGTGACCGTAAGCAGATCAACCGGATTCGAGCGCTCAAAGAGGCGAATGATTGCGCGATAAACAAGCTGATGCCCTTCCGTGTAAAAACTCTCCGGACGAAGTATGTCCATGACCATCGGAAGCGCGTCGCGATCAAGCATCAGAGCACCCAGCACAGCCTCTTCCAGTTGAACAGCCTGGGGCTGCACCTTTCCGAAAACATAGGTGGATAAGCCCTCGCCATTCTGCGGATTCCGGCGCCTGCCGCGGTCGGCCGACGACTGATAGTTCGATTTGTTATCTGATTCTGCCATAACGCAGCAAATTTAACCGTCAAAACTGAGAAAACATTACTTTTGAAACAATTGGTATTGTTAATAATGTGGATAAGTAAACAAATCAATGTGGATAACCCCTAAAACTACCGTAGTTATCAACATCGAATTGCGGTTACCAACATGCTTTATGGATTAACATTAAATTCATATTTAATTGAAAAGCATATATTTATAAAAAATGACCTTCAAAAAATGCGGGTTACAGCGGTACTTTTTCTACTCGTATCATATATTTTTCAACAGTGTAAAAATTTATCCGGGACTTTTTAAAGGGTGAAATCCAGACAAAATACGGAAGGAATGCCGGCACAAAAAAGCGCATGAAAAAAGCCGCTTCTCCGAAAAGAAGCGGCTCTTTTGTTGGGCCACAAGGACTCGAACCCTGAATAACAGAACCAAAATCTGCTGTGTTACCATTACACCATGGCCCAATCGCTTTCAAAAGCGGGTGCAAAATTACACGGCATTTTCAATTCTGCAAAATGATTTTGCAAAAAAATTGAAATATTACTGACGGTACCAATACTGGGTTCTGTAGAAGGGCCCGATAGAGCCTCTTACCACCAGCACATTGGGATCGCCTTCTTTCAGCCACATTTTGCAGCCATACCACTTCCCTTTTTCAGGATCGAGGATGCTGCCTCCCTGATAATAGCCTTCATTCTTTTGCATATTCACCACCACAATCATACCCATAATAGGCTGATTATAGCGTTCTCCGGGACATTTGTCGCAGCGTTTGTCGGGTGCCGACTTCAGCAGTTTGACTACTTTACCGTACAGTTTTCCGTCGCCGTCAAAAAGCTCGAGGTGACTTTTGGGCTCTCCGGTTTCATCATCAATGGTTTTCCAGACGCCGGTTACTGTCTGTGCTCCCGCAGCGAGCGATAGCGCCAGACAGAGTAAAAATGTTATTCCGTACTTCATGTTGCTGTTGGTTTGGTATAAATCAGTGAACAGATATAGTATGGCACCGGGGTACCCCCGCCACACAATCCGTAAAAGTAAAAAGCCTTTCCCGTGCATTATGCCCGCGGAAAGACTTTTTGTAAAAAAATGGCATTATTTACCTGCCAGTTTTTTCAGTATCGTGCTCACTTTTTTGAGCTTCGGACGGCTTTTGCCGTGTGAACCGCGGCGGATTTTACCGCGCTTGGACCTGAAATCTCCTTTACCCATTGGTATCAGAAAGTATTGATGGTGAAAAAATAAGGAGCAAAGTTATACCAATGACGGCAAGCTTTGCCCTTTTGATGTCAAAAAATTACTGTCATGAAGGTTTTACCGGTGCATACATGGCAAACCGGGCCACTCCGATACGCTGCAGAAAGTGGCAGAGGGATACACGCAGTACACCCAGACCATACTTCATACTCCTCCTGAAATTGATACTGGAAGCCTCTTCGAAGTATTTGGTCGGGCAGGTCACCTCGCCGATGTCGAAGCCGGCGTAAACAATCTGCGACAGCATCTCGTTGTCAAAAACGAAATCGTCGGAGTTCAGGTTGTAGTGAATGCCCTGCAATACTTCGCGACTGAACGCTCTGTAGCCTGTATGATACTCCGACAGTTTGTACCTTATCAGCAGGTTCTGAGAGAAGGTCAGAAAGCGGTTGGCAACATACTTGTACATAGGCATCCCTCCTCTCAGTGCACCCATACCCAGAATACGCGAACCCAGCACCACGGGATATAAATCCTCGCCGATGATATTCACCATGCTCGGAATCAGTTTTGGCGTGTACTGGTAATCGGGGTGCAGCATAATCACGATATCAGCGCCGATTTCGAGCGATTTGTTATACAGTGATTTCTGGTTTCCGCCGTAACCTTTGTTCTTTTCGTGAACGATAACATGTCCGATACCGAGTGAACGAGCCAGTTCAGCTGTATTGTCACGGCTGTGATCGTCACAGAGTATGACCTCATCCACCAGATCGAAGGGGATCTCTCTGTATGTCTGTTCCAGTGTTTTGGCTGCATTGTAGGCCGGCAGCACAACGACCACTTTTTTACCCTTGTACATAATCAAGATTTGGCCTTGGCCGATTTTTTTGCTGCCTTCGGTTTTACTTCAGGCGCAGGTTGCTCCGTCACCTCCTCCGTTTCGGGTACGGCAGCTGTTTCTGAAGTGGCAGCTTCGGCCTTCGCAGCAGCAAGAATACCCTTCTCGTACATGAAACCGTACCACTTGATACACTTTTTGATGTCGTTGATGTGCACCCTGTCCCGGTCATGATCAGGCAAAATAGCACTGAAGTAATCGCGCAACTCACCGGATGAAGCGTTTACGCTTGCCGGAGGTAGCGTTTCGTGCTGGTCAAACATTTTTTCAAAGACATCAACAAGTGGCACGGTGCCCTCGCCCTCGTTGGTGTAGGTGTAAATGGCTACCGTAGCCAGTGGAGTAATTTGCCCCTGCCTTGACGAAACAAAGCGTGTGCGACCCTCATTGCGGTCTTCAATGATAACTCCGTCGCCACGTGTGGCAACGAGCTTGTGTACCCCCGGAACACCGGAGATGACGAGAAATTTGTCAAGATTCATAGTAATGGTTAAATGGTCATGATTTCTTTTTCCTTGCCTGCAACAATCTGGTCTGTCTGTTCGACAAACTTGTTCACCAGATCCTGCAACTCTGCCTCCTTGCGCTTGCCAGCGTCCTCGGGGAAGCCATCCTTGACGGCCTTCTTGATGTGATCGAGCGCCTTGTGACGGGCATTTCTGATACCCACCTTGCTCTCCTCACCGGCATGCTTGCCCTTTTTCACCAGCTCCTTGCGGCGTTCCTCCGTGAGTGGAGGCACCGAAAGCCTGATGACCTCGCCATCGTTGGACGGCGTAATACCCAGATTGGCGTTAATCAGCGCCCGCTCAATGGTACCGAGCAAATTGCGCTCCCAGGGCTGAATGACAATGGTACGGGCATCCGCTACCTGAAGGTTGGCTACCTGGGCAAGTGGAGTAGGCGAACCATAATACTCTACGGTCACATCTGTAACCAGTGATACGGACGCCTTTCCGGTGCGCAGTTTCACCAGTTCGTGATTCAGGTGCTCAAGCGCTTTTTCCATTTGGGCCCTGGCATCAGCCATGGCCTTGTTGACTTCTTCCATATTATCAGATCAAATTCAGTAGTAATTTGACAAAACCGACCCGGGCCGGCTTTGCTGTTGTCAGATTTCGACGCAAATTTCAGAAGTTTTGATGAAAGGATTACTTAAATTTATCTTACTTCGTACCTTCGGCCCCAACATGCCCGAATTGCAGGAAATTAGAAGCACTCTTTCCAGAATTGACAGGCTGGAACGCGAGATTGGTCTGAAGCAGCTTCAGATCAACAGCCTGCTTACTATCACGCAGGCAATCAATGAAAATGTACCGGCAGAAGACCTTTTCAAGATGTATGGCGCTTTTCTCCGGTTTGAAATGGCCATCCGAAAGATGGCGCTCTTCTTCCGGGAAAATCAGACCTGGGAGTGCAAAATTTCTTCCGGCGTGGATGAGGCACTCTTCCAGCCCGACATCAGCGCCGACTTGTCCAGGTTCCGCTCAACGCAAGGCCTCAGTGACGACAGTCACCCGGTTTTCCGCGAATTTGATCTGGTTATCCCCATCATGCACAAAAATTCCGCCATCGCCTACGCATTTCTCGGCGGTTTCCGCGATGAGGACGATGTGTATAGCAAGGTGCAATTTGTAACCACTATTACCAATATTATCGCTGTTGCTATCGAAAATAAACGCCTGTTCAAAAGTCAGGTGCAACAGCAAATCGTTAACCGCGAGGTCGAGCTGGCCGCTGAAATCCAGCGCGCACTCGTGCCGGGAAGAATGCCCTCCAGCAAAGGTTATCAGTTATCGGGCATCTACCGCCCTCACTTCGCTGTAGGCGGTGATTATTACGATGTCGTCGAATTCCCCGATGGCCAGATTGCCTTCTGTATCGCCGATATCACCGGCAAGGGTGTGTCTGCAGCTCTCCTCATGGCTAACTTCCAGGCTAATTTCAGGGCACTCGTATCGCGACGCCCCGCCCTCGAAGAGCTTGTCCGCGAAATGAATGAGGCTGTATTCCGCGTAACCCAGGGCGACAAATTTATTACTTTCTTCGTGGCCCGGTATGATACCGCCGCCCGGACACTCCACTACGTCAATGCGGGTCATATTCCCCCATTCATGATTATGAACGGGGTCATAACCACACTCCGCAATGGAGCCACTTCCCTCGGATGGCTCCCCGAACTGCCTTTCCTCGAAATAGGTGAAGTGAAAATTTCCGACCAGGCACTTATATTTACTTTCACCGACGGCCTCACGGAAGCAAGAAATTCACATGGCGACGAATTCGGGGAAGAAAGACTGGCCACTTTCCTCAGGGAACATGAAAATGATGACCCGGAAACACTTAACTCCAGACTGATTCAGCACGTGGAACTTTTCCGCGGACGCGAGCCGTGGCCCGACGATATCACCCTGCTAACCTGCAAATTGTTCTGACCACATAAATATGAAAAACGAAGACCCTTTCCTCACCACGGTAAACGGCCAGCACGAATTCAATATTACCCCCGAAAATGCGCTTAATCTGGATGTGGTCGCCGAAAAAGACGGCTTTCTCCACGTCATCATGAACAACAGGGCTTACAGAGCCGAACTGATCAGTTCAGACGATGCCAGCCACGTGTTCGTGATCAAAATTGATGGAAATGAATATACGGTGAATATCGCTGACAAATACGACCGCCTCGTAAGTCAGCTCGGACTGAAGGTCGGCGGGCATCAGAAAGCCAATCAAATCAAGGCGCCCATGCCGGGCCTGGTGCTCAACGTACTCGTGGAAGCCGGACAAGAGGTGTCAAAAGGGGATGCGCTCCTTATACTGGAAGCCATGAAAATGGAAAATGTCATCAAAGCTTCCGGTGACGGAAAGGTCAGGTCGGTGAAAGTCAAAAAAGGAGACGCCGTGGACAAGGGGCTTCTGCTTGTTGAAATGGAATAATCTATCCCTCGCTCCATCGCCTGACTACATAGTCTGTACGGTCGTGACTGTCGTTGCCGCCGTAAATAAGAGTTCTCGATTTCACCTTACCCCCGGCTATCTCTGAAAAATAATTCATTCCACTCAGTAGTTTGGGTAAAATAGTCTGCGTGGACTTCACCTCGAAAATATCGAAACCACCGGCGCGTCTGGTGAGCAAATCAATTTCATGCCCGTGTGAATCTCTCCAGAACCAGTAATCTCGCAAGAGATACTGATGGTGATTTTTTTTCACCAGATTGGCAATAACCAGATTTTCAAATAAACTGCCCGTCAGTACAGGATCATCCAGATCTTGCCGGTCTCTCAGACCCAAAAGAAAACATGCTAACCCTGTATCGTAAAAGTACAGTTTAGGTGTTTTCACAATGCGCTTGCTGAAGTTCTCGTAGTAGGGTGGCAGCAGAAACAGGATATAGCTGCTTTCAAGTATGGAAATCCAGGCTCTGGCTGTTGGTTGTGAAATGCCACATTCCACGGAAAGATTGCTCAGATTGAGTAATTGTCCTGTACGGGCTGCACAAAGTCCCAAAAAATTCCGGAACAGACGCATGTCGTGAACTCTCGACAAGGCACTAACATCCCGATCGAGGTAAGTCTGCAGATAGTTATTGTAGAACACAGGTGGTTCAATACCCCTGTCGTAAACCGCCGGATAAAAACCACTAAAAATCAGGGATTTCCAATCAGTAGCAGAAATCCCGGCAGTAGCAAGCTCCTGTGAATCAAGTGGTAACAGCCTGAAAATGGCAACCCGGCCGGCAAGACTCTGGGTTAGCCGATCCAAAAGATGAAAATTCTGAGACCCCGACAGTATGTACTGCCCCATCTGACCGTCTGCATCCACTTTGGTCTGAAGATATGAAAACAGTTCCGGAACACGCTGTACCTCGTCTATTATCACACGGGAATCATATCTGGCCAAAAAGCCGTTCGGATCTCTTTCAGCAAAATAGCGATTATCCGTATTCTCCAGTGATACATAACGATAACCCGGCAGCATGTTCTTTAGCAGGGTAGTTTTGCCCGACTGGCGCGGACCGGTGACAGCCAATACGGGATATTTTGAAATCAACGACTGTATTACGCCCTCTATTACTCTCGGGAAATATGCCATTTTTCTCACTTTTAAAGTACAAATATAGTATATTTTGAATTTGCACAGAAAATTTCTTCAATTTGCACAAGTTTTATTTTGAATTTGCACAGAAAATTTCTTCAATTTGTACAAACAAGCGGAATATAAATGGCATCAGCAGACATATCATACTAAACAGCACACAAGATTCGTTTACTATCATAACTTGTTCAGGATTCTCTGCCGTTGGCAAAAACAGGCAGATTTTTTGTCAGTTTTTGCGTTTTTGAAGGCGCATAGCCGGTGCTACGCAACTGAAAAAAGGTGAAAAATGGCGAAAAATGAG
>Ga0172372_10002591_pt1 | contig 27327 bp, 28 predicted proteins | sample LakKiv5m_2_FD_114544 | JGI IMG/M metagenome (GOLD analysis project Ga0172372, IMG submission 114544) | Freshwater microbial communities from Kabuno Bay, South-Kivu, Congo - kab_092012_9.5m | ecosystem: Environmental > Aquatic > Freshwater > Lake | place: Democratic Republic of the Congo...
CCCGCGGGATCCCGAACTTGTCGGCGAAGTAGCGGAGCGTCCCCGCCACCGCCCCCCAGCTCCCACAGACGCTCGTCTTGGAGACCCGCGCCTCGTCCCCCGTCACCGTCTCCTCGTCGATCACCAGACTGAACGGCATGATCCGCGCGAGGAGCTCGATGAAGCGCCGTTCGATCGCTGGCGTCGTGCGCGGCATCGTCGTGGGGAGCGGTAGCCCAACTGATCGATAGATGCTCGCCATCGCGAGTGCCGCATCCTCGATCGCCTTCACCAGGACCCCGCGCCCCTCAGCCCAGCGATGCACGCTCTCGTCGAAGAGCTGCCGCGGGAGTCCGTAGACCTCGCCGAGGTAGCCGCAGGTCTCGAACGCCTCGGCGTAGGCGTTGTAGGTCGTGAGGTGGTCCGAACCCGCGACGATGAGCCCGTGCAGGTCACGATCCTCCCGCGTCATCCGATGCAGCGACTCCACGCTCGCCATCACCGCCACATAGGGAAGGAGCGCATCGTCGCAGTGCACGAGGAGCTCGGCCCAGGGGCGATCGACCGGCATCGCCTCGACCTTCTTCCCGTAGTCGGTGAGGCGGCCTCCCTCGATGATCCCGCGGGACTCCAGGAACTGCACGGCATCGCGGTAGGAGCGCCGGTCGAGCGGGACGGGGAGATCGAGTGCGTCGGCCGCGACGCCCAGCGCCGCGCAGGTGAGGGCGACGCGCTCGGAATCCCCCGCGAGCTGGAACTCCGGCGCCGTCGGGGTGAGGTCTTGGAAGCGGATCTCACGGTCGGAGAGGATGAAGACCCGCCCCCCGGCGACCCGCCCATGCACGCGCCCCGCCATCTGCAGGATCTCGTTCGCCCCGAGATGGAGTCGCGTGAGGACGTTCCGCCCGCGCTCGACGAGGTTGGTGAAGCGAGTGTCGTCGATCACCACCGTGTCGAGCCCGCGCACATTGAGGGCGCTCTGCCCGGCGGCGGTCATCGCGAGGAGGAAGGGCTTCTCGACCTCTCCCTCGAGGAAGGGGCGGATCACGCGGATCGGTTCGCCCCCGTGGTAGAACGCCACCTGCATCTTCGGATACCGCGCCCCGACATCGGCGGCGACCTCCTCCACCCCCGCGCGCGTCGGGAGGAAGACCCCGATCCCGCGCCGCTCCTTGATCGCCTGCTGGAGGAAGCGATCGTCGAGGAATGAGGTCGGCTTCCTCCGCTCGACCACGACCTTCGCCGCCTTCTTCGGGTCGTACGCGCTCGATTCGATCACCGCCGCCGCGTGCAGATAGCGCGCGTAGAACGTGGGATCGACCGTCGCGGAGAGCCAGATGAAGCGGCACCCGGTACGCTTGCCGAGGGCGAGACAGAGCTCGAGCTCCGCCGAGGTCTGATGGATCTCGTCGATGACCAGGGTGTCGTGCGGACGGATGTCGCCATCCTGGAACCAGCGGCGGGCGATCCCCGTGGTGACGATCACCACGTTCCAGCTGGGCGTCTCCGGGGTGGCCTCGCGTTCGCGGTTCACCACGCCGACGCGGAGGGTCGTCGTGTCGAGGAGCGCGTGCGCGATGGGGCGCACGGCGAGGGTCTTCCCCGTCCCGGTCCCGGCGACGATCCCAAAGCCGGGCCGTGGGCGCTCAGGGGCAACGGCGATCCGCTCGGCGAGGGCGGTCAGCTCAGGGCCGCGGGTCGACCAGAGGAGGGTCTCGATGTCGAGGCCGAACCCGAGCTCGATGGTCTCACAGGCGGCGCGGGTCGGCGCGATGATGATGAGGCGCCCACGCGGGTCCCCCGACCGGACGAAGGCCTCGTGGTCGGGGGGGAGGTAGGGGTCGCGGACCGCGCGGAGCGGTTCGCCCGAGGGGGTTACGAGCGGTCCTCGCGCGGCTTCCGCTCATTCGGAGCCGCCGGGCGTCTGGTCTCGGGATTCACGGGACTCGCGGTCGACGCTGGTCCCGCGGGGGTGGCCGGCGAGAGCGCGGGGCTCCCGATCGGACGGCTCTCCTTGGCGCGATGCTCACGCGACTTCCGCTCGAACCGCTCCCCCGCCTCGTCCCGCTCCGATGGACCATAGAGGATGGTCCCGTTCGCCGGCTTCTGGCGGAGCGCGGTCGCGCAATCGGTCGGCGCTGGCTGCTGGGAGGCCGGCACGTCATCGATCCAGATGCGGCACCGCCCGGCGGGGGGCAACATCGAGACGGGGACGGGAGCAGTCCCAGGGGACGCCGGGGCCACCGGCTTCGCGGGGACCTCGACGGAGACGGGTCGGACCTGCGCCTCCACGAGGGAGGCGGTCCCGAGCAGCAGGAGCGAGAGGAGCAGTGGTCGCACGGAATCGGAAGGAAGGGGACGAGGATTCTTACCCAAGAGACGACCCAGGGTTCACCGGGTCAGTCCCCGAAGCTGATCCCACAGGACCGCGCGGTCAGGACCGCGTCATGGCTGGGGTCCACCCGCTTGGGGGTCGCGATGGCCTCGCGGATCGGGACCGTGACGATGTGCGGACTCTGGAGCGCCACCATCTGGCCCCACTTCCCATCGGCCACCGCCTGGACCGCCGCCGCCCCGAACCGGGTCGCCAGGAAGCGATCGTACCCGGTGGGCATCCCCCCACGCTGCAGATGCCCGAGCACCAGCGCGCGGCACTCCTTCCCTGTCCGCTGCTGAATCGACTTCGCCACCTGATGCGCGATGCCCCCGATCCGCGGCGCCTGCCCTGGCATCGACTCACCGATCAGCGAGGTCTCGCCCTGCTCATCCGTCGCCCCCTCGGCGACGACGACGATCGCGAACTTCCGACCCCGGCGATCCCGCTCCATGATCGCCTCGCACACCCGCTCGAGCCGCCACGGGATCTCCGGGATCAGGATGACATCGGCCGAGCCCGAGAGCCCGGCGTGCAGGGCGATGAACCCCGCCTCGCGCCCCATCACCTCGAGCACGAGGACCCGATCATGGCTCTCCGCCGTGGTCTGCAGCTTGTCGATCGCCTCGATCGCCGTCTGCACCGCGGTGTCGAAGCCGAAGGTCGTGATCGTCCCCGCCACGTCGTTGTCGATCGTCTTCGGCACCCCGACGATCCGCATCCCCTTGTCGACCAGCCGCTGCGCGATCGCGAGCGACCCATCCCCACCGATCGAGATCATCGCCTCGATCCCGAGGGCTCGCGCGTTGGCGATCAACTCGTCGGAGCGATCGATGCGGTCCCAGCGCCCGTCAGGACGCTGCACCGGGAAGTCGAAGGGGTTCCCGCGGTTCGTCGTCCGGAGGATGGTGCCCCCCTGATGCCCGATGCCGCGCACCGACTCCGCGGTGAGGGGGACGATCTCGTCCTCACCCAGGAGACCGAAGTAGCCACGCTTGACCCCGAGCACGCTCCAGCCACGGGAGAGCGCGGAGAGGGTGGCGGCGCGGATGACGGCGTTCAGGCCGGGGGCGTCACCGCCGCCGGTGGAGAGGGCGATTCGCATAGGGGCAGGGGTCAGGTCACAGGGGTCAGGGATCAGAGGCCGCCTCGATCAACCGCAGGATCTCCCCGGGTTGAGCGTGGCGACCGAGCCGTTTCTTGGAGAAGAGCAATCGGTCATCGAGCGTGACCTCGAAGACCCCGCCGCCGGAGGGGATCATCCCCACCTCGGCGTCAGGCCACCGGTCCCGCAGCGCGGCCGCCAGACCGACGGCCCGTGGTTCGTAGTTTCAGACGGTGCAGTATTCGATCGTGATGACCATGGTCGCGGGCTCGTGAGGGGTCAGGGGGTGTACGGGACGCCAGCGAGATTCGCGAGCGCCCGGAGCGTGGTGTCCTGTCGCGCGACCACGCCGCGCAACGAATCGAGCGAGAACTGCAACTCCGTGGTGCGATTGCCAAGGTCCTCGAGTGTGGACTGCAGGTCGAGGGTCTGCTGCATCGCGTCGAGTTGGGCCTTCGGGTCCTGATAGCACCCGCTCCCCGTGAGGAGGAGGGCGACCAACAGAGCGTGGATCCGAGAACGCGGCATGATTCGGTACCGGGTGGCAGGGGATCGGTGCGACCTCCTGGGAGAATCTACCGAACGTGGGGAGATGATTCCTCTCCCTAATCCCCCGCGACGCGGCTTCACGCTCGTCGAGCTCGTCGTGACGAGCGCCCTGATCGGCCTCCTGGCGTCCGCCGCCCTCCCGAGGGGGGCGCGCCTCCTCGATCATCTGCGGGTCCGGCAGGCGGCGCATGAGGTCTGGGCCGCCCTCTCGTTGGGGCGGAGCGCGGCGATCCATCGTGCCGCCTACACGCGGGTCATCATCGATGAGCCCGGGGGGACCCTGCACCTCCGCCACGCCGCCGACACCCTCCGCCGATGGCCGGTCGGCCCGGCACATGGGGTCACCCTCCGCGCCTCGCGCGACACCCTGACCTTCGCCCCCACCGGGCTCGGCTATGGGGCGAGCAACACGACGATCGTCGTCTCACGCGGGGCGCGGGCCGACACCCTGGTGGTGAGTCGGCTCGGGCGGGTGCGGGCGAGTTGGCAGTGAGGGATGGGCGCGCCGCGGCGGCGCGTGGCCCTCAGGGCTTGCGTAGCAAGAGGGAGAGGTTGTCGAGATAGGCCATGAAGGCCTTTCTGCCGGCTTTCGTGAGTGCGACCGAGGTGATCGGCTTACGATCACGGAAGGTCTTGTCGATGGTCACGAATCCCGCGTCCTCGAGTTTCCGGAGATGGACGGAGAGATTCCCATCGGTGGTATCGAGATGCGCCTTCAGGGTCCCGAAGTCCGCGGCCTGCGCACCGATCAGATACGCCATGACGCCGAGGCGAATACGGCCGTGGATCACATCGTCCAGCGCGTTGACATCGAACGCGGTCACTGGATCAGGCCCGAGAACGGGAGAGATCCAGTGCGCGCGCCTCACGGTTCAGACGCAGGCCGGGGACGACCGCCGTGAGGAGGAGCGCGATCGCATACGCGAGGTACTCCTGGCCCGTCCCCATGAGGAGCCCAAGGACGGGCACGGTCAGGAAGGCGAAGAAGGCGTTCACCTGCATCCACCCGCGGCCGGTCATGCGGGCGGCGAGGACCCAGGCCGCCCCATAGAGGCTCAGCACCTGGAGCAGGATCGTGTTGATCAACGCGAAGTCCCGTTGGCGGACGGCGAGGACGGTGACGCCGATCCAGAAGGCGAAGATGGCGAAGCCGACGCCGGTCCAGACCGAGTTGACCGCCTGATTGCGCACCGTCTCTACCCGCCCACGATCCTGCGCGATCAGATAGGCCAGGTGGACCGCGAAGGCCACACCCGCGACGAGCCAGAGGATGGTGGCCTGCGTCGGCCCGAGCCCCACGAGATTCCGCACGACAGGCCACTGGGAGAGGCTCGCCGCCGCGAACCATCCGCCGCCCGCCACGAGATAGGGCCCGGCCATCAGCGGGGCCTCCTGTCCCGCCTTGGCGAGATCGCGGAGATAGGAGAGATCGGCGGCGGCGGTCGAGGTCGTCTGGGTCATCTACGCTTCCTCCCAAGGGATACGCCCGGCAGGGCACCATAAGTACTGATATTACAAGTACTTTAAAATTTAAAGACTCAAGGCGCAAGTGGCTGCGACTCCACTTCCCCTAGGTCCCGAAGTCGAACCCCGACACCGAGATCCGAGGGATCTCCTGCCCGATCACCCGCTCCACCGTGCGCACCATCCCGATCTCGTCCGCGCACATGAAGGTGAAGGCATCCCCTTCCTTGGCCGCGCGCCCGGTGCGCCCGATCCGGTGCACATAATCCTCGGCCTGCTGCGGGACGTCGTAGTTGATCACATGCGTGATCCCCGAGATGTCGAGCCCGCGCTGCGCGATGTCGGTCGCGACGAGGATCTTGGTCGTCCCCGCCTTGAAGCGCGCGAGCGCCTGCTCCCGCTGCCCCTGCGACTTGTCGGCATGGAGGGCGTCGGCGGTGTACCCCGCCTCGGCCAGATGCTGGACCACCCGATCGGCGCCATGCTTGGTCCGCGTGAAGACGAGCACCGAATCCTCGACGTCGAGGGACTTCACGAGGTGCACCAGGAGCTCGGTCTTCTTGTGCTTGGGGACCGGATAGACGTAGTGCCGCACCGTCGCCGCTGCCTGCGAGCGCCGCCCCACCTGCACCACCTGCGGCTTGCGCAGATACTTCCGCGCGAGCGCCTCGACCTCGGGGGGCATGGTCGCCGAGAAGAGGAGGGTCTGCCGATAGGGGTGGATCTGCGCGACGATCTTGTTGATCTGCGGCGCGAACCCCATGTCGAGCATGCGATCGGCCTCGTCGAGGACCAACACCTCGAGGTCGTCGAAGATCACATGCTGCTTCTCGAGATGATCGATCAGGCGACCCGGCGTGGCGACGATCACGTCGACCCCGGCGCGGAGCGCGGCGGTCTGCGGCTCATAGCCGACCCCGCCGTAGATCGAGATCACATCGAGTCCGGTCCCCTCCCCGTACTTCTGGAAGCTCGCCTCGACCTGCTGGCAGAGCTCACGCGTCGGCGTGAGGATCAGCGCACGCGTGCGCTTCGGTCCCCCGAGCAACCGCTCGATGATCGGGATCGTGAAGGCCGCGGTCTTCCCCGTCCCGGTCTGCGCGAGCCCCATCAGGTCGCGCCCCTTGAGGGCGAGCGGGACCGCCTGCGCCTGGATCGGCGTGGGGCGCTCGTAGCCGGCGCGCGCGAGCGAGGCGAGCATCGGCGCGCTCAGCCCCAGGTCCGCGAAGGTGATCTCGGTTGTGCTCGCCTCGGCTTGGGCGAGGGTCAATCCCGTACTCATCCGTTAGATCAGCTCCACCGGACGTCCCGAGAGTCGGGCGATGAGGCCGATGCGGAAGGTCACATCGGTCCACCGCTCCTCCCCACCCTGCACCTGCTCGAGCGGGAACATCGGCCAGACGTACGGATTCGAGGTCTTGGGGAGGGTGGTCCCCTTGTTGTGCGGATGCCAGATGCCGCGGCGATCGCAATCGTCGACGAAGCGCTCGTACATCTTGGTCCAGGTCTCGTTGCGCTTGAGGAAGCCCAGGCGCGCCATCAGCTCGAGCCAGGCGAGCGCCGCCGGGATGTCGTGCTCCACGGCGTTGCGGTGCGGGAGATGATCGCCGAGCACCACCTGTGGGACGTTCACGAGCTGGGTGCCGACGAGCTGCACCGGCTCCTGCCGCGGGAGGGGGCGGCTGAGATAGGCGTAGAGGAGCTCCATCGCCTCGTGATACTCCCCCTGGAAGAGGGGCATGTGCGCGATGAGATGGAGCGCGTGGAAGGTCGGCGGCGCCGCCTCGGGGTGGAGCACCTGCTTGTTCCCCACGCGGATCCACGGCTTCTCCGCGAGCGGGGAGCGCAGGAACTCGGCGATCCGCTCGATGGTGCGCCGCGCGAGTCCGCGGAGTCGGGGATCCCCCTCGAATCCTGCGCCGGCTAGTGCCGCACCGGCGGCCTCACGGACCGTACGACGCTGGGCGAGGATCAGCTCCTCCTCGACCTTCGCCTTGCTGGGCGCGAGCTCGAAGAGGTTGGCGCGATCGGTGTCCTCCTGCAGGAGCCGGAAGAGGACACGCCGCGTGTGGACGAGGGGGGGGGCGTCCTTATCCCAGCCATACTCCGTCAAGCGGCGGAAGGCCGGGACGGTCCCGACCCCCTCGAAGTGCGTGGCCCGAACCGACGGGGTGGCGAGGATCGACTGATTCCAGACCCCATTGATGTCGGCTTGGAGGGCGAGCTCGATCGCGGGCCGATAGGTGTACGGGAGGTTGCTCCACGCCGGAGTCACCTTGTCGCCGAGCTCTGCCACCTCGGTTATGGCTCGATACTGTACCGGTGGTGCCGCATTATTGAGCAGCCATTCCAGCGGAAAATCGACCGCTGGTGGGGGCGGCGGGGGCGGCGCAAAGATCGAAACCGGGGTGACCACCGGCATTGGCACTGCAGGTTCTCTTTCCATAACGCCATGGAATACAAGGAGATGACACGCAAGATTGACCCTGCCGCAGCAGGGCGCCCATAACGATACACCGGACCGGACATTTCGCTAGGCTCTTCGCCTCCTATTCGGGTGTATTTCGATGATCTGGACCGAATCGCTCCCCCGGTCCCCTGACCCCTGTCCCCTGACCCTGCAGTTCTGTCTCACCGGTCGGCCAATACGGCGCCTTCCCTAGCGCCCCACGCCACCCTGTCGTGATTCCACGCGGAACGGACCTTGCTCCTGAGGGTCTGACATGGAACAGAATCTTCCCGTACCGACCAGCAGCCCCATCGTGAGCACGCGCCAGACCCTCCCGGTCCTCCCCCTCAGGGGCACCGTCATCTTCCCCGGCCTCACCGCCCCCATCGCGGCGGGCCGGCCCGGGACCCTGCGCGCCATCGAGGCCGCCCTCAAGGGGGACCGCCTCGTCTTCGCCGTCGCCCAGCGCGACAACACCGAGGAGCCCGACCCCGACATCCTCTACTCGATGGGCGTGATCGCCCGCATCGGGCAGGTCCAGCGGGGCCTGGGCGGGGTGCAGCTCCTCCTCCAGGGGGAGCAGCGCGCCACCTCTCTCCAGTACAACACCACCGAGGGGTACCTCTCGGCGGTCATCGTCCCCGTCGAAGAGCTCGCTCCCGTCGAGGAGAAGGACCCCGCCTTCGTCGCCCTCCATAAGGAGATCCGCGAGCGCGCCGCCGAACTCGGCGAACGGCGCGGCCTCCCCGAGGAGGTCGTGCATCAGGTCCTCGATTCCGTCACCGAGCCGGGGCGCTTCTCCGATCTGGTCGCCGGCTACATCGAGCTCCCCGTCCCCGAGAAGCAGGGGCTCCTCGAGACCCTCTCCATCGAGGACCGCCTCCGGAAGGTCCTCGTCCATGTGCAGCGGCAGATCTCCCTCCTCGAAGCACAGGAGGAGATCAAGACGCAGGTGCAGGAGGAGCTCGGCGAGCGGCAACGCGAGATGTTCCTGCGCGAGCAGATGAAGGCGATCCAGAAGGAGCTCGGCGATGACGACTCCTCCAAGGAGATCGAGGAGCTCCGCGCCAAGCTCGAGGCGCTCGATCTCCCGAAGCAGGCGCGCACCGAGGTCGAGCGCGAGCTCGGCCGCCTCGAGCGCGCCGGTCGCGAGTCCATGGAGGCACAGGTCATCCGCACTTATCTGGAGTGGATCGCCGAGCTCCCGTGGAACACCGTCTCCGACGACCAGCTCGACCTGAAGGGCGCGAGCACGCAGCTCGACGAGGATCACTACGGCCTCACCGACGTGAAGGACCGGGTGCTCGAGTTCCTCGCCGTGCGGCAGCTCCGCGCCGCGCAGGCCGCCGCCACCGAGTCGACCGATGACGCCGAGACCAAGTCGAAGAAGGCGCGCGCGATGGCCAAGGGGCCGATCCTCCTCTTCACCGGCCCGCCGGGCGTCGGCAAGACCTCGATCGCCAAGTCGATCGCGCAGTCGCTCGGGCGCGAGTACGTGCGCGTCGCCCTGGGTGGCGCGCGCGACGAGGCCGACATCCGTGGGCACCGCCGCACCTATGTGGGCGCGATGCCCGGCCGCATCATCCAGGGGATGAAGCAGGCGGGGACCAAGAACCCCGTCTTCCTCCTCGACGAGGTCGACAAGCTCGGGCAGTCGTTCCAGGGCGATCCCTCGAGCGCGCTCCTCGAGGTACTCGACCCCGCGCAGAACGACTCCTTCACCGATCACTACCTCGGGGTCCCCTTCGACCTCTCCGAGGTGCTCTTCATCGCGACGGCGAACTACGTGCAGAACATCCCCGGGCCCCTCCTCGACCGTATGGAGGTCGTGGAGTTCGCAGGGTACACCGAGCGCGAGAAGCAGGAGATCGCGAAGAAGTACCTGATCCCGCGCCAGCTCGAGGAGAATGGGCTCGGCGACAAGGCGGTCGTCTTCAGCGACGAGGCCGTCGCCTCGCTCGTGAGCCAGTACACCCGCGAGAGCGGCGTACGCCAACTCGAGCGTGAGGTCGGGAAGGTCGCGCGGAAGGTCGCGCGACGGATCGCCACCAAGGAAGGGACCGATCCCACCACCGATGGTGTGATCTCCGCCGACGAGGTGCGCGAGCTCCTCGGCCGGCCGAAGGTCCACCCCGAGAAGGCGAACCTCGCCCACGAGGTGGGGATCGCGACCGGGATGTACTACACCCCGATGGGGGGCGACATCATGTTCGTCGAGGCCTCGGTCCGCTCGATCGCTGCGCCCTCAGGCGCGGGCGAGGGGGGCGCCCCGGTCTCGCTGATCCTCACCGGCCAGCTCGGCGATGTGATGAAGGAGTCGGCGCGTGCCGCCTTCACCTACGTCACCAAGAACGCCGAGCAGTTGGGAATCCCACGCACGCGATTGGGCGCGGTGGAGACCCACATCCACGTGCCGGCGGGCGCGATCCCCAAGGATGGCCCGTCGGCGGGGGTCGCGATCTCGACCGCGCTGGCGAGCGAGCTCTCCGGCCGCCCGGTGCGGAAGGATCTTGCGATGACGGGTGAGGTCACCCTCCGCGGTCGCGTCCTTCCGATCGGGGGGGTGAAGGAGAAGGTCCTCGGCGCGCTCCGTGCCGGGATCACCGACATCATCCTCCCCAAGGCGAACGAGGCCGATGTGGAGGATGTCCCCGAGGAGGCCCGCGGGAAGCTGCGGTTCCACTTCGTGGAGTCGCTCCAGGAGGTCTTGGCGATCGCCCTCCTCCCGGAGCCGGGCCGGTCCACGGGGGAACCGCTGGCGGTCGTGGCGTAGTATCATCGATGGGGATCTCGCCGGTGGAGGCGGGGTCCCCGTCCCTCTTTCCGGAGTCTCATCCGTGCGTCGTTCGTTCGTCGCCCTCTCGGCCTTCCTCCTCGGCGTCTCGCTCGGCTCCTCTGCGCTGCACGCGCAGGCCGACCGCGTCACCATCCAAGTCACCGATGTGAAGGGGAATGCGATCCCCTTCGCCTTCGTGCAGATCACCAAGGGGGTGAGCCGCGTCGCCGACGATTCGGGGCGGGCGGTCTTCTCGATCAAGAACGCCGACTCCCTGAACCTCCAGGTGCGGCGCATCGGCTTCGATCCCTTCTCGGGGTGGGCCAAGCGACGGAACGAGAGCGGGGCCTTCGTGGTGGACCTGATCCCGCTCCCGCGGACCCTCGATCCCGTGACGATCGCCGGGCGGCGCGACACCCCGCTCGCGCGCACCGGGTTCTACGATCGCGTCGAGCGGATCCAGCGGGGCGCCTACTCCGCCCGCATGATCACCCCCGAGGAGATGGAGCTGCGCAATCCGATCCGCGTCTCGCAGGTGCTCGCGGGGGAGAGCTTGGTCAAGGTGACCCCATTCAACGGCAAGGCGGTGCTCATGGGGCGCGGGATCGCCTGTGCGATGACGATCCTCCTCGATGGCCAGCGGCTCTCCGGGACCTTCGAGGAGGCGGTCGGGAACCCGAATCCCCCGCCGATGTCCTCGCTGGGATCGATTGACGAGATCATCAACGCGCAGTCGATCGCGGCGATCGAGGTCTATGGCAGCGCCGCCGCCGTCCCCGCCGAGCTCCAGCGCGTGGCGGGGAGCCGACTCGCACAGGGGTGTGGACTCGTCGCGATCTGGACCGGCTCACGCCGGTAGCCCCCTCGGGCGCGCCGACCGCGCGCCCACCTCTCAGCGATAGCGGATCGGTGTCGTCCGGCCCTGCGCATCCACCGTGAAGCGCGGGGCCATCGGCAGCCCCAACGTGATCACCTCCTCCGGCGCGGCGCGGAGCGAGACCCCACGGACCGCCACGGGAGGCGTCGGGACGGTGTAGGCCTCGGCGAACGAGAGATCCACCGTGTAGCCGAGATCGGCCAGCGACTGGAGCGTCATCTTCGAGAGCGGGTTCACGCTCTGCAGATACCCGGTCATCAGCTCGTTCCGGAAGAGGCTCTCCCGCCAGTGTGAGTCGATGGTGCCAGCCCCACAGGTGAGCGCCGGATCGAGATTGAGGCAGTTCTCCGCCGGGACCGCATTCCCGGTACAGACGGCGGCCCCGCCATGGTCGTTCACACAGGCCGCGGCGGCCAAGGGCCCGGTGACCCGCACCGTCGCGAGGCCACTGTCGGCGAGGATCCCGCGCCGATTCCACAGGGTCCCGATCCCCACGATATGCAGCATCTCGTGCAGGATCACCGCGTTGAGGCGCCCCTTGTTCGCGAGATCGGTGAGATCGGCGCTGTCGAAGCGCATGATGCCGAGGACGGTGAGCCCGCCGGTCACGCGGGTGAGGCAGGGACCGGCGGAGCCGAGGGTCTTCCCCACCCCATCGATCGCCTCGACCTTCGCATAGATCACGAGGTCATCGATGACCTCGTCGAGTGCCGCCGTGCCGGACATCGACGCGCTGCACTTCGTCAGGTCGAACGGCGTCTCCTTGCTCCCGACCTTCGCGGCCTGCAAATCGTTGAGGATGATCTGCTCGATGCGCGTGACCGCCGCATCGAAGGCCGTCGCGACGGTCCCGGTCGGCTTGGTCCCGACCCAGCGGAGTTCGATGTCGAAGCTCGTGTCCTGCGTCGCGGGGGCGGTCGCATCGGAGCACCCCGCGACGCCGAGGAGCACCGCGGCGAGCGCGACGAGGGGACCCCGGTGCCGACGGGTCACGGCTTCCGCTTCTTGATGGGGATCGGACGGCCGGCGGAATCGAGCTCGTAACTCGGCCCGAAGGCGGAGTCATAGCCGATGATCGCCCCCCCCACGGGGGCGCTCGCGGTCGGGGACTTCCCCGAGCCCGCCGGAAGCGCGGGGGTGACGGGCACCCCCGGCGTGGTATCCGAGACGGCGGCGCTCTCCGGGACGATGTCGTCCGGGGCGCCTTGGATCGTCGGGGTCCCGGTCCCTTCCGCGGGAGCGTCACCCTTCTTGCCGCAAGCGAGGGTCGTCAGGGCTGTGAGCGCGACGAGGGCGCTCGCACGGCGGATCGTAATGGTGAGCATGAGAGGAATGTAGGAGGTCATCGACGTGTCAGAAGCCGAGCAGCGCCCCGACGCGGAGGAGCCGCCGCGCATCGACCCGCAGCGGCGCGGGCTCCGTCCCGGGCACGAAGTGCTCCACCACCCGACGCTCGGCGGGGGTGTCAGGCTCCGAGAGCTTCCCGGTCGCCCGATCGAGCTCGGCGGTGATCACCGTCGAGGGGGGATCCCAGGCGTCGGGGGTGAGGCCGCCCCAGCGCGCCACCATCTGTCCGAATATCGGGGCGGCGAGGGTCCCTCCCGCCGCCGATGGGGTGATCGTCTTCGGACGATCGAACCCGATCCAGACCCCCGCCACGAGATGCGGGACCATCCCGATGAACCAGACATCGGTATTGGCATCGGTCGTCCCCGTCTTCCCGGCGACGGGGATCGTCGCGGGGATCGCCCGTCGGACCGCCGTCCCCGTCCCCGATTCCACCACGTCGCGCATCAGGTCGCGCGTCACCCACGCCACGGCGCTGTCCATCGCCGGCGCGTTCATCACGACCGGTTCGCTGTGGATCTGTCGCCCTGAGGGATCGTCGACGCGCAGGACGATCCGCGGCTCCACCGAGGCGCCGAGGTTCGCGAAGGCGGTGAAGGCGGCGATCAGGTCGATCGGCCGGACCGCGGAGGCGCCAAGTGCGCTCGAGGGGAACTTCGCGATCGGTGCGTCGATCCCGAACCGCTGCGCGAGGGCGACGATCGAATCGGCGCCGAGCCGCTCCCAGAGCTGGACCGCGACGGTGTTCCGTGACTGGGCCAGCGCCTCGCGCAACGTCATCGCCCCGAGGAAGGTGCCGTCAGCATTCCGTGGGGTATAGGTCGTGCGATCGTAGCGCATCGTGATCGCCGTGTCGGCCACGATCGCCGTCGGCGGGACGGAGTCCATCAGCGCCCGCGCGTAGATGATCGGCTTGAACGACGACCCGGGCTGGCGCGTGGCGTTCACCGCGCGATTGAACTGCGAGGCCTGGTAGTCCCGTCCCCCGACGAGGGCACGCACATCCCCCGTCGCGGACTCCATCGCGACCGCCGCCCCTTGGAGGTAGTCGGTGGACCCCTTCGGCCGATCGGCGAAGGTCGTGTGACGATACCCGGGCTGCATCTCCACCGTGCGCAGCCCATCGCGCAGCGCGACGACCGCCGATCGCTGGAGCGCCGGGTCGAGCGAGGTCGTGATGCGATACCCGCCGTTGCCCACCGGGATGTTCGCGCGTTCGAGGCGTACGCGCACCACATCGAGGAAGTAGCGCACCTGCAGGTCGGTCGTGACGTCCGGCGCCGTGCGCACCGGCTCAGCGCGCGCCGCCCGATACTGCGCCGCGGTGAGGTACCCTTGGTCGCGCATCAGCGCGAGCACCGTGTTCCGACGGTCGCGATTGCGGTCGGGGTGCGTGATCGGATCGTAGAGCGCCGGCCCCTTGGGCATCGCCGCCAGCGAGGCCGCCTCCGCGATCGTGAGCCGCGCCGCCGATTTGCCGAAGTAGTACCGCGCCGCCGACTCGATCCCGTAGTACTGCCGCCCGAAGTGGATCTGGTTGAGATACGCCTCGAGGATCTGCGCCTTGGAGTAGCGCCGCTCCATCTCGCGCGCCGCCGCCTGCTCCCGCAGCTTGCGGCCGAGGCTCCGGTCGGTGCGATCGATGATCGTGGGATGCATGTTCCCCACGAGCTGCTGCGTGATGGTGCTCGCCCCGCGCGAGGCGCCGAGGAGGTTGTCCTTCACTGCGGCGGCGATCCCGACCACGTCGACCCCATCGTGCTGATAGAAGCGGCGATCCTCGACGGCGATGAAGGCCTGCGCCACATAGGGCGGGAGGGCGGCGAGGGAGACACTGGTGCGCCACTCGCGACCGATCTCCCCGATCAGCGTCCCTTCGCGGGCGAAGACCTGGGAGGACTGCGCCGGCCGGACGATCCGCCACGCCTCACCGATCGCCACCGGCTGGGCGGCCTGGGGCGTGGGGGACGGGACACCCTGCGCGCGACCGAGACCGGCCGCGGCGGGGAGGAGGGCGAGGAGGAGACGAAGGCGCATGGGACCCTCAATTGTACACCCCGTTCCCTCTGGGGAGCCGGGGGGGCACCTTTCAGGGATGCTGACGATGGCGATCGCCCAGTGCCGGCCACGGAAGGGGGACCTCGCGGGGAACCTCGACCGGGTGGGGGCCCTCCTCGCGCAGGCGGTCGCCCTCGAGCCCCGTCCTGCCGTCCTCGTCCTGCCGGAGACCGTCCTCTCCGGCTACTTCCTCGAGGGCGGGGTCCGTGAGGTCGCGCTCACCGCGGAGGCGCTTCGCACCGAGATCGAGTCGCGCTACCGCGCCGCCGTCCCGAGCGGCACGCCCATCGATCTCGTCCTCGGCTTCTACGAGACCCTCGACGGCACCCTGCACAACAGCGCCGCCTACCTCTCCCTTCGCGGGGATGCGCCCGCCGCGCTGGTGCACGTGCATCGCAAGAACTTCCTCCCCACCTATGCCCTCTTCGACGAGGAGCGCTTCGTGGAGCGGGGGTACGGCGTCCGCGCCTTCGACACCACGTGGGGACGGGCCGCGATGCTCGTCTGCGAGGATGCGTGGCACTCCCTGACCGGGACGATCGCCGCGCTCGATGGCGCACAGATGGTCTTCGTCCTCGCGGCGGCGCCGGCCCGTGGGACCGCCCCGCGCGAGGACACCGTCCCCGGCCCCGCGAGCGTCGCGCGCTGGGAGCGCCTGAGCCGCGACATCGCCGAGGAGCATGGGGTCTTCTGCTGCGTGGCGAACCTCGTCGGGAGCGAGGGGGGGAAGATGTTCCAAGGGGGCTCGCACCTCGCGGGCCCGCGCGGCGATGTGCGGGTGCGCGCCCCGGTCTTCGAGGAGGCGCTCGTCACCGCGACGATCGATCTCGCCGACCTCGGGCGGGTGCGCGCCGAGATGCCGCTCCTCTCGGATCTCAAGACCGCGCTCCCCTTCCTGCGCCCAGAGCTCGACCGGGTCCTCGGTGTCGCGACGCCAGTGCCTCCTGCGGCATCGCCGGTGACGTCGACCCCGGTGGCCGCGGTGCCGGCGCGCCCGCTTGTGGGGACGGTGCCGCCCCTCCCCGTCATCACCGCAGATGCGACCGGGCGCGGCGCCCCGCCCCCGCTCACCATCGACGCGCCGCTCGTGGAGCGGTGGCTCGTCTCCTTCCTCCGCGACGAGTTCCAGCGCCGCGGCTTCACCGACGCCATCGTCGGGCTCTCCGGGGGTGTGGACTCCGCCGTGGTCGCGGCGCTCGCCGCGCGTGCGCTGGGCCCGGAACATGTGCACGCCGTGCGGATGCCGTACCGCACCTCGAGCCCCGACTCGTTGGCGCATGCGCAGCTCCTGATCGATCAGCTCGGGCTCACCGCGCGGACCATGGAGATCACCGGGGCCGTGGACGCCTATCTCGCGCAGGAGCCCGACGCCGACGCCGCGCGCCGCGGCAACATCATGGCGCGGATGCGGATGATCACCCTCTTCGATCTCTCCGCGAAGCATCGTGCCCTCCCGCTCGGCACGGGCAACAAGACCGAACGCCTCCTCGGCTACTTCACCTGGCACGCCGACGATTCGCCGCCGGTGAATCCGATCGGCGATCTCTTCAAGACGCAGGTCTGGGCGCTGGCGCGGCACCTCGGGGTGCCGCAGGCGATCATCGAGAAACCAGCGAGCGCCGATCTCATCGAGGGGCAGACCGACGAGGGGGACTTCGGCGTGCGCTACGCCATCGCCGACGAGATCCTCAACTGGTTACTGCACGGGTGGAGCGCGGCGGAGCTCGTCGCGCGGGGCGTCGACGCCGAGGCGATCCGGCTCGTGACCAAGCGACTTGACTCCACGCATTGGAAGCGGCGGCTCCCGACCGTTGCGATGGTGAGTGGGGCTGCGATCGGTGAGAGCTACCTTCGCCCCGTGGATTATTGATGTCGCCGACGATTCGCGGTGAAGCGCCCCTCATCCGCTACGGCTTTCATCCCACGCCCTACGGCGAGGGGCTGATCGCCACCACCGCGCATGGGATCTGCCGGCTGACCTTCGTCGAGGGTGGGCGCCGTGCGACCCTCGCGCGTGTGAAGGCGGAGTTCCCTGAGGCGACGTTCGTCGAGGATGTCGCGCGGACGAAGCAACTCATGACGCAGGCCTTCGACCCGAAGCGAAACCAGACGCTCGCGCTCGATCTCGCAGGGACCGCGTTCCAGCGTCGCGTCTGGAGCGAGCTCCTTCAGATCCCGCGTGGGGCGACCACCACCTATGGCGGGCTCGCCGCTCGTATTGGGGCGCCGAGCGCCTCCCGAGCGGTGGGGTCGGCGGTCGGTGCCAACCCCGTCTGCTTCGTGGTGCCATGCCACCGCGTGGTCCGCGGCGATGGCACCCTCGGTGGCTACGCCTGGGGACCGGAGATGAAAGCCGCGATGCTCGGTGAGGAGCTCGGCGTCCCGTTGCGCGTCAAGCACGGCAATTGATTTTCGTCCAGACAACCGGCCCCTGCGATGTCGCCACCCTCTCCTCGCGACGCTTCAGCCGGCTACGAAGCGATCGCTGAAGCCTTTCGCGTCGCACGAGAGCGAGTCAGCGTGGGCGCCGCCCTCATCAAGGAGTGGGCCCGCTCGCTGCCGCCGGGTGCCACCGTCCTAGACCTCGGATGCGGCACCGGCGTCCCCGTCACGGCGGCGCTTGCGCACGCGGGCTGTCAGGTCTGGGGTATCGACGCCGCCCCCTCCCTAGTGCGCGCCTTCTACGAGCGGTTTCCGCAGTGTCCCGTCGCGTGCGAGGACCTTCTCACCTCGCGATTCTTCGACCGACGGTTCGACGCCGTGGTCGCCGTCGGTGTCTTGTTCTTGCTGGCACCGGACGCGCAGCGCCAGCTGTTCCGGCAAGTGGCCGACGCACTGCGCCATGACGGCACGTTCCTTTTCACGGCACCGCCGATGCCCGCGATCTGGGACGACGTGCTGACCGGACGCCGCTCAGAGTCGCTCGGTGCGTCGGCGTATCACGCTGCGCTCGCCGCCGTCGATCTGGACATCGTCGCTGAGATGGAGGATGAGGGGGCAAACCATTACTTCGTGGCGCGGCCCCGCGGCGATCGACGCACAGCCGGATAGCGACGCTTGCTGCCGATGAACGCGGTGCGGAACTTCTTCGCCGCGTGCGCCGCTACCGCGAGGCCCGCCTCGACATCCAAATCGTAGGGCGTCAGCAGAATACCCCGGTCCGTCTCCACGCTACGGTGCGTGCGGCTACCATCCCTTTTCGACGGAGCTGGAGCCTACGCCGCCTGCGCGAAGGCGAGGCTGACCGCGCGACGCGCACCACGCTTCAGCTGCCGATGCACCGCCCGCGCGAAGCGCATGAAGTTCTGCCCCGCAAGCGGATAGCGCGCGAAGAACTCGTGCGGGAGCTGTGAGCCCTTGAGCTGATTGCAGGGCTGACAGGCGGCGACGAGGTTCCCCGGGTGATGCGTCCCGCCCCGGGAGAGCGGGATCACATGATCGAGGGTGGCGTGCTCCAGCCCCAGTCCGGTCCCACAGTAGACGCATCGACGTCCACAATCCCGAAAGGTCGCGCGCTTGACCTGACGCTTGAGCTGCTGGTGCTCCACGCGGCGAGCGTGACGGGATAGCCCGCGGGGGGAACGGGCGAGCGTGACATGGTGGAGGTGCCGACCGGACATCGAACCTCGCCTGAAATGGCGACACCCCGCGACGGGACGAAGGGCCCGGGCGGGGTGTCAGCGGTGGAGGTGGGGAGGCGGCCGATCATGGTCGCATCGAGCGACCAGGGCCACTGCGGCTGGAGCGACGGTCCGTAGGTACCGGTCACAGGCCTCCCGTGGGGTGGGTCGTGACTCGAGGCCACGACGTCCTGCAGGTATGACGCCCCTATAAGTGCAGCGTCACGTGAAAGGGCGCAAGAGTCCCCCGCCCCCCGCTCGCGGGGGCCCCTCGCGATGCTAACTTCTATGGTCTCCAGACCGAACCCTCCTCCCTCGAGGGCGGTCGCGTCCGCCCCGTCAGCCGGTATCCCCCGATGGCCACCTCCGCCAAGGCCCGTCGCTCGACCCTCGGCCTCACCAAGGATCAGCTCCTCGCCGCCTACCGCACCATGCTCCTGTCGCGCCGCGTGGACGACAAGGAGATCCAGCTCAAGCGGCAGAACAAGATCTTCTTCCAGATCTCCGGCGCGGGCCACGAGGCGGTGCTCGTCGCCGCAGGGATGGTCTTCAAGCCCGGGCACGACTGGTTCTACACCTACTATCGGGACCGCGCCCTCTGCCTCCAGCTCGGGATGACCGCGGCCGAGATGCTCTACTCCGCCGTCGGGGCGGCGATCGACCCCAACTCCGGCGGGCGGCAGATGCCCTCGCACTGGGGCCACAAGCAGACCAACATCGTCTCCGCCTCCTCCCCCACCGGGACGCAGTTCCTCCAAGCGGTCGGCTCCGCCGAGGCGGTGGTGCGCGCCAAGGCGCTCGGGATCGAGGACGGATTCAAGTCCGACGAGGTCGTCTTCGTCTCCACCGGTGACGGCACGACCTCCGAGGGCGAGTTCTGGGAGTCGCTCAACACCGCAGCGAACCTCAAGCTCCCCGTCGTCTATCTCGTCGAGGACAACGGCTACGCCATCTCCGTCCCGGTCGAGGTGAACACCGCCGGCGGCTCGATCTCCAAGCTCGTGAGCGGGTTCCCGAACTTCTTCATCCAAGAAGTCGACGGCTGCGACCTCCTCGCCTCCTACGAGGTGTTGCAGAAGGCGGTCGCCTACGCTCGGGAGCGGAAGGGCCCGGCGCTCGTGCACGCCAAGGTGATCCGTCCCTACTCGCACTCCCTCTCCGACGACGAGGTGATGTACCGTCCCGACGCCGAGCGGGAGGCCGATGCCGCGCGCGACCCGATCACGCAGTTCCCCAAGTGGCTCGTGGACGAGGGCCATGCGACCGCCGCCGAGATCGAGGCGATCCAGGCGTCGGTGGATGCCGAGGTCCTTGCGGCCACCGATGACGCATTGGCGCAGCCGCAGCCCGCGCCGGAGACCGCGACCTTCGCCGTCTACTCGCCGGATGTCGACCCGACGAGCGAGCAGTTCGACACCGAAGACGACCCGCAGTTCAGCGGGGATCCCACGACGATGGTCGATCTCCTCAACGCCTGCATGAAGGACGAGATGCGGCGCGATGGGCGGATCGTCGTCTTCGGCGAGGACGTCGCCGACGTCTCGCGCGAGGCGTACCTCGGCAAGGTCAAGGGGAAGGGCGGGGTCTTCAAGGTGACCTGGGGACTGCAGAAGGAGTTCGGCGGGACGCGCGTCTACAACTCACCACTCGCCGAGGCGAACATCATCGGGCGGGCGATCGGGATGGCGCTCCGTAGCTTCAAGCCTGTGGTCGAGATCCAGTTCTTCGACTACATCTGGCCCGCCTACATGCAGCTCCGTGACGAGCTCGCGACGATGCGCTGGCGCTCGAACAATCACTTCGCCGCGCCGGTCGTCGTGCGTACGACGTACGGTGGCTATATCCGCGGGGCGATCTATCACTCGCAGACCGGGGCCTCGCTCTTCACGCACTGCCCGGGGCTCCGCGTCGTCTGCCCGAGCACCGCGCTCGATGCCAACGGCCTACTCCGCACCGCGATCCGCTCCGAGGATCCGGTGATCTTCCTCGAGCACAAGCATCTCTACCGACAGACCTACAACAAGGCCGCGTATCCGGGGCCGAACTTCATGATCCCCTTCGGGAAGGCGAAGATCGTGAAGGAAGGGACCGATGTGACGGTCGTGACCTATGGCGCGACGGTGCAGCGGGCGCTCGTGGCCGCGAAGCAGATCGAGGAGGAGCGCGGGCTTACGGTCGAGGTGATCGACCTTCGCACCCTCTCGCCCTGGGATCAGGAGACCGTCTACGCCTCGGCGAAGAAGACGGGGCGCGTGATCGTCGCGTACGAGGATTCGATCTCGTGGGGGTACGGGGCCGAGATCGCCGCGCGGATCGCGGACGACTGCTTCGCCTGGCTCGATGCGCCGGTCAAGCGCGTGGCGAGCATGGATACCTTCGTGGGGTACGCGCCGAGCCTGGAGGATGAGATCCTCCCACAGGTGGCGGATTTCGTGCAGGCGTACGAGGAGGTGGCGGGGTACTGACCCCGCCAGCGGCGACAACTAGTCTGCTGCCGTCGAGAGATTGGAGAGAAGCTGGAGCGCCGAGGGCGCCATCATATCGATGATGGCGCCCTGCGCATTGACGACCCGCGCCTCCGCACCGAACCGCTTGCGCAGCTCCGCACTCGAGCCGATCGCCACCACCGTCGGCCCATCGCACACCACGGCATCCGCCCACGGCCGACGCGGATCGCCCGTGGCGATCCGTGCATTCACGATCAGGACCGGCACCGTCAGGTCCGCCACATCACAGCGAGCCGACGCTCAGCCGCGCCGCTCCAACGCATCCCGCACATCGAGCAACACCTCGAGATACAACTGCTCGCGCCGATACGCGAAGTCCAGCGACACCTTCTGCGCGGCATCCTCCGACTCGGCGGCGCGCTGGAACGCCTCGCGGTAGAGCTCCTCGAGGTTCGACAGGATGCGCTCACGGGAACGGGACATCGAGATCTTCTCCAAAGCGGCCAGGGTCAGGCGCGGCGGATCGAAGTCGTCCGACGCGGGAGTCGAGGACGCCACGGCCTTCGCCGGCGTCTCGAGGAGGAACTTCTTGGCGGCGCCGAAGAGCTCACGCCGCGCATCAAATGGCGAGGGCAATGGCTCAGCTCACTGCCAGAGCACGGGCTTGCCAGCGGCATACCACCCGTCGACATACGGCGCCGCCATCGCCTCGATCTTCGCCCGCTTGATCTTCATCGTCGGGGTCAGGGTCTCCGATTCGATCGACCAGGGCTCCGCCGCGACGACGAACAGCTGGAGCCGCTCGTACTCCGACACATGACGATTCACGACCGCGAGCCACTCGGTCAGCGTGCGGTCGAGCTCGGCGCGGACCGCCGGATCCTTCATCTTCGGGCGCAGGTGCTCGGCGAGCACGATCATCGCGTAGGCCGCGGGCTGCCCCACGCCACTCACGCACGACAACTCGATCGCCTCGTGCTCGTTGATGAAGTTCTCGATCGGCGCCGGGGCCACGTACTTCCCCTTCGCCGTCTTGAAGAGCTCCTTCACCCGCCCGGTGATCTTGAGCAAGCCATCGGGACGCCGCTCCCCGCGGTCGCCGGTACGGAAGAACCCATCCGCCGTGAACGACTCCGCCGTCAGCTCCGGGAGCTTGTAGTAGCCGACCATGCACCCGGGCGACTTGATGAGCACCTCCCCCTCCTCGCTGATCCGTACCGCGACATCGGCGTACGGGACGCCGACGTAGCCGGGGAGCTTGTGCGTCTCGGTGGAGAGATGGCTGTACGCGAAATCCTCACTCATCGCGTACCCCTCGAGGAGGTTGAGTCCGAGCCGGCGATACCAGCCGATGAGGTCCGCCGGGATCGGCGCCGAGCCGGAGCCGGCGAGCCGCACCTGGTCGAGCCCGAGCCCGGTGAGGACCTTCTTCCCGATCAGCTTGTTGAGGAGCGGGATGCGGAGGAGCCGGTCGAGCTTCTGCGCCGGCATCTTCGCGAAGACCCCCTGCTGGAACTTGAGCCAGAGACGCGGCACCGAGATGAAGATCGTCGGGCGCGCGCGCTGGATATCGGCGACGAAGGTATCGAGCGACTCGGCGAAGAAGATGTGACCGCCGGCCACGAAGGAGGCGCACTCGATGTACGCCCGCTCGAAGACGTGCGCGAGCGGGAGGTAGGAGAGGGCGCGATCCTCAGGAGAGAACTTCACGCCGCGCACGATCCCCTCGGCGGCCGCGGTGATGTGCCCAAAGTCGTGCATCACCCCCTTCGGCGTCCCGGTCGACCCGCTCGTGTAGAGGAGGAGGGCCAGATCCTCGGCGGCCCGGGCGGGGTGCCCACCCAGGGGGGCGACCGTCGCGATGACCTGATCCCAGGCCGTCCCGATCACCTGTGGGGCCAGGGGGAAGCTGAGCCGGTGGAGCCGATCCGGGATCCCCTGGAGCTGCGCCTCCCACCCGGCATCGAGCTTCCCGATGAAGATCGCCTTCGCCTCACTGTGCTCGAGGATGTAGGCGATGGTGTCGGCCTTCTCGGTGGGGAAGATCGCGACGGTGGTGAAGCCCCCCATCCAGATGGCCAGCTCCGCCATGAAGAAGTGGGCGCAGTTCTTGGAGAGCATCGCCACCCGGTCCCCGGGCTGGAGGCCAAGGCTCCGCAGGTGGGCCGCCATCCGCCGCGCCTCGTCGACGACCTGGCGCCAGGTGTAGTCGGTGACCTTCCCGCCCCCCACCGGCTGGGTCAGGTAGACGCGGTCGGCATGTGCCGATTCCTTCTCGTAGACGTAGTCGAGGATGAGCTTCTTCGGGGCCATGGCGGGACCTCGTTATGGGGATTTGCCAGAGTATAGGGCTGGGGAGGGCTGGGGAATAGGCTCAAGGCTGGAGGCTGGAGGCTGAAAGCGAGACCTATTGCTGTCCAACATTTAGCTTCTAGCCTTTCCCCTTCAGCATCCGTCCCCTGGCACACCCCTTGCACCTTGCGGGTATCATGTCTCGAGTCGACCCGCCAAAGTGGCGGGCGAACCCTGCCCCATTCGTCGGAGTCTGCAATGAACAACCTGAAGGTCTTCCTGCTCATGGCCGGCCTCACGGCGCTCTTCGCGTCGGTCGGCGGTGCGCTCGGGGGTCAATCGGGGATGGTGATGGCGCTGGTCCTCGCGGCCGGCATGAACGTCTTCATGTACTGGAACTCGGCCTCCATGGTCCTCCGGTCGTACCGCGCGCAGATCATCGACCGCGCCCAGGCCCCGGAGCTCTATGACATGGTCGACCAGCTGCGGCAGCGGGCCGGTCTCCCGATGCCGACCGTCGCCGTGGCGCCGCACGAGCAGCCCAACGCCTTCGCGACGGGCCGGAATCCCGAGCATGCGGTGGTCTGCGTGACCGAGGGGCTCATGCGCTTGGTCGATCGCGAGGAGCTCGAGGGGGTCATCGCGCACGAGCTCGCACACATCAAGAACCGCGACATGCTCCTGCAGACCATCACCGCGACCTTCGCCGGCGCGATCTCCACCCTCGCGAACATCGCGCAGTGGGGGCTCATGTTCGGCGGTGGCCGCTCGAGCGACGACGAGCGGGGGCACCCGGCCGCGGCGCTCATCGGGATCATCATCGCGCCGATCGCGGCGATGCTGATCCAGTTCGCGATCAGCCGCCAGCGCGAGTACAAGGCCGACGCGGTGGGGGCGGAGATCGCGGGCCGTCCGCAGGGCCTCGCCAGCGCACTGCGGAAGCTCGACGCCTATTCCAAGCGGATCCCGATGCAGGTCTCGCCTGCCGTCGCCCCGCTCGCGATGGTGAATCCGCTCGCCGGCGTGCGTGGGGGACTCTCCTCCCTCTTCTCGACGCACCCGGCGACCGAGGAGCGCGTCGCACGCCTTTTGGAGCGCTGATCGCGCGCTGAGACTCAGAGGCGGTGGAAGACCGCCTCGCTCACCTCGCGTCCCTCCCGCAGGTGCTCCACGACGATTCGCTCAAGGAGCACCGGCGTGACGTGGGCATACCAGACCCCTTCGGGGTAGACCACGACGATCGGCCCCCCGGCGCAGACACCGAGGCAGGGGACCTCGCTGCGCTTCACGCGCGACGGGCCGAAGAGGAGCCCTTCGCGATGCAGGAGCCGCGCGAGCTGCGCGTAGAGCGCACGTCCCGCGCGATCGCTCGAGCAGTACCCCCCGGTACAGACGACGATGTGCCGCCGGTAGGGATCCATCACCGGCGGCCGCTCCTCCGGTCGCATCAGGCCGCGGGATCCTTCGGCTTCTTGTGATCCCCCGCATGCGCCGGGCGATAGCGATGGGCCTCGACCGGCATGCCACCGATCAGATGCGCGGTGCAGATGGTCTCCGCGGCGGCGCGATCGACCCCCGCATACCAGACGTTCTCAGGGTAGACGACGACCATCGGGCCGAAGCCGCACTGCCCCATGCACCCCGACTGATTGATGCGGACCTCCTGGGCGAGGCCGGCGTCCTTGATCGCCCCCTTGAGGTAGTCAAAGGTCGCGGCGGAGTCCTGCGAACCGCAGGTCTTCCCACCGGTGCAGACGAAGACATGCTTTTGGTATTGAGACATCAGGGGTCAGGGACCAGGGATCAGGTGGGAGGGATCGACAGATAGGCGTACATTAATCGGATGCCGACCCCGGATGACTTCTTCGCGATCGATATGCGGGTGGGAACGGTCCTCGAGGCCGCCCCGTTCCCGGAGGCGCGAAAGCCGGCGATCCAGCTCACGATCGACTTCGGCCCCGAACTCGGCGTACGCCGCTCGAGCGCCCAGATCACCAGGCACTACACCCCCGAGACCCTCGTCGGTCGGCAGGTGATCGCCGTGACCAACATTGGCACCCGCAAGATCGCGGGATTCACGAGCGAGGTCCTCGTCTTGGGCGCGATGCCAGGCCCGACCGAGGTCGTCCTGCTCAATCCCGACCACCCCGTCCCCAACGGAACCCGCATCGGATGACCCCTCTCGCCCGCTCGCTCCGACTCATCCTCGCGGCACTCATCGCCCTCCCCGGCACCGCCCCGCTCGCCGCGCAGGAGCGCCAGCCGCTCTACCTGATCAACGCCAACGTGGTCGACGGCGTCTCCGGCACCGTCGTGCGTGACGCGACGATCGTGATCGAGGGGACGAAGATCACACGCATCGCGCCCAAGCTCTCGCTGCCGCGTGGCGGCGGCGTGCGGGTGATCGATCTCGCGGGCCGTTGGGTCGCTCCAGGTCTGATCGACGCGCACACGCACATCGCGACCCTCGCGAACGCCAAGCGCGCCCTCTTCTCCGGCGTCACCACCGTGCGCTCGGCGAGCGTCCCCGCCTTCCAGGATGTCGCGATGCGCGAGCAGGCGCGCGCGGGACAGATCCTCGCTCCCGATGTGCTCGCCGCTGGCGTCTTCGTCACGCCGAACCTCGGGGAGACCGTCCTGGCCGATAAGCGACTGGGCGCGCTCGCTGGTGGCGTCACGACTCCCGAGCAACTCCGCGCCCTCGTGCGCGTGAACCTCGACCGCGGGGTGGACTGGATCAAGACGCGCGGCACCGAGCGCGCCGGCCTTCCGGACACCGACCCGCGAAAGCAGGTCTACGATCAGGCCGAGTTGCGAGCGATCGTCGAGGAGGCGGCGACGAAGGGGATCCCGGTGATGGCGCATGCCCACGGAGATGAGGGCGCGTATGCCGCGGTCGCCGCCGGGGCGAAGAGCATCGAGCATGGGACCTTCCTCTCCGATTCGACCTTGCGGCTCATGAAGCAGAAGGGCGCCTGGTTCGTCCCCACCCTCTCGACGGTGGTCGACCTCGCGCGTCCCGGCGGTGACTACGATGATCCCGTGCTCGCCCTCCGTGGCGAGTACATGCTCCCGCGACTCGAGCAGACCATCCGGAACGCCCATGCGCTCGGCGTACGGATCGCCGCCGGGGCCGACACCGATTACGGCGCGGAGAGCCTGACGCGGATCTCGCATGAGGTGATGCGCTTCCATGCGCTCGGACTCTCCCCGGTCGAGGCGCTCGCGACCGCGACGAGTGGAGCCGCCGAGCTCCTCGGGATCGGTGCGCGCACCGGACGCGTGGCGGAGGGCTATGAGGCCGACCTGATCGTCCTCGAAGCCAACCCATTGGACGACCCGCGCGTATTACAGGACGTGCTCATCGTGATCACCGATGGGCGCGTCGTCTTGAACCGCACGCCCTTCGGGCGGCAGGGAGCACGATGAGTGGCAAGGTGAGTGAGGTGACGGTTCACTGGGACGGGGCACACCGATTCGATGGGGGCCGCCCTGGCAGTGCCGCGACGATCCGGCTCGATGCGTCGGGGGCGACGGGGCCGAGCCCGGTCGATGCCCTCCTCTGCGCCCTCGCCGGGTGCACCGGGGTCGACATCGTCGACATCCTGGAGAAGCGCCGCACCCCGGTGACCTCGCTCGACATCGCGGTGACGGGCCAGCGGGCCGACGCGGTGCCGGCGCGCTTCACCGCAGTCGAGTTGCGCTATCGCATCGGCGGGGCCGGGATCGAGCGGGCGCACGCCGAGCGCGCGATCGAGCTGGCGGTGACCAAGTACTGCTCGGTGCGGGATTCGCTCGACCCGAATCTCCCGATCACCTGGACGCTCGAGCTGGTCTGAACCGCTAGCGCCGGATCTCCCGGAGGAGGTGCGCCGCCTCCGGGAGGATCAACCGCTCGAGGGCGAGCCCCACCGCGGCCTTCGACCCCGGAAGCGAGATCAGGAGCTTCCCGCGCGCGCTCCCTGCCGTCGCGCGCGAGAGCATCGCCGC